>Ga0315284_10001917_pt1 | contig 29746 bp, 26 predicted proteins | sample YL17G09_16_MG_FD_203696 | JGI IMG/M metagenome (GOLD analysis project Ga0315284, IMG submission 203696) | Sediment microbial communities from Yellowstone Lake, YNP, Wyoming, USA - YL17G09_16 | ecosystem: Environmental > Aquatic > Freshwater > Lake > Sediment | place: USA: Wyoming | collected...
GCGGGTCACCCAACGCGGGGATTTCAAAAGCGCTGCTTGCCTGAGGCGATTGCGCGTTGCGCTTGAGCGCCAGCACTTGCATCCCGAACGCTTTTGCTAATCGGCCCACCTCGCGCCCGATGCTGCCATAGCCGACGATGCCGAGGGTCGCGCCGCGCAGCTCAAGTGGCGAATAGCGCGTCCAGCGGTCGGGAGGCCACTCGCTCTTGCGCTGCAAATCAAACAGCTCGGGCAGGTGGCGCGTCCACGCCAGGATCGAGGCAAAGACGTATTCGCCGATGTTGATCGCGTGCAGGCCGCTGGTGGTGGTAAAGATCACGTCCCTTGTGAACAGGGGATGTGTGATGACGTGATCGGCTCCGGCGCTGTTGAGCTGCACCCAATGCAAGCGTGGAGACTGGTCGGGGCGTGGCAACGCGCCGTAGGTGACGAGCACCTCCGCTTGCTCAAACGCTTCTGTCGGGATGCGTTCCGCGTCGGGCGAGGTGTGCTGTGTCATGACGATGCGCTCAGACACAGCCCGCATGCGCTCAAGCCATTCGTCGCTGAACTTGAGAGTGGATAGAATGTGAATCGGTTCTATGTCGGACATTGGTCAATCCGTCTGGGTTGCCTTGTCACTTTGACCCTCTGTCTCCTTGTCCTTCACAGCCGGCAGCCGATTGAGCGAGCGGCGCGCGATGACGAGGGCGGCCAGCACGAACGCGATGGCTTGCAACCCGCACACGGCCACTGCCAACTCGCGCGGCGCAGCGCTGTCAAGCCCGGCCTGCGCCGTCGGCGTGACGCGCGGGCGCAGCGTCGGGCGCGGCGTGCCCGGCAAGGGTGAAGGCGTGGCGGTCGGCGATGCGCCAGGGAACGGCGTTGCAGAAGGCCCACCGGCAAAAGTAGGGATCGGCGTGCGCGTCGGCGGTGGAGTCTCAGTCGGCCTCGGCGTGTTGGAGGGCAGCGGCGTGATAGAGGGCGGCGGCGTCCACGTGAATGTAGGACTCGGCGTGAACGTCGCCGTCGGCGGGACATTCGTCAAGATCACGCCGATCGAATATGGAGCGGTGCGCCCCTGCGTGTCCCGGTAAAGCACATAGACTTTTTGTTGAGCCTTGGGCAACAGCCTGAACGGAATCTGCGCGGCCCACGGCTGCCAGTCCGCGCCAGTGAATGAATCGTCAGAAGCGACGCGAATCTGCACTGGTTGGCCGAGGGTCGTCGTGCCTTCTCCGGCCGGCACGGCGCTCTCGGTCGTCAACATCAACGTCACCGTCATCACGTCCACGCTGGTCACGCCGCCGTTGACAAAGGCGGGCAGCACGTTGGGCTGCGCACCCAAATCGAGCGTCCAGTAAATCCAGCCATTCGGCGCGGTGACCGCGCCGATGCCGACTTCGCGAAAGCGTGCGCTCAAGATGCGGGCTTTGTCGGTCTCGGTGCTCATCCACCAGTCGAAAGCTCCCGGCGCGCCGCCGGTGCCGCCATAGATCGCCTCGTCCACCACCGGGCCGATCGTCCACTGGCCGTAACCGGCGGCCAGGATGCGACTTTTGGGCGTGGAGCCGTCCGAGCCGGCGCGGTCCACTCGGCCTGTGGCAGCCATGTCTTTGCTGTGCGTCTGCGCGGCGGCGGCGAGCTTTTCGCTGAGCGCATAAGGCGGCAGCCCTTGCGCCACGCGCGCGGCGTTGATGCGCACGAGCAGCTCGAGGGCCGGGTCCGCTTGCGCAGCAGATGGAGAAACGGAGAAGCGGATGAGCGTGGCGGCGCACATCAGGGCGAGCAAGATTCGGATGGGCAATAGCAGGCGGTGGTTCATGGTATGCGGTCGGGGAAACATTGCTTTCGGTGATTGGTCATGTCACCTGGAATGACAGCCCCAATGGCTGAAAGGCGGCCGTATCCTGGCGCTCTCATTTGGCTCTGATCTCCAAGCACCTGACGATTTCTTGCGAGTACAGGCATTCACCGCAGTGAAGACAAACTTTTGCCTGCACTTGCAGAACAGCGGTGTGAATCCCACCTCGCAAAAGCTTTTTTACTTTTTTCTCGACCAGTTCGCCCCCCCAAACCGGGCACTTTTACATGGCATCATTTTACGTTTCCCTTGTTGGGCTGCGCGATCAACGCGCATTACCAAGTATACCATACCTGCAGAGTCAACGCATAACTTGCCGCGTCACCACGAACGCCGGCAGCGCCGTCCACGCGATGAGCAGCATGCTTTGGCCTGCGAGACGAGGATCAAGGCGAGGCCCGCGCCAAAGCGAAACACGATGACGAGCGCCACGACCAGCCAGCCGCCCGCGCCTGCGGCCATCGCGCTGGGCCCCAGGCCGACCATCAGCGCCAGGACGACGAGAATGGGACAAGCGGCAAAAAGCCAAGAGATGATGCCAGTCATGTTCAACGCAGAGGCGCGCCACCCCCTAGAGGGAGATTCTCTCACGAGTTACTTGGCTTGCAGTGCGTTCAACTGCTCGTCTATTCTCTTGTTCAACTCGGGGCCGTGGCTTTGCTCCAACGCCCGCTTGAAATCGAGGATGGCCTTGAGGTTGTCTTTTTTCTTAAAGTAGGCCAGCCCCCGGTTGTAATAGGCTTCGGCTTGATCGGGCTGGAGCTGGATGGCCTGGTCAAAATCGGCCAGGACGCGGTCAACGTCGCCCTTGTTGGTATAAGCAATGCCGCGATTGACGTAGGCATTGGCGAGGTTGGGCTTGAGCTTGAGAGCTTGGTCATAGTCGGCTATCGCGCCGTCAAAATCAACCTTGTCCGCGTAAGCGTTTCCCCGGTTAAAGTAGGACTCGGCGTCGTTGGGCTTGAGCTGGATGGCTCGCGTATAGTCGGCAATGGCGAGGTCCAGTTCGCCCTTGCGCCGATGAGCGATCCCGCGCGCCGAGTAGACGAGGGCATTGTTGGGCGGGAGTCGAATCGCTTGATCGAAATCGGCGAGGGCGCGATCCGTGTTGCCCTGATCGGAAAAAGCCCGCCCTCGCAAGTAAAAAGCTTCGGCGCTGGCCGGATTGAGCGGGATAGCCTGATTGTAGTCGGCGATGGCGTGCTCGTAATCGGCTTTGTAGTAGGCGACTCCACGGTTGAGATAGGCGTCCACATAGTCCGGCTGCAATTTGATCGCCTGGTTCCAGTCGGCCATGGCGCGAGAATAGTTGCCCTGGGCGGCGTAAGCCAGACCGCGATTGTCGAATGCTTCGGCCCAGTCCGGCTTGAGCTGAATGGCCTGATTATAGTTGATGATAGCACAACCATAGTCGCCTCTGCTAGCGCACTCTAGCCCGCGCTTGTTGAAGGACTGGGCATCAGGCGCAGAGGTTGGCGCGCTCGTGGGGTTGGGGAGAGCCGGTTGGCAACCTGCGCTCAAGATCAGTGTAGCCAAGATAACCAGGCCAATGTGTTTGTAGCGAGTCATGTTTATTTCCTGTCTCGATCTAGTGTGTGATGCTCACGTTTCCCAAGGTGATGTGATCGTCGCCTCCCGCAATTTGCAGCCGCGCGCCGGTCTCGGCCAGATAACGGCGCGATAGCAGCCAGGCGAGGATTCGGGGCGGGCGTGCGAGTTTCCAGCTGCGTTCAGACATGGATGTTTCCCGCAACGACGGAGGTCAAGAAAGCGGCAAGGCGCGCGTCAATCTCGGTCAAGTCTGAATACGTGGCGACGACGAGCGTGGGCGCAGGATTGCCGGTGATCATTTTGGAGACAGATAGCCCGCGCCGGTAGAGGCACAAGACGGGCAGGCCGCGCTGCAAGCCGTAACCTACCTCATAGCCCACGCCGAGCGAAGGCGTGGACACTTCGGCCACCATCGCGTCGCTCGTTTCGATCCAGGCCACGTCGCGCTCGTACACCTCGCGCGGCGAGAGGGCCGATTCGCGCGAAAGGACGGCCGGGTCGGCCACGTGCGCGGAGGGGACCTCGTGCCCGGCGGCTTGCAGCCGCGCGACAATGTGCTGGTAGACCGGCAGGTTTTCACGCCCGCCCATAATCGCGCCGGCAAAATAGACTCGCATGGGCGGGATTATAGCACAAGTTCCCTGGGGTACTCTAGTCCTGTCGGCGGCTTGCGTAGGGAAATCGTAGGTCTGGCGTTGTGTCAAGCTGCGGCGGTTGTGGTAATCTATGAACGTCAGGGCAGCGGGCGGGTATTTCTTCTTCTCCTCCTTTAAAAGAGAGCCGGGGTTCGGCGTCCCCGGCTCTCCTGATTTAAGCGCCCAAACCAGACCCGTGTCATAGCCACAAAAGCGACGGGCGATTTCGCCAAGAGGAACTGGACGAAATCGCCCGTCGCCGTGTGTGCGTGCCTGTCTAAAACTCGGACGAGATCAAAAAGTAGACGCTCTTGATGTTGCTCGGATCGCTGGTGAACATTTTGCCGTTGGTTCGATTCGCCAGCGTGGTGAGCAGATTCTTGTTGGCGTCGTCGCCATAGGCGATGGTATACAGCCTGACGCTGCCGGGCTGATCACCCGAAGGCAGGCGAGCCAGCAGGTCATTTTCGGTTGGCCCACCGGCCACCTCGTTCTTGCCATCCGAAAGCAGCACGATGGCGTAGAGCCTGTTCTTGCCCGCGGCCAGGTCCGCCTTTTGCTCGGCGGAGGCTCTATCCAGCGCCTGGATCGTGACTTGATGCAGGGCCGTGCCGCCTCCAGCGTATAACCCCTGTAGAGTCTGCCGCAGCCTCTCGCGCACTTCGCCCACCGCCCCCTGAGGCTGCAACTCGGTGATGGCGTTGGAAAAAGTGTAGACGATGACGCGCTCGTCCGGCTCCATCTGGTCGAGGAAGGACACGGCACCCTCGATGGCGGATTTGATCTTGTTGCCTTGCATGCTGCCGGAAATATCCAGCAGGACGATGACGGTGGCTTTCTTTTTGACTTGGTGAAACACGTCCAGGATTTGGCCGACGACGGCTTCGGATGGATATTCCAGGTCGGGCACATTGTCCATGCTGATCGTCGGCACCGCGCCGTGCGCCAGGTCAATCGGCGCTTGAAGCGCCACGCTGAGGTTGGCCGGGCGCAGGCCGAACTCGATGGCCCGGGCTTGCTGTTCCGGGCTGGTCAAGTATTTGCCAAACATCTCGGCGGCCTCGCGCTGCTCGGACGTGACCCAATCGGCGCTGAGGACGCAATAGGGATTTTCGACCCAGAACGTGCCGTCGGATGGATAGATGGTCACGAGCGGGAATTGCAGCTCTTTGGCGTGTTCCAGGTTCCACTTGACGACGTTGACTTCGTAGGTGGTCGCCGCGTGCAGATAATCCGGGCCGCGCTGCGTCATCTTGGCGAGCAGGTCGGTATCTAACCGGCCATAGTGATACACGCGCTGCTCGACGGCGGACACGTTGCTGATCACCGCCTGGCTTTTGACCTGGGCCGGCGTCAGCCCGCGCGTGACGCCCGCCGCCGCATACACCTGGACGATCATTGAGAGCAGACCCGAGTTGGATTGATCCGGGTGGCCGTGGCCGAATTTGAGATCGCCCCATTCCGGGTGACCGCGGGCGGCCCAGCCTTTAGGATCGGCGGAAAGCGCGGCCAGGTCGCGCCAACTGATGGGCCTATCGGGCCAGCCCAACGCGCGGGCCATCGGCTCCCACATGGCAATCGCAATCGGCTCGCGCGTGGTGGCCGGGCAATCGGCGGTGACGAGTTTTTTGCCGGTGCGGTCCATCCACGCTTGATTGATCTGCGCCACCCACGGATTGCTGCCCGGGCTCCAGACGGTGGGCTTGGATTTGCCATCGAGGATATCCGTCTTCGAGCTGCCGGACCCGACGTGCTTGACCGTCACGGCGATCACGTGCCCGGCGGCGGTCTTGCGTTTCTCGGCGTTGAATTGCTTGACGACGGCGTCCACCCAATCTTGCTTGGTGTTGGAGGATTCAATCTGGACGACGACAGCACCTGGCGGCGCCGCCGTGGATTGGGTAGCAGTGGAGGTGGGAAGAGTAGAGACAAAGCGCAAAGCCAGCCCTGCGCCGACGATGCACACGGCAATCAGAATGATCACTGCAAAGATAAAGACCGAGCGCCGGCTATCCATGCCGATTCCTCCTTCTGAGCTACACGTCACGCCGCAATCGGGTCCCTGCGAATGCGATTATTGTATCCGTCAATTCCGCATTGCGCAAGCCGGAATGTCCGACATTATCGTAGACCACTCGTAGGGTTTGCGTCCATTGCGTTTTGAGCTTGTGTGATAGAATCACTCTCGCCTGAAAAAGATTGTCTTGGCGCTCTCATCGGTAAGACACTGCGGGGCCTACGTCGGTTGACCGACGTAGGCCCTGTCCATTAACGACCGCCGGGGCGTGGTATAATCCTTCCCATGAATTCCAGCCATCGTCAGATCGCGCGCGCGGCGGGCATTGTGATGGCGGCGTTTGTCGTCAGCCGCTTGTTCGGCGTGGCGCGTGATATGGTCATCGCTGCGCAACTGGGCACCAGCGACGCCGCCGATGCGTACCTGGCGGCCTTCCGCCTCCCCGATTTGATCTTTGCGCTGATTGCTGGCGGGGCGCTCGCCTCGGCCTTTATTCCCACGTTCGCCAATTACCTGGCGCGCGACGACCGCGAGGGCGCGTGGCGTCTGGCTTCCGGCGTCATCAATTTGCTGTGGGTCACGACCGGCGCGCTGGCCGCGCTCGCGGCTTTGTTCGCGCCCGCGTTGATTCGCGCGCTGGTTCCAGGTTTTGACCCGGAAAAGCAAGCTCTCACCGTGTCGCTCGTGCGCGTGATGCTGATCGGCCCGGTGATCTTTGGCGTCTCGGGGCTGGTGATGGGGATTCTCAACGCGCAGCAAGAGTTCCTGCTGCCGGGGCTGGCGCCTTCGGCGTATAACATCGGCATCATCTTGGGCGCGTGGCTGCTGATCCCCAAAATCGGGCCGATGGGCGCGGCGATTGGCGCGGTGGCCGGGGCGCTGATGCACTTGCTCGTCCAGTTGCCGGGCCTGATGCGCTGCGGGATGCGCTACACGCCCGTGTTTTCACTGCGCGACCCGGGCGTGCGCCAGGTGCTCTGGCTGATGGGGCCGCGCGTGTTCGGGCTGGCCGTGGTGCAGATCAACATCTTGGTCACGGCGAATCTGGCTTCTCGGTTGGGCACGGGCGCAGTGGCGGCGCTGGATTATGCGTGGCGCGTGATGTTGCTGCCGCAAGGCGTGTTCGCGCAATCCATCGCCACAGCCGCGTTCCCCACATTTGCCGAACAAGCCGCGCGCGGCCAAACGGACGCGATGCGCGACGCGCTGGCCGCCACGCTGCGCGCGATTTTATTCGTGGCGATTCCGGCGGCGGCGGGATTGCTCGTTCTGCGCGTGCCGCTCGTCCAGGCGTTGTTTGAGCGCGGCAAGTTCCAGAACGCTTCGACGGAAGCGGTGGCGTTGGCGTTGATGTTTTACGCGCCGGGGCTGGTGGCGCATTCCGGAATCGAAATCGTCACACGCGCGTTTTACGCGCTGCACGATACGCGCACGCCGGTCGCACTCGGCGTGGCGGCGATGATCGCCAACGTCTTGCTCAGTCTCTTGCTCATCGTCCCGATGCAGGCTGCCGGGCTGGCGCTGGCGAACTCGACGGCCGCGTTTGCAGAGATAGCGTTGTTGCTGATCTGGATTCGTCCGCGCGTGGGCGGGCTGGGAGGCGCAAAGACGTGGGCCGCGTTGGGCAAGACAATACTTGCGGCAACTGCAATGGCGGCGGCAGTGTGGATGTTCCTCACGCTGTCGCCTGCGATGAACGCAATCTTGCGCGCAGGAATCGGCGTGGTCGGCGGCGGCGCGATGTACGCCACGGCCTCGCTCCTCCTCGGCGCGGATCAAGCGCGAATGGTGGCGCGAATGTTGTTACGAAAAGCGTAGAGCGTGAAGCGATAAGCGAAACAGGAGGCATGATGAGCATACAACGAATTCAACAACTGATCGAATTGGCCCGCAAACGCGGTGTGGACGGCGTAGCCGTGATGCCGGGCGCGAACATGCTGTATCTCACCGGCTTGTCGTTCCACTTGATGGAGCGCCCGACCGTGATGTTCTTTCCAACGCAAGGCAAGCCGGCCTTTGTGTTGCCGTCGTTCGAGGCGGCCAAGCCCACGTCCGGCCCGGTGGCGATTGATTGGCAGCTCTTTCCCTGGACGGACGAGCAAGGGCCGGAACGCGCGTTCGCAGCGGCGAGCAAGGCGCTGGGGCTTGCCGGCAAGACGCTGGCCGTTGAAGAGTTGGTGATGCGCGTGCGCGAGCTGCGGCTGATAAAAGCCAACGCCCCTGGCGCGCGATTCTCCGATGCAGGGCCACTCGTGTCGAGCTTGCGGATGCGCAAGGACGAAACCGAAATCGCGCAGATGCGAAAAGCTGTCGCCATCACCGAGGCGGCGCTAGGGGCGACGCTGCACAAGGTTCACGCCGGCATGACCGTGCGCGAGGTCGCCAGCGAGTTGCGGATCGAGATGTTGCGCGGAGGCGCGGAGGCTTTGCCGTTCGAGCCGATTTTGCTTTCTGGCCCCGATACTGCGTCGCCGCACGGCGCGGCAGGTGAGCGGCGTGTGCAATCGGGCGATTTGCTGCTGTTCGATTTTGGCGTGAGCGTGGGCGGCTATGCCAGCGACATTACGCGGACGTTTGCCGTGGGCCAGGTGAGCGACGAGCTGCGGCGCGTGTACGATGTGGTCAAGCGCGCCAACGAGGCAGGTCGCCAAGCCGCGCGGCCCGGCGTCGAAATCCAAGAGGTGGATCGCGCCGCGCGCCAAGTCATCGCCGATGCGGACTATGGTCAATACTTTACGCATCGCACCGGGCACGGGCTGGGGCTGGACACTCACGAGCCGCCCTATGCGTGCGAGGGCGACACGACCCTCTTGGAGCCGGGGATGACATTCACCGTCGAGCCGGGCGTGTATCTGCCGGGCCAGGGCGGCGTCCGCGTCGAAGATGACGTGGTGATCACTCCGGGCGGCAGCGAAAGCCTGACGACGTTTGATCGAGAGTTGAGAGTGATCGAGAGTGGCGCTTCTCATGGGTAAATGTCACCGAAATCAAGAGGCGTTACCGTAGGCAGCCCGCGTGGCTGCCCCGGCGCCAGACCAAGGTAAAGTTGCCCTTTTGCTGGTTCGATGCTATAATCTCGGTCGTTAGGGCGCGTAGCTCAGTCGGTTAGAGCGCATCACTCACATTGATGAGGTCGGAGGTTCGAGCCCTCTCGCGCCCATCCTCCTCTAGCCGCGACCCCGTTCCTGAATGCGTCGCGGCTTTTAACTCCTGGGTGGCAAAAAGCGCAATGGCACGCGGAATATCCAAGACACTGACTCAAGCAGATTGGTTGGTGTGCAACTTGCGTTGGTTGCTGTTGGTCAGCGTCGGCATCGTCGTCTTGCTCAACCCCACTCGCGCTCCCATCAGAGATACCAGCATGTTGCTCACGCTGGGCCTATTGTTGGGCGGAGCAGCCTATAACCTATTGGTGATGGTGCTGCTGGCGTTCCAGGTGCCGGCTCGCCCGCTGCCGTTGCTGACGGTGATCTTGGATGCGGTGCTGACCGCCGGGCTGGTCATCAACTCGGGGGGCGCGAGCAGCCCGTTGCTATTTTTCGGCTTGTTCCCCATCATCACCGCGGCGCTGCGCTTTGATTGGATCGTCGGCTTTATCACGGCGACCGGCATCGCGCTGGTGTATGCTCTGGCTGCCTATCTGTCGCCGTCCTCGAACGCCGGCCTGACTTATATGTTTCCGGTGTTGCTCAACGCGCTCGTCTTGTTCATCGCGGCGATGCTGACCGGGATGCTGAGTGATCGAATCAAGAGCATTGTGCTCCAGCAGAGCAAGGCCGATGAAGAGATAGAGCTGCGCAAGCTGAATGTCGTTCGCGACCAGGTGCGCGCCATGTTCGAGATGGCGGGGACGCTGGGCGCGACGCTCAGCTACAACCGCATTCTGGATGCGATCCTGGACGTGGCTTCGATGGGATTCCACGAGCTGGGCCCGGCGGCGCGCAAGATGGTGAGCGTTGTGCTGTTGCACGACCGGGGCGGGCTATCGGTGGCGGCCTGTCGTCACTTGACGATCCGCGATCAGCAAAAGATGATTCCGGGCCAGGCCGGCGTGGTGGCCCAGACGCTCAAATCGGCTGACCCGATCTTGTCGAGTGACCCGGTGCGGGACCCGGAGCTGTGCCAGTTCGTGGCCCTGCACCCCTGCAAGTCGGCGCTGTGCGTTCCGCTGCGAGCGGGCTTTGAGACGTATGGCGTCGTGGTCCTCGGCAGCGCAGAACCGGGCGTGTTCACCCATGAGCATATTGAGATGCTGACGGCGGTGTGCAGCCAGGCGACGATTGCGCTGCAGAACGCTCAGCTTTACCAGAGCTTGCAGCAGGAAAAGAACCGCATTGTGGACATTGAGGAGAATGCGCGCAAAAAGCTGGCGCGCGATTTGCACGACGGCCCCACTCAAAGCATCGCCGCGATTGCGATGCGGCTCAACTATATCCGCAAGCTGCTCCAGCACGATCCCTCCAAAGTGGACGGAGAGATCGTCAAGATCGAAGAGCTGGCGCGGCGGACGACAAAGGAAATCCGGCACATGCTCTTTACGCTGCGCCCGCTCGTGCTGGAAACCCAGGGGCTGACCGCTGCGCTGGAGCAGTCTATTCAAAAAGTCAAAGAGACCGATACCACTGTCGCCATTCACCTGGACGCGCAAAAGGTCGAAGACCGGGTGGACATGAACACCCAGGGCGTCGTCTACTATATCATCGAGGAAGCGGTGGGCAACGCGCGCAAGCACTCCAAGTCGCAAAACATCTGGGTTCGGCTGAGACTGGAGCCGGACGCCGTCATCGCCGAAGTGCAAGACGACGGCGAGGGCTTTGACGTGAGGGGCGTCACGTCGGCTTACGAATCGCGCGGCAGCCTGGGGATGGTCAACATGCGTGAGCGCGCGGAGCTGATCAACGGCATCTTGACGATGGATTCCCAGCCCGGCCACGGCACGACGATCACGCTGGCTGTGCCACTCGACAAAAGGGACTAGCCAGGGCGATGGAGTATCGCATCGAGCTGACAGTGTGGACGGCAGGCTCTGTCCTGCTGGCCGCGGCGGGCGCGCAAGTGGCCTGGCGCGCCGAGCGCAAGCCGCAGGGCCGGATCGCTCAATTTCGGGCCTGGCTGACGGGCAATCTGTTTGGCCGGGCGTTTCTGTTCCTGCTCCGATTCTTGTATTACTTCGGGCTGCCCTACGTTGCGGTGCTGCGCCACGCGCTCTCCCTGGTCGTCATCGGTCTGGTGGGCACGCAGACCTCCGATTTGCCGTGGTGGATGCTGGGATGGAATCTGAGCGAGTGGGCCGGGGCGCTGGGTTGGGCGATTGGGCTAGGCGGCCTGGCGGCTGCGGCGTTGGCATGGGGCTGGTGGAATGCTCGCCGCGCGCTGGAGGGCGACTTGCCGTCCGGTGGATTGTTGCCTGCGCCCTCGTTGCTTGTCACCGCGCGCGAAAGCCTCTATGCGGAAATTCACTGGGCGTTTTATCGAGCCGCGCCGCTGCTGTTCATGGCCGACCCGTATTGGGCTACGCTGGCCGGCGCGGCGCTCGTCGTCGTGGAATGGTCGCTCGATCCCTATTGGCGCGCGGGATTGGCGAACGGCTCGCGGCGCGAGGTGCTGTTGACGCAGATGGCCTGGCTGGCGCTCAGCACGGCTATCTTTGCTCTGGCCCGCAACGTCTGGCCGATTATCGTTCTTCATTCGGCGCTGGCCTGGGCCTTGGGGCGATGGGTGGCACTGCTGTCCGCGCAGACCGGCGTCGCGCCGCGCGCCGAATCGCCGCCTCTGCAGCTCCGCAAAGCGCGGAGAATGTAGACCTGACATTCGTCTATGTTAATCGCCTTTCGTGGGGGCGACCCCGGTGGTCGCCCCGCCGCGTCTTTGACGGCCTACGCCGACTCGTGCTATAATCCTTCTCGATGGCCAAACCTCGCAAGCCCCGCAAGTCTGTGGATCAGTTGCGCGCGCAACTGGGCGCGTTCAACGAAGCGACGCTGACGATCACCGCCGAGTTGGCGCTCGACCGTGTCTTGCAGCGCATCGCGCATTTGGCGCGCGAACTGGTCAACGCGCGGTATGCGGCGTTGGGTATCCCGGACGGGAACAATGGGCTGGAACAGTTTTTGACCTCCGGGATGAGCGAAGAAGAGATCGCTCGTATGGGACACCCGCCGGAAGGCAAAGGCCTGCTGGGCGCGTTGCTGCATTCCACCACGCCCATCCGCTTGCCGCGCATCGCTGATGATCCGCGCTCGGCAGGCTTTGGCGAGCATCACCCCGAAATGACCAGTTTCCTGGGCGTACCGATCATCTCCAAAAGCGCGCTGCTGGGTATGCTGTATCTCACCGATAAAATCGGTGCAGACGAGTTTTCCAAAGACGACGAACAACTGATAGTGATGCTGGCCGCCCATGCGGCCATTGCCATCGAGAATGCGCGACTCTACCAGCAAGTGCAGCGATTAGCCGTGCTGGAGGAGCGCGAGCGTATTGGGATGGATTTGCACGACGGCATCATCCAGTCCATTTACGCGATGGGGCTGACGCTCGAGTATTGCAACTTGCTGCTCGACGAAGATCCGCCAGCCGCCAAGACACAGTTGCGCCAGGCCATCTCGGGATTGAACGACGTCATCCGTGACATTCGCAGTTACATTCTCGATTTGCGCCCGCAGCGATTCCAGGGCAAGGACCTGCCCAGCGGCCTGTTCGAGTTGATTCGGGCCTTTCGCGCCAACACGCTCATCCAGGCGGAGTTGGAAGTGGATATGGATGGCGATGTCGCTTTGCTGCAAACGCAGGCGGCTGGACTGTTTCATATCGCGCAAGAGGCGCTGGCCAACATTGCCAAGCACGCGCACGCGCGACAGGTGTCGGTGCGCTTGTCGCGCGACAAGGCGCACGTGACCCTCGCCGTTCGAGACGATGGACGCGGCTTTGATCCGGCGCGCGTCGCCGCTTACGAAGGACACGGCTTGCGCAACATGGATGCGCGCGCGCGTGCGTTGGGCGGCAAGCTTTTGGTCGAAAGCGCGCTGGGCAAAGGAACCATCGTCAAGGCCATTGTGCCGATGGAGCCGATTGGCGGGCGCGGAACCTGATCCACTCTAGTGAACCACACGCTCATTTCCTCGTGTTTACGCCAGCGCAGTTTTTTTATCTCTCCCAGCGACGCGCCGATTGCGACCCCAAGGGCACAGCAGAGGGCCTCTGGGCAGAGTGACACCAGTAACGCTTGATAAGGGACAAATGACACTGGCTGGTGTCCCTTGCCCTTCCTATACTGTCTGTATGTCCACACAGACAGGAAAAGTTGCGTCAACGTTGATGGAGCGGGCGACGCCGGACGCGAGTTGCGCGGCGTCGAAGGTCAAACTGCTGATCATTGACGACCGCGAGACAGTTCGGCAGGCGCTCGAGGCTCGCCTGAGCCATGCGCCTGAAATCGAGCTGGTGGGCAGCGCCGGGTCGAGCGAAGATGGCGTACAAGCTGCGCTCGACTCGTCTCCCGATATCGTCCTGCTGGAAATCAAGATGGCCGATGGCAAGGGGCTGGACACCTGCCGTCGGATTACGCAAACCAATTCGTCGATCGCCGTGATCGTCCTCACGTCTTACGTGGATGAGGACGAACGGCAGGCGGCCTTTCAGTCGGGCGCATCAAGTTATGTGCTCAAGGATATTGATTCGCAGCGGTTGATCCGCGCCATTGAATCGGTTCGCCTGAACCGCGGTCGCGCGTGACAGACTGTCTGAAAAGTAGTTTAGCCCCCCGTGGGCGGCCGGCCCTAGATCACTGGCTTTTCGACTAGTCTCTGGGAGTGCCGTGATACTCGAAAGAAAAAGCCCCGGTCTAAAAGAAACCGGGGCTTTTTGATTTTGCTTCACCAACGGGACATGGGCGGGCGCTTAATAGCGCCGGTCGCCTCGGTCACCGCCCGGGCCGCGTCGCTCCCCTCGACCTCCTCGGCCCATGCCACCGCCACTGGGGCGGTCCGCGCGCGGGCGAGCCTGATCCACTTTGAGCGGGCGGCCACGCAGATCGCGGCCATTGAGCATACTGACGGCTTTTTCAGCGTCGGCCTGGGTCGTCATTTCGACAAAGCCGAACCCTTTGGAGCGTCCCGTGTCGCGATCTGTGATGATGGATGCCGATGCGACTGGGCCGGCCTCGCCAAAGACCTGCCGCAGATCTTCTTCCGTCGCCTCGTACGCAAGATTGCCGACGTATAACTTGGGTTCCATTCCCCTTCGCTTCTCCTGAACTAGAGGGTGCCTTGGCGTTTTTTGCCAGTGCGCCCGGCGAAACCGATACTGATCTGGCGCGTGTGGCGCGGGGGAATCCGTCGCTATGATTCTCCTCTCTCCGCTCGCAGTTGTCGGATGCGGGCGCGACGTCGGCCTTTGCGCTGATCCATTCGGTGCTGCTCGCCTCTGGTGATGAACCATCGTTTGCGCCGCACGTCCTTGAGGGTGCCATTGTTCATCACCTGGCGATTGAATCGGCGCAACAGGCTGTCGAACGATTCGTTTTCGTTAAGCTCAACGGTCACAGGTCTCACCTCACTTGCTAATTCCTGTCGCTCTGCGTACTAGGCGAGGAGCAGGCGACGCGGGGATGTATAATTGACAGCGAAATCTTATCACAGGTGTTGCGCTCTGTCAAACTTGTCCGATCACTCTCGCTTGCGCCTGCGGAACGAAAGCCGCAGCGGCGTGCCGAAAAAGCCATACGCGGCGCGAATCTGGTTTTCCAAATAGCGCTCGTAGGAAAAATGCACCAGCTCGGTGTCGTTGACGTGAAAGACGAACGTCGGCGGGTCGGTGCGCGGCTGCGTGGCATAGTAAATGTTCAGCCGCTTGCCCGCTTTGGTGGGCGGCGCTTGCTTTTCCATCGCCTCGCGGATGATGCGGTTCAGCTCGCCGGTGGGGATGCGGATGAGCCGCTCTTCCTGGACGCGCGCCGCTGTGGGCAGCACGCTATCCACACGCGTGCCCAGCTTGGCGGAAACAAACAGCACCGGCACATAGTCCATGAAATTCAGCGTACTCCTCACGTGCGCGGTGTATTCATTCATCGTCTTGCCGGTCTTGCCCGGCACTGCGTCCCACTTGTTGACGACGACGACGGCGGACTTGATCTCCTCCAGGATGAATCCGGCAATGTGCGCGTCTTGCGCCGTGACGCCATCCATCGCATCAATCAGCAACAGCGCCACATCCGCGCGCTGGATGGCTTTGAGCGCGCGCAGCACGCTGTATTTTTCCACGCCGACCTCGATGTGTCCCCGCCGCCGGATGCCGGCGGTGTCAATCAGCGTGACGGGCAGCGTCTCCCAGACGATGCGTGTGTCGAGCGCGTCGCGCGTGGTGCCGGGGATCGGGCTGACGATGGCGCGCTCTTGTCCGAGAATCGCGTTGAGCAGTGACGACTTGCCGACATTCGGCCGGCCGACGATGGCGATTTTGATGGACTCGTCTTCCGGCTCGGCCTCTTGCGGAGGAAACGCCGCCACGACCGCGTCGAGCAGATCGCCGGTGCCGATTCCGTGCAGCGAGCTGATGGGAAACACTTCGCCCAGGCCCAGCGCGTAAAATTCGACAGCTTCATCGCGGCGTTGGGGCGAGTCAGCCTTGTTGGCGGCGACGAACACCGGCTTGCTGGTGCGACGCAGAATCTCGGCCACTTGTTCGTCGGCGGCGGTGACGCCGCTGGTCGCATCCACGATGAGCACAACTGCGTCGGCGGCCTCGATGGCCATCTCGGCCTGCTCGCGGATTTGCGGGATGAACTCGGCAGAGGCCACAGAGAGCGGCGTGTGCGCCGAAAGCGGCTTGCCGCCGCGGGCGACCCGCTCGGGCAACACCTCGATGCCGCCCGTGTCCACCACGGTAAAGGCGCGACCGTTCCACTCGCTTTCCGCTTCGATGCGGTCGCGTGTGGTGCCGGGCGTGTCGTCCACCACGGCCAGCCGATGTCCGACCAGGCGGTTGAACAGCGTGGATTTGCCGACGTTGGGCCGGCCGACGAGCGCGACGAGTGGCTTGGTCATGTGGACGGTCAAACCTGACAAGGTCGAGGCAGTTGCGCCTAGTTGACCTGTTCCCCCAAATAGTTCTGGAGCCCCATTTGTTGAATCTGCTCGAGCTGGGCCTCGAGCCAATCAATGTGGGCTTCTTCGTCCTTGAGGGTGGACTCGAAAAGCTCACGCGTCCCGTTGTCGCCGATTTCTACGGCCAGGCGAATGCCCTCGTTATACGCCTTGATAGCGCCGTCCTCGGCAGCCCAGTCGTGCTTGTGTTGAGCTTCGACCTCGGCCCCGATCGTGATCTTGGCCAGGTTGCTGACGATGGGCCTGCCTTCCAGAAAGAGGATGCGCCCGATCAGCTTTTCGGCGTGTTTCATCTCGTCAATGGCGCGTTTCTCGGCCGCCTTGTGGAGGCGTTCGTAGCCCCAGTTCGCGCACATTTCGGAATGCACCATGTACTGGTTGATGGCGGCCAGCTCGTCGGAAAGAAGCGCGTTCAACTTTTCAATGATCTTGTCGTTGCCTTTCATGGTCTGTTTCCTCCTCCGTGTCAAGTGATTTTGGTTGTTGCCTATTCTTAAATTCCCCGTTCTCCACGGATGTACGGCGTGCCCAACGCGGCCGGCGCTCCCAATCGCTTGCGGAGCGCTTCGCGGCTGACGGCTACCAGGACGAGAATCGTGAGCGCATAGGGCAGCATCTGCAAAAAGAATCCAAGCTTGGGTGTGTAAAAGAATGGATTGCGAAAGCCAAACAGAAACTCGGGTCCTTGGAGATCGAGGATGAGTCGGCGGATCGCGCCGAACATGTAGCCACCAGCGGCCCCGCGCCACGGATCCCACTGCGCGAAAATCACCAGGCCGATGGCGATCCAGCCCTGGCCCGAAGTAGTCAGCTCGCTGAACCAGCCCGGCGAGACGGCCAGGCTGATCGTGGCGCCGGCCAGCCCGGCCAGCAAGCCGCCGATCAGGACATAGAGGTAGCGCAAGAGATACACGTTGATGCCCAATGCATCGGCGGCAGCGGGATATTCACCCACAGCCCGCAGGTGCAGGCCGGGCCGCGTGCGGTTGATATAGAACCAGGCCGCTGGCGTGAGCACATAGCCCACATACACCAGCACGTGCTGATTGGTGAAAAAGATCGGGCCGATGAGCGGGATTTGAGACAAGAGCGGAACGGTGTAGGATGGCAATAGCGAAACCGTCCCGGCTTTGCTCAATCCCTCGCCCAACACAGTGCTCAGACCGATGCCGACAAAGTTGATGGCCAGCCCGCTCACCACTTGATCGGCTTGAAAGTTGATGGTGACCAGCGCGTGGAGCAGGCTCAACGCTCCGGCGGCGAGCATGGCGTATAGCACGCCGAGCCACGGATCGCCACCCATGACAACGGTCTTGAATGCGGTCATCGCGCCGATCAGCATCATGCCTTCCACGCCCAGGTTCATCACGCCTGACCGTTCAGCCAGGATTTCGCCAATCGCCGCGAACAGCAACACGGTCCCGCTGGCGACCCCTGCCTGCAGAATGATGATCCAGTCAATCATGGTGTATCCTTTGCGTCTATTCGTGTCATTCGCGGATCACCTTTTGACGATGCGGATGTGGTAACGCAACACCACATCGCTGGCGATGACGGTGAACAGGATGATGCCTTGCAACATGCGCGGGACACCGGACGGCTGGATTTCACGACCGGCCAGCAGCAGCCCGCCGAACAGGATCGCCGCAATGATCACGCCAAAGGCGTTCAGCTTGGCCAGCCACGCGATGATGATGCCGGTGAACCCAAAGCCGGGCGAAATCGCCCCTTGCAACCGGTGAACCACCCCCGAGATTTCTGACATGCCCGCCAGCCCGGCTAATCCGCCCGAGAGCATCATTACCAGCACGGTGTTGCGGACGATATTGATGCCGGCATAGCGCGCGGCGCGTGGATTGTCGCCCGTCAGCCGAATCTCGTATCCCCATGGGCTGCGATTCAGGATGAACCACACCACGACCGCCGCCACGATGCCCAAGGCCAGGCCCAAATGGATCGTCAGGCCCGAAAAGGCCTTGACTTGTTGAGCATAGTCGGCCAGGCGCGGCAGCCAGGCTGTCTTGGGGAACGTGGGCGACATCTGAAAGCCAGCCTCGCTCCACGCGCCAAACACCCAGAACAAGGTCCACGACGTGGCGATATAGTTCATCATCAGGCTGGTAATGATCTCGTTGACGTTGAACCTGGCTTTTAAAAAGCCGGGCACCAGTCCCCACAACGCGCCGCAGGCAAAACCTGCCAGCGCCATCGCCGGGAGCATGATGACGCGCGGCGTGGTGGGCGGCAGCAGCGGGGCCAAGACCACGGCGCTCGCGCCCCAAGCGCCCATAAAGAATTGCCCTTCCGCGCCAATGTTCCACAGCTTCATGCGAAAGGCCAGCGTGCAGGCCAGGCCGGTCAAAATCAGCGGCGTGGCCTTGACCAGCGTATCGGAGAATACGCCCATGTCGCCGAACGCTGCATTAAAGATGTGGATGTACGATTCAATCGGATCGCCGCCGGCCAGCTGGATGACGACTCCGCCGATCACCAGCGCCAGGATGACGGCGCCTATCGAGACGGCGGGCGAGAGCCAGCGCGGGACATTCATGCGCGGCTCGATCACGACGCGGAACGGCAACCGGAAGGGCTCGCCGTGCGTTTGCGGTTGCAAAGGTGTGGTCGTGGATACCCTCATATCATTTGTCCCGTAGGACCAGTTGTCAGCTTGTCCTGCAATTTCTCTTTGCGAGTGCCGGCCATCATCAACCCGATCTTTTCCAGGTCGGCTTCCTCTGAATTCATCTCGCCCATGATCTGCCCCTCGTACATCACCACGATGCGGTCCGAGAGCGACATGATCTCGTCCAGTTCTTCCGAGATGAGCAGGATCGCCGCGCCTTGTTCGCGCTCTTGCAGCAGCAAGCCGTGAACGGCTTCAATCGCGCCCACGTCCAGGCCGCGCGTGGGCTGCATGGCGATCATCACTTTGGGCGTCGAGGACATTTCGCGGGCCAGAATCATCTTTTGCAAATTGCCGCCGGAAAGCAGCCGCGCCGCTGTGTCAATCGAGGGAGCGGCAATGTCATACGCCTGCTTGAGCTTTTCGGCGTTCTGCCGGATGATCGGACGGTTGAGCACCCACCCGGAAGCAACCGGCGCTTGGCGGTACTTTTTCATGATTAGATTGTCGGCCACGCTCAGGCTGGGCGAGCTGCCGACGCCCGCGCGATCTTCGGGAATGTGCGAGACGCCGCGATCAATCGCCCGGCGCGGCGGGCAGTTGGTGATCTCTTGACCGCTCACCGTCACGCATCCGCCGGCGCAGCGGCGCAAGCCGGTGATCACCTGGGCCAGCTCGGTTTGCCCGTTGCCTGCGACGCCGGCTACACCCACGATTTCGCCTACGTGCACTTGAAGTGACAAGTTGCGAAGCGCGGGCAAGCTCCGGTCATTTTCCGCGGACAGATTCTCGATGGATAGAGCGACCGGGCCGGGCGTGATCGGTTTCTTTTCCAGGTTGAACACGACGTCGCGCCCCACCATCAGACGCGCCAACTCGGGCTTGGTCACGCTCTTGGCCTCCAGCCCGGCGGCGGTCACGCGGCCACGTTGCAGCACGGTGACGCGGTTGGCGATGTTGAGCACTTCGTCCAGCTTGTGGCTGATAAAGATGATCGAATGGCCGCGCTCCGTCATCGAGCGGAGAGTGGCAAACAGTTCACGCACTTCTTGGGGCGTGAGCACGGCGGTCGGCTCGTCCATGATCAGTACGCGCGCGCCGCGATAGAGCATCTTTAATACTTCCACACGCTGCTGCTCGCCCACCGAAAGCTGCCAGATTTTGGCCTTGGGGTCAACCTTGAGTCCGTACTGCTCCTGGAGCGCCAAAATCCGCTGGTCAAATTCGGGCAGGCGGAGCAAAAAGCGTGGCTCGTTCAGGCCGAGCAAAATATTTTCGGTGACGGTCTGCGAGGGCACGAGCATGAAATGCTGGTGAACCATGCCCAGGCCGCGCGCGATGGCGTCGCGGGGCGAGTTAAAAGTGACCCGCTTGCCGCCGACCAGGACGCTGCCTTCTTCGGGCTTGTAGAGTCCGGCCAGCACGTTCATCAGCGTGCTTTTGCCGGCGCCGTTTTCGCCCAGCAGCGCGTGAACCTCGCCCTCGCGCAGATCAAAGTCAACGTGGTCGTTCGCCAGCACACCAGGGAATCGCTTGACGATCCCCCGCATTTCTACAACGAAAGGAGTTTCGGGCATGGGCGCCTCGGAGAAAGTGATCAGTTGTCGGTAATCGGTAGGAGCGCCTTGTTGTCTTTGCGCTAAAGGCGCTCCTACCCTTTACTATCGGCTATTCGCCATCTGCCATTGGCTACTTGGGCAGTTCGCCCTTGATGCCGTCGGCCCACCACTTCATGCAGTACTTGCACTCGAGGCCCTTGGCGCCGGGCGGGAACTGATCCAGGTCGGCCTGTTCGAATTTCTTGCCGGCGGGGACGATTTCCTTGCCCGTGTTGTCCTTGATCGGGCCCGCGAACACGTCAAAGCGAGTGAACTGGCCTTTCTGCATCTTGGCTAGCGTGTCTTTAACCATCTGGATGACTTCGGGCGGCAGGTCCTTCATGCCGGTCGTCAGGCTTTGGCCTTCCATGAAGCCAAACAGGCCCAGGCTGCCACTGTCTACGTCAAAGTATTCCCAGCCGGGCTTGTAGGTCTTGGCAATAACCTTCTTGGTGATGTCGGCATAGACCGGACCCCAAATCCAGTACGGGGCAGTCAGGCAGCGTTCCACCTTGCACGAGCCGTAATAATCGTAGGTGATGCCCCACTTGCCCTTGGCCTGCGCCACGTCCGCCACAGCGGGGGTGTCGGCACCCGTAAAGACAACCTGCGCGCCAGCGTCGAACAGCGACGCCGCCGAGTCTTTTTCGATGATGGGGTCGTGCCAGGTGTTGAGCCAGCGCACGTCCATCGTGCATTCCGGGCAGGTCTTTTTCATGCCCAGCGCGATGGCATTGCCCAGGCGAATCTCTTCAGGAATCGGAAAGGTCGCCATGTAGCCCAGCTTGGGGTTGCCGTCTTTCTTGGCGCGCGCGCCGGCCAACATGCCAGCCAAGTACTTCATGCTTTCCATCGCGCCGAACAAGTTGCCATAGTTCTTGGTGTTCGACTTGAACCCGCTGATGTGGACGTACATGATGTCGGGGAACTCGTTGGCCACCGTCTCCATCGGATCCATATAGCCGAACGAGGTGCCAAAGATCAGGTTAAAGCCCTTGCGCGACAGGCTGCGGAAGACCTGCTCCGAGTCGGCGCCTTCCGGCACGTTCTCGATGTAGGCCGTGTGCACATTGGGCATGTTCTTTTCGACATACTGGAAGCCCTCATAGTGCGCCTGGCTCCAGCCGCCGTCATCGTGCGGGCCAATGAGCACATAGGCTACATTGAACTTGCCCTTTTCGATGTCGGGGATTTGCAGGGCCGGCTTGGCCGGCGCAGTGGTGGGAGCCGGAGCTTTGGTTGGCTCTGGAGCCTTGGTCGGTTCCGGGGCCTTGGTGGGTGGAACAGCCGTCGGGGCGGGTGGCTTGGTCGGCTCGGCGGGCTTGGGCGGCTGAGTCGGCTCTGGCGTTGCCGCCGGGGCGCAGGCTGCGAGTAGTGTGGCCGCAATAGTGAGCAGGGCCACAATGGTGAATAGATTCTTGCGGGCGTTCATCATTTATCCTCCTGAAAGGTTGAACTAAAATCGGCTTGCTCAACACACGAAATGACAATTAGGTTATCTTGGCGGTGCGCCTCCTTTCTAGGAAACGTCGACTCGGAGAGTGGGCCGCGCCAGGTCAGGCGCAGCACGCTTGATTTTACCAGTTTTTTCTACTTTGGGTAGGCAGGTAGGTCACGCTGTAAGTGTGACCTATTTCTCACTCTAAGGCACGATGTGCGTGCCGGTTTCGCCCCGCAGCGCGCGCCCAATGTTTTCAGGATTGGTGATGATGGCGTGCTTGCCGCCCGCTTCCAGGAACCAGAGGATGGCTTGAATCTTGGGCGCCATCGAGCCTTTGGCAAAGTGTGTGCCTTCGGCCAGATACTTTTGGGCTTCGGCCAATGTCAGCTTGTCTACCCATTGCTGGTTGGGCTTGCCAAAGTTGAGCGCCACCTTTTCGATGGCGGTCGAGATCAGCAGCAGATCGGCGTTGATATTGCGAGCGAGCAGGCTGCTGGCATAGTCTTTGTCAATCACGGCGGCGACGCCGGCATAGTCGCCGTTCCCCTGGTCAATGACGGGGATGCCGCCACCGCCGACGGTGATCACGACCACGCCGGCGCCAATCAACGCTTTGACCGATTCCAGCTCGACGACTTTTTTCGGCAGGGGCGAGGCCACCACGCGCCGCCAGCCACGGCCGGCGTCTTCGACGACGTTCCAGGCCATCTCGGTTTTGCGCCGCCTGGCTTCTGGCTCGTCCATGAACCCGCCGATGGGCTTGGTGGGATTCTGAAAGGCCGGGTCGTTGCGATCCACCAATACCTGCGTGATGACGGTGGCGACGGGTTTCTTGATGCCGCGCCGGAATAGCTCGTTTTGCAGGGTTTGCTGCAGCGCGTAACCGATCGCCCCTTGCGTATCCGCGCCGCACACGTCCAGCGGCACTTCGTGCATCCCTTCCGTCTTGTGCGCGATTTCGGAGCGGCGCAAGATAAAGCCGACCTGCGGTCCGTTGCCGTGACCGATGGCAACGTCCCACCCTGCCTCAATCATGTCCGCGATGTGTAAAGTGGTCTCTTTGGCCGCCAGGTATTGATGCTCGACGGTCTGATGTTTCGAGTCTTTGATCAGCGAATTGCCGCCAATGGCGACGACGGCTACCTGGCGCTTGGGCGCAGTTGTCTTTTTGACCGCAGGCTTGGCAGTTGTCTTGACAGTGTTCTTTGTCGCGCGCTTGATAGGTTTCTGGGCTACTTTTCGGGTGGTTGCCATGAGCATCCTTTCTTCCTGTTTTCTACATGGTCAGGGCCATGACGGCCTTTTGCGCATGCATCCGGTTCTCCGCCTCGTCGTACACCACCGATTGCGGGCCGTCCATCACGCCGTCGGTGACCTCGATGTTGCGGTCGGCGGGCAGCGGGTGCATGTAGATCGCGTCCGGCTTGGCCAGCTTCATGCGGCGCTCGTCGGTGATCCAGCTCGAGTATTTCTTAATGATCTTGGCGCCTTCTTCGGCATCCGGCGTGTGGACCATCGCGCCCCACGACTTGGCGTAGACGATGTCGGCGTCTTTGAAGGCGGCATCCATATCGTCCACCAGCTCAAAGCCCGTGCTGAATTTCCTGGCCTGCTCGCGGGCCTGCTCCATGATCTCGGGCATCAGCTTGAACTCGGGCGGGTGAGCCAGCACCACGTCCAGCCCAAAGCGCGGCATTTGCAGCACGAGCGACTGCGGCACGGACATTGGTTTTTGGTACGACGCGGCATACGCCCACGAGACGACCAACTTTTTGCGGCGCAAATCGCGTCCCTTCTTTTCGATAATCGTCATCAGGTCAGCCAGGCATTGGAACGGGTGATAGATGTCGCACTGCATGTTGAGCACGGGCACACGCGACGCTTTGGCGACCGCGTTCAGGTAGCCGTTGCCCACGCCCCAATCCACGTGGCGGATGGCGATACCGTCATAGTAGCGGCCAAAGATTTCACCGATCTCTTTGGGCGTGTCGCCGTGCGCTATTTGCGTAGACTTGCTTTCGATGAATGCGCCGTGGCCGCCCAGTTGGGCCATGCCCGCTTCGAACGAGCCGCGCGTGCGCGTGCTGCTGAAAAAGAACAGCATCGCCAGCACTTTATCGCGCAGATACGGATGCAGCTCGCCCAGCGCGCGCTTGCGCTTGAGGTCGAACGCCACATCCATGACGGTTTCGACTTCTTCTTTGCTAAAGTCGAGATCGCCGATCAGGTCCCGACCGTGTAGGTTAGTCTGCATGTTATATTCTCCTTATTGGGGTTCTCCACGAAGGAGCATCCAGAATTCTCTGAATCTTTGTGTTCTTGGATAAAACTGTTATGGTTGCGGATGAGCGCTCCAGTACCAGGCCAACTTGTCGGCCATGTCGCCCAACACATCATAGGAATCGGCTCCAGTCGCGTAAATCGTCGCGCCGATCACAAAATCATCCTTTTGCAGCTCCTCGTCATACCAGGTGAGTTGGTCAAGGTAACCCGTCACGCCATCCGGCGCAAGATTGTTCTGTTTCCAGTATTTGACAAAATCGCGCCATCCGGCGCCCGCGGGGCCTGGTCGCGGCTCGATGAGTCCGTCAATGCCACATTCGGTGATGATGAGCGGGACGCGCAATTCGGCCGGAAGATGATGGCGATAGACTTGGCGGTAGCGCAGAGTATACCAGCCTTCATCCCCGGCATCGCCCGCCGGATCGAGTTGGTAACGGCCAAATCCAAACTGCATCGTCGGCGCCGAGTATTCGTGCAAGCCCAGACAGCCGCCGTACTTTTGGACGGCCTCGAGCGCGGGCAAAAAGCTGGCCCACAGTTCGAGCGATGGCGTGCCTGTGGCAAAGTTGCCGATGCAACATTTGTAACCGAGCGCGTCCATTTGCTTGACCCGTTCCGCTTCAAAGGCCGCATATTCCGCCATCAGCTCGGCTGAGCCGAGCACTGGCTCGTTGTAGCCTTCCCAATAGTCTATGCTCTTGTGGGCCTTGTATTTGTCCAGGTTCTTGGCGATAAAGCTCGCCGCGTGGCGGTCCGCGCTGCGATTGCCTTTGGCGAGGATCGAGACAAAGTCATAGTCCACACCCACTCGCCCGACGATCAGAGTATTCGGCGAACGCTCTTTGACCACACCCGCCGGGCCAAGGTCGTCAATGACCTTGATCACCTTGGGCCGCCCCGCCCGGATGACGTCCGTAATCTGCGGCGACGAAAAATGCTGAACCACCAGGCCGAGTTTGCTGGGCCGCGTGTAGGACGCGGGCGTGGCCGTGGGCCAGGGTGTCTTGGTGACGTTGGGCGTGGGAGCACTGGCAGCAGTCGGCGTTTGAGCCAGTGATGCCGGTGTCCTGGCTGTCACGCTAGGTGACACGCTCGGCGTCACGCCCATTGCAGGGACGTTGGTGGCAATGGAGTGTTGGCACGCTTCCAGCGCGGCGAGCGCAACTGTGGACAGCGCGCTTGCCAGTAAAGTGCGCCGCGAGATTTTTTGTGGGTCCACAGTCCCATTGTACCACACCGCGGCAGGATGTTCGCCGCTCGATCAGGTGGTTTCGTACAGGTTGTTAAAGCGTGTGAGCAATTCGGGTTTTTCCAGCGCCTCTGCGAATTGGGTCAGCCAGTCACGAATATAGTTGATGTCCAGTTTCCCGCGCTGCCGCATCAAAACGCCTTCGATGTCAATCCAGTCCTTGGCGCGATCGGCGATAACTTTGTGGATGACGAGGTCTTCGGCGGTACACACTCGCGTTGGCACGCCCTCGATATCCGTTTCGACAGCGCGTTCGATGGCTTGCCGCTCATAGTCAAAGATACCCACGAGCAAATCCACGGCCACCTCAGGCATAGCCCAGATATGAAGGACCTGCGCGCTTTTTAAGCGAGGGGGGATGTTAGTTGCGCGTTCCCGAAAGTGCTCAAATACCAGCTTGCGAAATTCGGCCAGGGATGTGTTAACGCTGACTTTGAAATCGGCGTCACGCGTGGTGCGCGCCTCTCCCCAGATCGCGTTTGCCAATCCGCCGATCAGCATGTAGGGAATATGATGTTCGTTCAGGAAATCAACGACGATCTGTAGAGCTTGTGGGTTGATGAGCATGTTGTAACCTTTGCGCCAAGCGCGTCCATCTTTCCAGCATTGCCTGGTAGCCTTTGAGTCGCGATTTCCACAGTTCCTCAGGCTCGTCAGCTGTACCGGAGAGGGCGATCACCAATTTGCACAGATCAAAGTACGAACGCACACTCTCTTCAACCGGTTCCAGAGGCAGCCGTCGTTTCAGGTCCTCACGCTCGGCCGCGTTGATGAGCTTGTATTCCGCCGCCCATTCCTTGACTGTCATCGCCGGCATGGCAGGTTCCTGCGCGGAACACGCAACACGGAATACGCCTTCCCGTGTTGCGTGCTCTGTGCGAATCGCTTTACTCCATCGCTCCCAACACGAGCGCCAACAACGACATGCGCATCACGACGCCGTTGAACGCTTCTTGCCAGTAGCGCGACCAGCGGGTAATGTCCACGTCGGTCGGGACTTCGTCCATGCGCGGCAGCGAGTGCAGCAGGATCGCGTCCGGCTTGGCTTTCTTTTCCAATAGCTCGCGCGTGATCTTGTAGTTGGCGGGTGTCAGGCCGACTTCCTTGCCACGCTCATCGCGCGACTTGGTATAATCCGGCTGCACCACCGGCTCGACCAGGATCACGTCGGCCTTGGCGATGGCCTGCTCCACATGCTCGGCCTCGGAAAAGTTCAAGCTGTATTGCTTGAGCTCGGCTTTGAACTCGGGCGTCAGCGACATGTCGGGCGGGGCGACGAACGTGATCGGGCAATCGAACTGGGTCAGCGCATAGCCCAGCGAGTGCATCGTGCGCATCCGCATATCGCCGACAGCCAGCCAGTTCAAGCCATCAATCCGGCCCTTTTCCACCAGGACGGTGTACAGGTCGGTCAAGATTTGCGTCGGGTGCTCGCCCCAGCCATCGCCGCCGTTAATGATTGGGATGGAGGCCCATTTGGCGGCCTCGTGCGGCGCGCCTTGCTGGAAATGGCGCATCACAATCACGTCGCCGTAGAATTCCAGCATCTTGACCGTGTCCTTGATGGACTCTTGATAAAAGTCGCCCGCGCGCGTCATCTTGGCATCGGCAAAGCCGGTGACGTGCCCGCCCAGGCGGTGCATGGCGGCTTCGTGCGCCAGGCGCGTGCGGGTCGAGGGCTGATAGAACGCCGTCACCAGCGTCTTGTCCTTGAGGACGTCGCTGTTACGGCGGCTCTTGGCAATGGGCTCCAGTTGTTTGGCGACCTCGAAAACGTGAAAGAACTCGTTGCGCTCGAATTCCTTGAGCGAAAGAATGTCACGACCTGAAAAGCTTCTCATTTCTGTGCCTCCTCAATTTTGTCGAACCATTTGACCCTTGCAAAGTTCTAAACCTTTGCGAGGGTGGATTCACCATTATTCTTGCCGATTCGCCGCACGACGTGGAACCGAAAGTGGCCGGGCACAAAGTAACTGAGCGAATAGTCCACCACGCGGCCATCCAGCGCAATCAACTGAGCTTCCAGCTTGAGCACCACATCACCCCGGCGCAGCTGGAGCTGGCGTGCCAGCGTTGCACCGGCGGCTTTTGCCATGATGTCGGTGCGAGAATGGCTCAGGGCCGGCTCGCCGCGCTGGAGAAACAGGTTGAGCACCGAGCCGTTGAACGCAGGCTCCAGGTCTTGCTTGCATAGCAATGCCGTCGGCACCACGTCCACCAGGTAAGCGATGGGCTGCGCCTCAGCCAACATCACGCGCGCCACAGACAGCACCGGGACGCCTGGAGAAATCTGCAATCGCTCGGACTCTTTTGGCGTCGCCTCGCGTTCCTCAATCACAGCCTCGCCCATACGGGTCTCTAGCCCGATGCGCCGCGCGAGCGTGTCGAGGCTTTCCAGTTCCTCAAGCCCACTTTCGATCACGGGCGGCGGCTGGGCCACGAACGTCCCGACACCGTGCCGCCTCACGAGCAGCCCGCGCTCCTCAAAGGAACGCATGGCCTCGCGCAGCGTGGCGCGCGAGACGCCCAGCTGTTGCGCCAGTTGCGGCTCAGGCAGCAACTGCTCGCCGGGGCGCTGCTTATTCAAGAGAGCCGCCAACGCTTCGCGCACTTGAACGCGCGGAGACTGGGGCGGACGGCGTGGTTTGTTCGATAAAGAACGCATGGCAAGTTGTCTGACAACTGGATATTATAAGGCGAGTGTGGACAAGTGTCAAATGCGAGAAACCCGTTTTCTTGGAGAAATGCCGACGATGGGGGGTTACCTTTCCAGTTCGACCAGGAATCGGCCAACGGTCAGTGCCTGGATACCGTGTGTCTCAAGGTATTGGATAACACTGGCGTCGCGGACAATATCTTGATCACGGCTGACGACATGCGTGGCCTGACCCAGAATAGCCGTCTCGATCAAGATATTGTCATCTGGGTCACGACAGAGATTTAACGCGCCAGTCACCTTGACTATATTCGCCAGTTGCGTTATCGAGCGCAAATAAGCGGTAGCTTCTTCGAAAGAGTATTTGTATTTGAGCCGCAATCTGGGGCGAGCCAGCACTTGCGCCAGCTCGGTCAGCAATTCAACAGAGAGTACTACATCGAAGCGGTTTGCCTGCCAGTACGACTTGAGGCGAGCGGGGTATCCATGCGGGGTAATGAACGCGGAAACCCAAATGTTGGTGTCAACCGCGACGATGAATGGCATGTTGCTCTCGAGCCTCCTGCCGGGCGGCAGTAATGTCGGCCTCGATTTCTTGGGCTGAAAAGCCTTGTGTGCGGGCGTGGACCTGCGCCAACACCGCGTCCAGCTCTCGCCAGGCTCTCTCGCGCTGTTCTAATCGGGCAGCATCCATCTGCCGATAGTCAGCGTATTTGATGACGACCGCCATGGGTTGCCCATTTCGCTTGAGGATTATAGGCTCTGCGGCATTTTCGATTTCCGCCCAGCGCAGCATTACTTGGGACGGACGTCCGGTGGTTTTGCGCCTTGCGCGGTAGGGCGCTCTGGCCTCTTTAGCTTGCGTTCTCTTTACTGGCATTAGCTTTCCCCCGTAAGCGCGACTCGAACAGAATAGTCCATACCAAAATTTCTCAACATCGGTTCGGTGCGACCTTATTATACCAGTCTCTTGAAATGTCGCCGCGCCTATTGGCCTTGAGTAGTGTAATGGTACAAAGGAATAACCGCTGTTTGATCTTGGCACAAGATACGCTCGGCCTGGATGTAGAGCGCCTGTCGCGTGGCCGGATCACTCAATGTCGCGGCTTGCTCAAGGAGGCGGTCAAATTCAGCATTAGAAAGATGGCCAAAGTTGTACTCGGCTTGCGAGTGAAATACTCCCTTCAAGAAGCTATCTGGATCATTGGAGTCAGAGACCCAAGTCAAGCGATATATGGCGGGCGCATCCCTTTTCAAGAGGTCTCCATACGTTTTGAAATCGTCAAATACCTCTATCTTCACGTTCACCTTTAGATTCTCCTGCCACATTGCAATAATAGCATTGGTGATTCGAACGTTGCCATCGCCGTCGTCTTTCCGTCTGTTGGTTACCACTGTAATGGTTGGAAAACCTTGTCCGTTTGGGTAGCCTGCTTCAGCCAGCAGTGCTTGTGCTTTCGCTGGATTTAACGGTATGCCCACTTGTCCGTACAAATTGCGTCCCAAAATTTCTGGCGGAGTGAAGGTAGTTGCCGGACGTGCGTTCCTGACGCCATATTTATTTGCAAGGTCGGCAATAGTCCGGCGATCAATTGCGGCTGCAAAGGCTTGACGCACCAGCCGGTTATCGAAAGGTCTCTTGTTTATATTGAAACCATAGTAAAAGGTGCAGGGCAATGCACCCTTGTCCAAAGACAACCAGGGAATAGACCGCGCCATTTTTTCTATAGGCACGACGACAATGCCAGGG
>Ga0315284_10001918_pt1 | contig 29745 bp, 47 predicted proteins | sample YL17G09_16_MG_FD_203696 | JGI IMG/M metagenome (GOLD analysis project Ga0315284, IMG submission 203696) | Sediment microbial communities from Yellowstone Lake, YNP, Wyoming, USA - YL17G09_16 | ecosystem: Environmental > Aquatic > Freshwater > Lake > Sediment | place: USA: Wyoming | collected...
CAACGGGATTGTCCGCGCGCTTGCCCGCGACGTTATCCGCCACCCCGATAACTGCCGTGCCGTCTGCGACTGGGGCAACATCATGTGGTTCAACGTCGGCCTGGGGCTGTACGGCTACCTGGGGGGCACACTCGTCAACGTCGGGGCCAACGAGAAGCTCCGCCTGGAGGTCCCGAGCGCCGACGAAAGCGACCTCCAGGGGCGGATTACCTGTGTTCTCGGCGGACATCCCCGCTGGCTCTTCGCAGTTATGAAGACGCTCTCGGGCAAGTATTTCCTGATGAAGTTCGACGGCGACCCGACACCCGGCCGCGGCTGGCATCCGGTCTGGACGCCGGGCGGCACGACGGCGATCACGGCGCTCTACTGGTATCACGCTCAGGGACTTCCCCCCCGGCTGATGATGGCCGTGGGCAACTCTATTGCCTATATGAAGATGTCGGAATACTCCGACGACGGACTCCTCGATCCTTATTGCCGATTCACCTCCTACGGGACGGTGGGGCTCCCGGCCCACTCCCTGAACCTGCCAAACGTCCAGAAGGCGTTTGTCGCCATTCACGCCGACATCGGGCATCGCTACCTGGTGGCCGGCGTTCCCGTGATAGGGGAGGACGCTAGCGGGGAGACCTTCGTTGATCTCATCTACTCCGTCGACGGAGGGACAGAGGAGACCCTCGCCCGCGTCTACGAGGCCGGGCTGGTGCACCGCGAGTTCAGCATCCCGACGACCGGAAAGTGGCTGGCGCTCAAGGTAGGGCTGGGCTCGTCAAACGTGAACGGCGAGAAGTGCGCCCTCGTTCACCTTCTCATGGCCGAGGAGGAGCTCATCCTGCAACCGAGGCAGGAGTGGCAGGTAGATATCCTTGTCGGAGAGGGCATAGACCGGCGCGAGAGCCGGGGCCTTGAACAGCAGTTGGTCGACCTGGAGACCGCGCGCGGCGCCGGGCCCGTGGACGTCACCACCATCCGGGGTGAACAGAAGGTCGGCATTGTCCGCGCCCTGCCAAAGCGGGAAGTCAACCCGCGGGAGAAAGAGATGTTCCCAACGTCGGCCTGGGTAGTGCCGGTGGTCATCAGGGAGTACGGGCCGCGGTCGGTAGCGTACTACTTCGACGACGACGAGGCGCGGTTCGACACAGCAACGTTCGCTTAGAGGGAGGGCATCATGGGACTCTATCAGGCAACCCCAGGCGCGAAGATCACCGCGGCCGAGTGGAACACCTTCTACAACCTGCTCAAGGGCGTCGTGGGCGGAGAGGACACCGTGAGGCTGGCGGGCAACGTGGCCGACACCCTCTTGCTCCAGCCCAACACCGACCCCGCCAGCATCGTCAAGCTGTTCGGCATCAAGAAACAGGCGGGGACGGAGAGGTTCGCCCTGCGGTCGGACGGCATCCCCGTGCTGGCTGACCAGGCAGGGACGCCGGGAAGCCTTGAGAATGGGATGCTGTGGCGGAACTCGATCGGGTTCTACGGGCGGCTCGACGGGGTGACGGTGGAGCTGGGCATGTCAACGATACCCAAACTCACCTACACCACTCGCCTCGCGGGTGATCTGACGAGTACGGTGACGGCATTCGCTAACGCCACGGGGTTGTCCTTCTACATGCTTGCCAACACGGACTACTCCTTCGATGTGCGCCTGATCTTCCAAACCGCCGCGACGACCACGGGTATCAACCTTGCTATCAACGGCCCAGCGTCGCCGATATCGGTAGTCGCCCTTTGCGAAGTTGTGCAGGAAAGCCTCCTCCGAGTAGACGATTGTCGGTCATACGACAATGCCACTGCCTTTCTCACGACGGGGATTGACGCTGCGAATAGCGACAGCATCGCTACCATTCGGGGTATCGTTCGTAACGGCGCCAACGCAGGCAACCTCATCGTCCGCTTCGCATCGGAAGTCGCGGCGAGTCAGGTCACGATAAAGGCCGGGTCCTTCATCCGCTGGCAACAACTCAACTAGCAGGAGGGGTGCGCCATGAACCCGAAGGAGTGGGCAGAACTCGTTGGCAACCTGGGCATCGCGCCCGTGATCGCCCTCATCGTCCTGCTGCGGATAGAGCCGAGCATCCGCCGTTTGGAGAAGGCGATCCTCCTCTTCGTGGCCGCCAACGGTTCTACCCCGAAGCTAAAGAACAAGGCCCTAAAGACTCTCGGCATCGACCTGGCGGACATCCTGGAAGACGGGGAGGAATAACCGTGTCCACTCGCGCCTTCAAGATAGCCTGGGCGAGCTGGGCGGCGGTCGGGGCAGGCCTAGAGGTCTGGGCGCTCAGGGACAAGGAGAAGGGCGACACCCTCAGCGAGCAAATATGGGGGTTGTTCAAGTGGCCCGTGCTCTGGTGGACCGGCGCCGGGCTGCTGGTCTGGGCAGTGATTCACTTCCTGGGCAGAGGGAAGTACGGATAGAGAGGGAGGTCACCATGCCGACAGTGAAGGCCTACGGTATCGAGGTCGCCGATGTGCGCTACCTGTTCCCCGACGCGCCAGACAGGAGGTGCTCGCTCTACCACCCGCCGGAGAACATCCAGGGGATCGCCCTGCACCACGACGGCATCCTCATGGCGCCGGGGGACATGGACTACAACGGCACCACGCTCGACGAGGACATGGAGCGGCTCCTGGCGATCTACAACTCCGACCTGCAACGGCTCGGCGGCTTCCCGTACCACCTCGTCGGCTCGCCGAACGGTCGCCTCTTCTGGACCCGGTCTCTCTATACCTGGGGGGCTCACGTCGAGAGCATGAACGACCGTCTGCTTGGTATCGCCATCATGGGGGACTACCGCAAGGCAGAGCCGCCGGCGGGGGGGCTGTGCAGTCTCTCACTAGGCCTCATCGTCCTGTGGCGGTTTCTCGGGCACCTGGTGGGCGTCCAGGGACATCAGAAGTGGACGGCGGGAACCGAGTGTCCGGGTCCCGCGCTGTGGCTGCCGAAGGTGCTAAAGTTCGCGGAGTTCAACGCGCCGCGCTTCCCCGCCTAGTCGAACGTCGGCTCCGGCGGTAGAAGCTCCCCGCTCTTGTATCTGACCACACGCGCCTCTTCCTCGAGTGTGAGCGGCATGTTCGGCTCGTACCACCCCTGCGCCATCCCCTCGCGTCTCACGATCAGGAAAGCCCTGTCCGCCTGTTCTGCCGCGAAGAGCATCTCCAGATCCCGACGCCGTTCACTGAGAGAGAAGCGGCGCCGGCACACGGGGCAAGCGTACTCGCGGCGGTGTGCCGGCGTCATCTTCTGAGCTAAGGGCGATGTCGGGGCCTTGCTTAGCTGGATGCCGTGGCAGAGGAACACGGCCAGGTCGTCGTCTCGGTCGCGGGGCATGAGGTGGTACATCCGCATGGTGGGATAAACGATCTCAGCCAAGAGGAGCATGTCCCGCGGCGTTGCGGCCATCTTTACTTCTGCACCTCATCCTCGAAGATGATCTCCAGCCGCTCCACTGTTCGCCCCGTGAACAACTCCGCCACCATCGCCAGGGTGTACTCCAGCGATTCGGTCGCCAGGAGAACGCCGGCGCCCTCGACTATGACGGCGTAGCCGACTGTGGCCGCGGCGTGGATCTCCACCCTCTTCGAGCGGGGGACCCTATCCGGTGGGCTCGTCGCCGGTGGGCTCTCCGAGGGGGGGTCCAGTGGGGTCTCCGGTCTCTCCGGCTTCGCCTTCCGCTTCGCCGCTATCGGGGTCGGCTCCGACTGACGCTTCTGAGGCATGGGATTCCTCCTGTTCCGGCTCGGCCTGCACTGGCTCGAACGGGTCTGCGACCGCATCGGTGCGGGGAACCGCCAGTCGGCCGACGACGCGCAAACCGAAGCAGACCAGGCAGTACGTACCGTTGAGGTTCGGGGGGTCCTGCCCTTCCACGAGCAGGGCCTCGGGCCAGTGGTGCCCGACGCCGCAGCGGAACATCTCCCCCTTCTTAGCTCTCCTGACTTTCATGACGGTCTCCTTTCGTACCTTCGATGAACTCTGCCACTATCGCCCATCCCTTATCGATCAGACGGTTGATGTGGCGACGGTAGGTGTGAAGGGCCCTCGCCGCTGCGTCCTGCCGACATCCCTTCACGTCGACAAGATAGACGGCGGCATGGGCCTCCGGGTCGACGAGTTTGAGCATCTCGAGGGCTTGGGTGAGCTGATAGCGGCTGAGGATGGAGCGGGATTCTACCTGTGCGCGGCGTAGGGTTTCGCGTTCTGGGTGGGAAGAGAGAGCGCCTTCATGCTGCCCGAGAAGGGGGGGCCACTCCGCGCGGACAGGGAACTCCCGCAGTTCCAGCCGCCAGAGCATCTTCGCGGCCTGGCGGTAGGCGCGCCCTAGCTGGAGCCACTTGTCGCGATCGGTCATCCTGATGTGGACGTCGGGCCTGAACGCCGGAAAAGTACCGAGCACGACCTCATTATACACGCTGGCGGAAAAAGTCAAGAGGGGAGGGCGCTACCCCTTCACCACGCGCTTGACAAATGCCCAGGCCAGTCGGCAGGCGACGGCAACCATGAAAATAACCAGGCCCTCGAGGTCCTGATAGGCGATCGTGGCGACCAAGGCGACGACGATGATGACAACCCAGGCGCACCTTTCCCTGTTGCTGATGGACTTCCACAGTCGAGACATAATCCCCTGCCCCCTTTCGTGCGCGATTATACTACCCGCGTCAAGCGGTCGACGGGGTTGAATCTGCGTTGAGCCTCCAGCGCGCGGTCGGCGGCGAAATATCGCGCGTAGCGTAGGGACATGGCGATCGTGCCGTGCCCCAGGATTTCCTTTAGGTCGCCGACGTCCCCGCCGGCCGCTAGGAACTCATGGGCGAAGGTGTGGCGGAAGCGGTGGACGTTAGCGCCGGCGACGCCCGCTCTTTCCCCCAGGCGTTCGACGAGGTGATAGAGCGAGTCGGAACGTAGGTGCCCGCCGTTCAGCCCCGGAAAGAGCCAGCCGCGGCGGATGTGCTCGGTGTACACGTAACCGTGTAGGGCATCGAGGACCCGTTGACCGGGGGCGACGCGGCGGCTCTTGCCGCCCTTGCCGTTGCGGATGAGGATCGTTCCCTGCTCCCAGTCCACATCGCCCACCTCCAGGCAGACGAGCTCGTTCGCCCGCATCCCCGTCGCCAGCAGGAGGAGGATGAACGTCCGGTCGCGGGGTCTGGGGGTGTCCCCCAGGAGTCGCCGGAGCTCGAGGTGGGAGTACGGGCGGATGGGCACGTCCCTTTCACGGGGCACGGGGATATCGGCGAGGGGGTTCTCAGCGCCTTGCCAGCGCAGGAATGAGCGCAGGGCGAAAAAATAACCTCTGACAGTCCAGCGGGCGTAGAGGCCGTAGAGGGAGGCGAGCCAGGGGGCAGCGAGTCCGGGGCAGGGGCAACGCCGGTTCTCTCGGCAGAAGCGGGCGAAGTTGCCCAGCGCCGAGAACGTTGTCTCTACAGTGTGAGGGCTCCTTCCTAGTGCTTGTAGGTGCTGGCGGTAGGCATCCGTGCTGGCCGCCCACGTCGAGCGTGCCATGCACATCTCCCAAAGATACTATCGGCGGGGAAAGTATCTGCCAAAGGGTAGAGGCCGGGGTTAGACGGCGGTCTTCACCTTCGGCGGGGACTCGTAGACTTTCACAGCGAGCATACCGACATCCACGCCGAGAGCAACCGCGAGACCTTCCAGGGTCTCACGCCGTGGGCGCTCCGAATCGCCTGTCTCGATGGCCTGGACCGCCCGGAGGGTCAAGGGGTATCCCTTTTCTTGCCCGCGGGCGGCGGTCTGCTCCAGAGTGAGACCCTGCGAGATGCGAAGGCGCCGGACGAATTGACCGAGAGCTGTCATAGAATCCACGGTAGCAGGTCGACCGCGTTTTGTCAACACTTCGGGCCACCCTTCTTGAAATATATTTTGCCCAAGGGGGGTTTACCCCCTTGACAAGACTTACCCAATGGGTACAATGAAGGGGCACAGAAATAGGGAGAGCTTGGGATGACAGAGGAAACCCGCGAAGACACAGAACAGACCCCTTCCGCCTGCCAGGCAGGCGCTCTCCCAAATGAGCTACAGCCCCACCATTGGGAGGCAAACGGATGGAAGTCTGCCGCTCCTAGCCTACCATCTTCCCTCTCCTCAAACAACAATCGACCCATCCAGCGCGTTCCCGCCGCCGTGTCCACCTCGCCACCAGCACGGGCGGCGGTCGCGACTTCTTTCCCTGCCCCGGCCCGCGAGGTTACGCACCCCAAGCTCTCCGAACGGGCCGGGGAGCAATCATCTCTTCACGTTTGCGCGTCTGTAGGAAAGGAGAGTGCCAGTGCGATAACCAGTCCAGCCAGACAAGAGAGTGCTAATCAGACGGGGGCCGCCCGTAACGAGGGCTCGGCTCGGGCGGCCCCACCAAGAAGGCGAGGTGAAACATGAGAGGACAACCACAGCACAAGGCACTGGTCGGGGCCGTGCGGCCGATACGGCCCTCGGTAGTGCTACCGCGCTGGCCGGAGGAGCAGCTCCAGGCGCTCGAATACATGGCGAAGTTCTTCGGCCACATCCAGGTCGACTTCCGCCTGCGGTCCTTCGACGAGCGGCCGGCCATTCATATCGAGTGGCGGACGAACTGTACGAAGTGCGGGGCGACGCAGGCGGGCCACTACCTGCATCGCTTCTCCTGTGAGGAGCCAGTCTTCGAGACGAAGCTGGTCTACCACTACCAGCCGGACGAGGAGCGGCAGGCGATCCTTATGTCCCGCTTCGACATCCTGGAGACACTGAAAGACTGGAACGCGGAGTGGGCGGAGAGATGAGCGCGAAGGATGAGGCGTGGGCTGCCCTGGACAGGTGGATGACCCGCTGGTTCACGGGAGTCTCCAGCATAACGATGCACGAGGCCGATACGGTTCGCGGTCTTGTTGCGGCCATCGCCGCCGCCGCTGTCGCTGAGGCGCGAGCGCCGCTGGTGGAGGCGCTGAGAGACTGCCACGTCCTGCTTCAAGACGCCCACTATGAGTATGACTTGTTGGGACGGAACTTCTGTGGGCCAGATGTGGCAAAGGTCATTGAGGCCGCCGCCGCCGCCCTAGCGAAGGGAGAGACGCCATGAACGCGAAAGATGAGCGCCTAGAACCCATACGTCAAGCCCTACGAGCGGCGGGACTTTTGACTGCTGATACCACACCAGTAGCCGAGGCAAAGATGGTCAGTGTAGCGGCTTGGCGGGGAACTCTCGCACTTACAGACGGTAGCGATCAGTACGAGCGAACCGAGGCGTGTGTTCTCTATGAAATTGCGGTGGATGAACTCTGCGATGCCTACGCCGCCCTCTGTGTCGCTGAGGCGGGAGCGCCGCTGGTGGCCGAAGTGAAACGCTTGAAAGCCTGGGTAAACGATCTTCAGGCTGGAATGTATATCAACTGCGTGTACTGCGGGCACCGCTACGGGCCGGATACCGAGGTCGCGGCGTCTATGGCGGAGGTTCTCAAGGAACACATCGCGCAGTGTGCCCAACATCCGCTGAGGGCGGCGATGGCCCAGGTTAGGGAGCTGGTGGAGGTACTACGCGCCGTCGAGTGGCCGGAGATACACCACCGGACGGCCATCATCGGAAGACTCTGCCCAGGCTGCGGCAACTGGAAGGGCGATGATCCCGACTACAACTACCACGCGCCCGACTGCCCCCTTGCTGCCGCTCTAGCCGTGAAGGAGACGCCATGAGTGACCCGGATCTCAAGGTGGGGCAACTGGCGCGGGTGCTCGACCCGAACGAGAGAACGGACGGGAAAGGTCCGGGCCCCTGGCACTACGGGAAGGTGGTCGCTTTCACTGCCGACGCCGGGGGCAGACAGCACCCCATCCTGGAGCTTCTGAGCGTTCTGATGCCCGGCTGCGCACAGGTGACCGGCTACTACTTCACCCGCATAGACAGGGAGCGCGTGGAGCGAGCGTTTCACACGTTCTCGGATAACTAGGAGGAAGGCGACGATGACAGAAATGACCGTGAAGATAGACCCAGACGTAGTAGCGGCTCACATTCAGGCGGCCGTAGCGAAGGCGCTTGGGGAAAACCCCGATGCCCTTGTCAAGGCGGTCGTCGATGAGGCCATGAAGGTCAAGCAGAATAGCTACGACAAGAAGACCGTCTTCCAGACAGGGGTTGAGAACATGATCCGGGAGGTGGCGAGCAAGGTCTTCCGTGAGTGGCTCGATACCAAGCGCGAGGATATCCGGAAAGCGATAGAGGCGCGCCTAAAGGCAGGCGGCGACGCTTTTGTAACCCAGGCAGCCGACAAGCTGGTCGCCGCATTGAGCGACAACTTCTATGTGAGCATAAGCCTCAAGGTAGAAGACTGACGAAGGAGGAAGGCGTCATGACTACAACTACCGAACCCGTGGCCGGACTCTACGCCGCTCGGCTACGGGCGGACTTCGAGCACATGATGGAGGCGCGGTCCAGCGTGGCAACCGCCCGCTGGAACAACCCGTCGCAGATGGGCCATCCCTGCGACCGCTTCCTCGTGCTGCGCCGGACGAAGGGCGCCGTGCAAAGGCCCTTCCCGCCGAGCCTACAGGCGCGGTTTCTCATGGGGACGGAGATCGGCAAGCTGGCCGTCCGCATGATCATGGACATGGGGTGGGACGTGAAGAGCATCGAGCGTCCGGCGGAGTGGAAGCAGTACCAGATCTCCGGCCGCCCTGACCTGGAAGCGAGACCGTCCGGCAACGGCAACGGCCACGCCAAGTACGTTCCGTTCGAGGTCAAGAGCGTCCACCCTAACCTCATGCGGGGCGTGACGACCTACCAGGACATCATCCACAACAAGAACTGGCGTGTTCGCAACTGGGTCAGCCAGCTCATGATCTACGAGCTGCTAGACGGCCACGAGGAGGGGATACTCCTACCCATCGGTCTGACGGGCTGGTGGGAGCCGGTCGCCGTACCCCTGGACTACGAGCACGCTGAGACGCTGCTCAAGCAGTGCGAGCGGGTGAACGCGCACGTCGCCGCCGGCACGGAGCCGGAGCCGATCTGCGACCCCGATGTCTGCCCCGGCTGCTCGTTCTTCCAGACGCCCGCCTGCGACATCAGGCTCGCACTCTCGGCGGACGTCTCGGTGGAGACCGACGAGGAGACCATCGCCGAAGTCCGGCGAATGCTCGAACTCAAGCCGCTGTCCTCTGAGTATGTGGCCATCCAGAAGCGCCTCAAGACACGGTACGAGGGGGTGACGAACCTGCTGGTGCCGGACCTGTGTATCGTCGAGGGCAAGCTCCAGACGCGGAACGTGAAGGAGGCGCCGGCGCGCGTCGATGAGTTCTGGACGCTCAAGTACATGCCGCTGGCGGCGACGGGGGAGGAAGAGGAGTGAGATGGCGTTAGAGGTGCTGTGTGATCAGTGCGGGGCCAGCGTTTTGAACCCGGAGAGACATTGGCAGACGTACCTCAACGGCCCGCCCGGCTGGAAGTTGCCGTCGGACTGGCGCCGCATCGAGAAGAGGGGTCAAGTCGTCTATCTATGTTACGAGTGCATCGCGGAGGACGAGGAATGAGTCGGCTGATCTTCTGGCTAGTATTCAACGGGCCGCGACTGCCGGGGCCCCTGGCGCCCTGGCTTATGAGTCTGGCGCTCGGTCGTCGACCCCATCGCAGAAAGTGAGGGCGTGAGATGGCAATTGGACGCTACAAGGGACTGGGCCGGCTGCCCCGCCTCGGCAAGATCCACCTCGGCGTCAAGGCGCTAAACGCCAACGGCGTCGAATACCCAAAGGCCGTCGACTACTTCGTCTGCCCACCGGAGCTCCAGGCGCTTGAAGGTATCGGCCCCAAGCCGCAGGAGCTCCGGGTCATGTTCTTGCAGAACGAGATCGACAGGGTTGCTTCGCTGTACTACCGGGCCTACGGCAGCGGGACCGGCCTCGTCTGCAAGGGCGACGGGGAGATAGCCAGCGCCGTCGTCGACCTGGCGGCGTGGACGCGCGCAAAGAAGCAGGTCCAGGCGGGCATCTGGGCCACCTCGCAGTCGGCGAAGACGGAGCGGGTCGAGATACCCTGCGCTGGCGAGGGCGGTTACGGAGTCGATGCCTGCCCTCACTACGACGCGAAGAAGTGTCGGCGGGTGATGATGTTGCAGGTCGTGGTGCTCGGAGCGCCGCGGCTCGGCGTCTACCAGATCGACACCGGCAGCTACTACGGCACGGTCAACATCCTGGGCTGGCTGGAGATGATCCAGGGTCAGTTCGGCGGACGCATCGCCGGCCTGCCGATGATCCTGCGCCTCGTGCCCCAGGAGGTGACGGTAGAGGGCAAGAAGAAGACCGTGAGGGTGCTTCAACTGACGGCAGAGGGCGACGCCGAGCGGTTCCTCGAGCTCGCCATGATGCCGATTCGGGAGGCGATCGCCACCCGGACCCGTCTCGCCTTGCCGGAAGGCCGAGAGGCAGAGGTCCTCGAGGGCGACCTCGTCGAGCCGGACGAACAGGGCGCGGCGGTCTTCTGTGGCGACCCCTCGGAGTTGCCGGCGGAGGAGGAGGTCGAGGGACTGACTACGCCAGCAACTCCACCGACGCAGGCAGGCCTCGACCTAGCGCCACCGGACTTCCCACCCGCGCCGCCGGAGGACCCGGAGGGCGACGACGGACTCGCGGCGGAAGCCGACGCTGCTATTCAACAGCGAGGGGCAAAGGCCGGGCGTGGTACTGAGGGCAGGGGCGTTACGCCTTCCGCTCCTGCTGCTCCCCAGAGGGCTCCAACAGCCGCCCGGCCCGCCCCCCAACCTGCCCGAGGCACAGAGAGAGCTTGTGTGCATCTCTTAAAGTCTGAGGTCGCCCGCTTCGAGGCGATAGCCAGGCAGAAGCACCTAGAAGGCGGCGTCTGCCTGTGCTGTGGGGGAGCCTACGGGCCCGCAGGAGGCGGCTACTGCAAGAGGTGTGAACCCAAGACGACCGGATGAGCGACTGCCGCCTGACGGCAGAGAAAGAGAGTCAAGATGCAGGCCTACAATCCCAACGCCACCTGTCCAAAGTGCGGCAGCGAGGACATCGATACCCAGTTCCGTCCGACCAAACAGGTCGAGGACGTGGTTCTCGACGGGTACTCCTACGGCGAGTTCCTGCGGCGGGACTGCCAGAACTGCGGCTACGCCTGGGGGCAACTGACGGTGGCCGAGGCCCAGAAGGAGATTGAGCGGGAGACCAAGCAGGCACTCCAGGAAGCCATTGGCAACGCTCGAGCTGAGGCGGCGATGGAGGCGCTTAAGACTGTCTCACCGGAGGGGGTGGACGAAGAGGCACCAACCCCCGCCTGAATGAGCCGCCCGGTCAGCGGCGAAACCGGCTGGTTGTGCGGGAACCGCCAGCCGGTCGCGGGAGACCAGGTCCGGCCCGCGGGTTACTTCCGCCGGTCTCAACAGCCGTTCTCCTGCCCGCGGGTCGTGAAAAGAGCGACTAGCAGGGAGGCGAGATGCCACGTAGTAGGGCATACCAGGACACCGGAGTTAGCGCCTACAAGACGCAGGAAGACCTTGACTCCCTGATTTCCAGGTACGGGGTTCAGATTACGCGGTGGACGAACTTCCCTGACCTCATCCGCTTCGAGTTCCAGCTTAACCGCGTCGGTTATCGCGTAGATGTCCCCGTCCCGCCTGGCCGCGATGCAAAAGAGCGCGACCAGTTGCGACGCGAGAAGGCGCGCGTCCTGTTCTACTACATGAAGGCTAAGATGACCGCCGCCGAATCTGGCGTCGCCGATCTCGCCCACGAGTTCCTCTCCTTCATGATCACCGGCACGGACCGCGTGTTCTTCCAGGACGTTGACGACGCGATGCAGCAGGGCGCTCGTAGCCTGCCGTTCGGGCAGGATTCCCCCCTGCTGACTGAGGGAAAAGGGGACAACCCCGGAGTCGACTAGCAAGGAGGCAACATGCCAGCAAGGACGTTCGACGTGTTCGTGCGCGGCATCCCGAAGCCGCAGGGCTCCGGTCGCGCCTTCCTCAACAAGAAGACTGGACAACCCATCTACGTCAGCAAGACGCGCAACGTCAGTGAGTGGCGTCAGGCGGTCAAGGGCATCGTGGCGTGGCAGTGGGAAGGGCCACCGATCGACGGCGCCGTCGCCCTCTCGCTGGTCTTCATCTCTACCCGCCCGAAGTCGGCCCACAAGCGGGTCTTCCACACCGTTACGCCGGATGTCGACAAGCTCACGCGCGCTGTCAGCGACGCCTTGAAGGGCGTGGCCTACACCGACGACTCACGGGTCATCAGCAGCGCACCTACCAAGCTCTACGGCGACGAGCCGGGCGTCCACATCCTGCTACGTGAAATCGAGAGTCCCGACGATCTCTTCGCGTTCTATCTGGCCCACGGCCAGCGAGTGTTCGACCTGCTGAATCCCCTCGAAAGGAGTCAACATGGCAAAAGCAACACCGAAGAAGGACCCCCAGCAGCACTTTGAGGAGGAGTTCCTCGAAGACACCGAGCTGGAACAACTCATCACCGACCGCCTGCTGACGGCGGAGGCAGCGCGGAAGCACGGGAGCGCCAACCGCAAGTTGAAGGACGCGATAGCGAAGAGGGGCCTCAAGGACGACGTCCGCTACCGGGTCGACCAGTACGTCTTCCGGCTGGCGAGCCACAGCCGCGCGGCGCATGAGGTCGACGGCGGCACCACCCGGCGCTTCGCCGAGCTGGAGGTTGTGAGCGAGGGCGAGGAATAGGGCGCGGCAGTAACCCCGCTGTCCTGCCGCGTTCGTGGTGGGTTCGGGCTGGAGAACCAAATGAGACTCGGCCCGACCCGCCTATGTAGGGAGGTACAGATATGGCAGTCAGAGATCGCGTACCCTGCGCCCACTGTGGAAACGAGCGGCGGAAACCCATACCCCTTGGCGTGGTGATGGGACTCTCCGGGGAGACGGCGGACCTCCTGGTTTGCCACGAGTGCCACAAGTTTATCCATGACCACTTTAGTGTCTCCCGCGCCATTCGTGTGCGGCTACAAGTCGCAGCTGAGGAAGCGGCGTTCCTAGCGGGGACATCAGCGGAGTGACACACGACCACTGTAGCGACCAATGCGCCTGCTGGAAGGCGGGCTTTCGCGCCGCCGAACGCGACGTCACTCCCGCTGTCCACGAATACTGCACCGAGCACAACCGGCGCTGCCTCTGCTACGACCGCGGCCGGCACGCCGTCAAGCGCCCCTTCGTCAACCTCGGCCATCTGCCCCTGCCGGTCGACAGGGAGACGGAGCAAGCCATCCTCGGCCTCATGATAGACGCTCCCCATGCCGCCATCCCCATCGTGGAGGGGAAGCTGGCGCCGGAGGACTTCGCCGACATCTTCCACCGCTATCTCTTCGAGAAGACCCTGCTGGCCTGGACCTGGGGGCTGATGGACGACCGCGGCCCGGAAGAGATGAGGGTGGTGCTCCTGACGGCGCTCGTCCTCTTCTGGCGGGACACCTACTATCCCGAGGACGACTACGTCACCCAGTGCTACAACATCCTGGAAGCCTGCTCGTTCCCTATCACCACAGAAGAGCAAGAGCACGGCGCCGGTTGTTCGCTCGATGCCTGGTTCCGGGGCGTGGAGGCGTTTACCGCCGACTTCCGGGACCGTCTGATCGACGTCACCTTCCGGCGGGTCTTGTTGCAGGAGTCGCCGGCGATCCTGCGCCCCCTCCTGGTGGACGAAGACCCCCGGCGGACGTTGGCGGCCGTCCTCTCACGCCTGCGCCTCGCTGCCCACCGTGCTCGCCGGCGGCCACTGACGAAGAAGCAGGAACGGCGCCTCGCGGTAGCGGCGCCGGGTCTCATGAAGTTCCCCGACAGCCTGGCCGAAGGTCGTCAACTGGTATGGGGTGAGCGCGAATGACTAACGCAGCTCCCCCGCCCTTCGGCGTCGCTTACGAGCACTATATGACCGAGAAGACGGACTCGCCGCTCGCCTTCCACCACTTCGCCGCGCCGGTAATCTGTGCTGCCGCTCTGGGGAATCGGGTCTGGGTGGAGACCTCCTGGGGCCGCGTCTACCCCTCTATGTGGCTGGCCTTTGTCGGGCCCTCGACGGTCCGCAAGAGCACGGCCGTCAACTTAGCCTGCGATCTCTTGTCGGAGGCCATCGAGGGCATCGAACTGCCCGATGACTTCTCCCGCGAGGCGTTCTATGACCGGCTCGCACAGCAGCCCGCCGGCATCCTGCGCTGGCGGGAGATGGGTTCGGTCCTCGAGGTCTTCAACCTCGACTATATGAGAGGCGTCTCGGCCACCCTGACCGACTTCTGGGACTCGCCGCGGAAGATAGTCCGCGAGCTCAAGGCCGGCGGCAATCAGCAGCGACGCCGGGTCACGATCCAGCGGCCGGCTATCACCATCCTTGGCGCGGGCAAGGTCTCGTGGTTCGTGGAGAACGTGAAGCGGCGCGATATCCAGGGCGGCTTCATCAGCCGCTGGCTCTTCGTCTACGGCGAGGAGAACAGCCGCTCGCGCGACATCATCGGGGACAAGCCGCGAGAGGACCACATCGTCAGAGATAGCCTGCTGGAGCACCTGCGGGCCCTGTCAGCGCTGGAGGGCGCGGTGGATACAAGTCGGGCTCAGAGTTATCTCAATGCGCGCGTCAAGGAGCTCACGGAGAGGTACGCCAGCCAGGGGCTCGATTTCGACTCCGCCGACTTCACCGGCCGGGCGGCAACGCAGATCCTCAAGCTGGCGATGGGGATTCAGGCGTCCTACGGCCCCGACGAGGCTCTGCGCCTCAGTGTCCGGGGCGTCGACCTGGCGATCAACATGTTCCAGACGGCACTGAGACACGACCTGCACCTCATCGACGACATCCAGGGAGCAAGCTACGTCCAGAGCATGATGCAGCGGATGGACACGATCATCGACGCCAGCGACGGGGTAATCAGCCAGCGCGACCTCTGCCGAGCGATGGGTCTCACCAGCGACCGGTTGGCCGTCCTGGTGACCACCAAGATCGAGATGGGCGACTGGGCCAAGGAAAGCACGGAGAGCACAACGAAGGGCGGGCGCCCAAGCGCCGTCTATCGCAGGGTGTTGCCCTGGTCGACGTAGGAGGTTTCTATGGCAGACCACAAGGCCAAACCAGTCATCGCCCCCGATTTCTGTGGGCTCGTCATTCTCACTACGAGCACGGGGGTGAACCTTCTGGCGGAGGTGCGGGACGGGAAGGTGTTCCGCAACGTCGCCGTGTTCCTGGTCCCGCGAGAGGTGTTCAGCCCCATCTTGGAGGAGTACGTCACGATGGTGAAGCCGGGGGAGGCGGCGAGGGTTCCCACAGATAGGCCCTTCATCCCTGGCGATATCGTGAGGCGACGCCTGGGCGGAAACCCGCAGCGCGTCCGTCGAGTAGACGGCGAGACCGTGTATGTCGAAAGCCTGGACGGTTTGAGCCGGGGTTGTAGTCAAGCCGGGAGCCTGGTTCACGCAGACGAGGCGAGAGCGGATGGGCAACCAGCGTAGGCGAGAGGCGGGGTATGGGGACCCGGCACCAACCGTCGAGGACCTCGCGCCGCGGACTGTACTGATCCGGGAGGCCGATGTCTGGCGCCCCCAGGTCGACGAGCGTGTGAGCTGGAACGGCTTCCCTGGCAAGGTGATTGCGATCGATGGACGCGAGGCTGATGTCGAGCTCGACGAGCCGCTCTATGTCGGGGGTGACTCCCGCGTCAAGTTCAACATTGAAAGGTTGAGAAGCATGAATGGAGAGACGGCATGAGCAAAGGCATCATCTACGCGAAGTCCTGGAACCCCATCAGTGGCTGCTCGCCGGTCTCGGAGGGCTGCGCTAACTGCTGGGCGAAGGCTATGGCCCGACGCCAGCGCCAGGAATGGGGGACGGTTCACCTGCACGAGAAGCGCCTAGAGCAGCCCCTGCACTGGCGTAAGCCGCGGACGGTGGCCGTCGCGTTCATGGGCGACCTCTTCCATGACCAGGTGCCGGACGCCTTCATCGACAAGGTGTTCGCGGTCATGGCCCTGACGCCGCAGCACACGTACCTACTGCTGACAAAGAGGCCGGAGCGGATGAAGCAGTACATAGACAAGGATGATGGGCGGTACGGGCCTATGGGGGTTCGCGTCGCTCTTGATCGGCTGAAAACTGGTGGACTGGAGGAGTACATCTACCGACACGGGGGGTTCCGTTGGCCCCTCCCGAACGTTTGGCTCGGCGTCTCCTGCGAGAACCAGGCCCGCGCCGACGAGCGCATACCGCTGCTGCTGGACACGCCCGCCGCGCATCGGTGGGTGTCGCTGGAGCCGCTATTGGAAGCCGTCGATCTCGTTTGGAAGGGCAGTCCAACATCATCAGGCTGGCTCGATTCCATTGACTGGTGCGTGATCGGCGGCGAGTCCGGCCCTCATGCCCGCCCGTGCGACCTGGGCTGGATACGGGACATCCGCGACCAGTGCAAGGCGGCGGGTGTGCCGTGCTACATCAAGCAGGTCGGGGCAAAGCCGATGCTGCCGTACACGCCTGCTGGACAGCATGAATGGACATCAATGGATAAGGTGGCTCTAGGGTGGCGACTTGGTGTTGGCGAAGGGGTCAGTTTCCGTCGTGGCCCGAACGGTGAACGCCTGGGCTATGCTTTCCGCCTATGCGACCGCAAGGGCGAAAACCCATCGGAATGGCCGCCTGACCTGCGGGTGCGGGAGACGCCGGAGGGAGGCGATGATGCCAACTGAGAGCGGTGTGTCCCAAGAGGGAGTCAGACATGGCATGGAGTACGCAGAGGCCGAGATCGAGCGCCTGGAGGCCCGCGTCAGGGAGCTGGAGGCGGCGCTGGAAATCGAACGTAACACGAGGATTGTCCAGGAATCAAACCACGACGAAGACCAATACGAAGACGAGGCCGCCGCCACTGACCCTGAGCGCGACCTGGCGGAGCAAACGCTGGAGAAGCTGGAGTGGCTGGTTGGCAAAAGTAAGACCATTGGAGCAAGGAAGGAATGGTACGACAAGGGGCGGCAGTGGCTCGCCGTAACTTGGGACGGTGGGCAGTACGCCTACTTTACACGAGACGGCGAACGCACCCGCGCCGAGGCCCTGGCGCTGCTGAAAGGAGCGAAGGATGGGCCGAGCATATCGTGAACTCAAGACTGGGCATATCCCAGGCCACAAGTCGGTCTACCTCTATCGGGAGACGGCTAACCTTGTCAGTGTTCTCGCGCAACTGACACAAGAAGAGGATCGCTTTTGGCTGGAACTGGGGCAGGCGCTCGGCCTGAACTTCAAAGTTGAAGCCGAGATCGACCGCCAATTCGGACTGCCGGAGGAGCTGACCCATGTCCCGCATGAGTAACCCTGGCACCAAGAGCCGCGACGACTGGGAGACGCCCGACCCCCTCATCGACGCCCTGCGCCGGGAGTTCGGCGACTTCGACCTCGACCCCTGCGCGACGCCTGAGAATAGGAAGGCCGACCACTTCTTCGGTCCCGGCAGCCGCCTCTTCGAGGATGGGCTGGCTGCCCCTTGGTTTGGCCGGAGCGCCTACGTCAATCCGCCCTACGGGAGAGGCGTCATCGAGAAGTGGGTCGAGAAGTGCTATACGGAGGTCGCCTGCGGCCGGGTAGGTGTCGTCGTGGCACTCCTGCCGGCTAGTACAAGCGCCAGGTGGTGGCACCAGTGGGTCATGCAGGCGACGGAGATCCGGCTGCTCAAGGGCCGGCTCCGGTACAAGGGCGCGCCGGCTGCGGCGACATGGGACAGCGTGATCGTCGTCTGGCGAAAAGGACAGCTCGGGCGCCCACTGTGGGGCGGGTGGGACTGGAGAAAGGAGGCCGCATCATGCTGATCCTCAACCGAAGGGCCGGGGAAGCGATCATCATCCAGGCCGGCGAGCACCGGATCTTCATCCGGATCGACAATTGCCGCCCCGGTCCGCTCAAGGCAAAACTCCTGATAGAGGCGCCGGAAGATGTGAAAGTGCTCCGTGAGGAGCTGACACACGAAAGGGGGAACCATGATCCACGCAAGGCAAGACTACCAGCGTATCCAAGACCCAGAGGGGAAGATCCCCGACGACGAGCCGGTCTTCCTCATCCGGGGCCAGGACGTGCTCGGCTGGGAGGTCGTCCGGTGTTGGGCGACCCTCAACGACAGGGCCGGGGGGGACCCCGCGCTGTCGAAGGCGGCCCGAGCTCACGCCGACAAGATGGAGGCCTGGCCGGTCCACAAGCTCGCCGACCTGCCGGGTCCTAGTGGAGGCGAAGACGTCTGAGGTGGCCGGCACGCCGCGTCCTGCTGATCGTGATGGTGGGCGCGGTGGTAGTCTGCGCGAAAGGGGGAGTGAATGGACTACGTAGTGATGTTTCTTCTTGGGATGGCGGTGGCGAGTGGGCTGGCAACACTGTTGCTCCTCCACCAGATGCACAATGCCTGGCCGAAGCCTGGCGTTGGCCTCGCATCAGCCAGGAGGCGCGACGAGCTCCTCCGACGCCGATTCGGGCTACAACCGCGGCGCCGACTGCTGTCCCGTCTACACTTGCCGCAGCTCCGGCTCCGGCGGTAGACCCACCGACCGGGGGGTGCTGGATAACGTGGTACAGCTACGAGAGTTGCGACGACGCCGACTGCTACATGGCGAACGGCGAGCCGGCGCACCCTGGCGCCGCCGCCTGTGGCTATGCGTGGGAGCTCGGGACGGTGCTGCGGCTCTCGACGGGGGAGGTCGTGGTCTGCGAGGACCGGGGCGGCGGGCCGTACTACTGGGTCGATGTCTGGCAGGGGACGTTCACCGGCCGGGGGACATGCGAGGTAGTGAGATGCCGTGGAGGTTTGTATTGACCGGCTCGCGGGTTGCTTGACGGGGATGTATCCAGTACCGGAGTGAGTTGCTCGGCTGACCGGCCCCGCCGGTCTGAAAGGCAGCCGAGACAGAGAGGGGGTCGCTCGCGCGGCCCTCTCTCGCTATCCAACCGACCGATATGTGTAGCACCCCCGACCGGGATGTGTACTACGCCGGCACCGGCGTCGTGGGAGCTCTTAGAGTGCCGTCCCGAGCGCCCAAGCGTCCCGCGTTGGTGGTCTCTCGACCACCTCACCCCGGCCCGTCTCTCCCTGTCGCCATCGGCGTGCTGCTACCGTGAGCATAGCGATCCCCCATCCACTGACCCCGTCGGCCCAGTCGCCGGCGGAGCGGTCGTCGGCGTAGCACGTCGAGGATCGCTACTGATAGGCCCCCAGCGTGGTCTTCGGTATCGCCAGGCCTCCCCGTAGGTTTCTCATGGTCTGCCGTCCTCTACTACTCCTCCGGCCGCCGGTGGGGTGATCCTCGCTTCCCTTCTCCCGTCCCGGTGTGCGCGCTCATCATAGGGTCGGGATACCTGGCGAGTGAGTCACCCCGCTGGCCGCCGGAGGAGGCGGCCTATCCCGTGATCACGTCATACCCTGCGGCCCGGAGTCGCCGGTCCCGGTCGGCCTTGTATTCGTCGTCGTAGGCCTGAATCTCCACGCCGAAAGCGCGGAGGATCTCTGCGCCGGGATGTGGGGCTCGGCGCCACGGCCCCTTTTCCCCGTTCTCCCATGCCCTCGTCCAGATGACGCCGTCGTCGTCAATGCACAGATAGCGGCGCGTCATTCCGTGCTTGTACTGGTGGATCGCCGTGTCGTCGTCGGCCCGCTCGGTGCCCATATACATGAGGCTGCACACGTGCGAGTCGTGGCGGTGGTCGGCGTCGGCGTGGCACTCGCCGAACACTGCGATCGCCGGCTCCCATGTCGGCTGATAGTGGCCGGCTTGCACCCTCTCGAGCTTCACCGTCTGGATGGCCGCGCGGATGGGCGCCTCGAGCTCGCCCGTTCCCAAGTCGATGTCTCTCATCTTTCGCCTTCTCCTCTCCCGCTACATCCGGCCCGCTCCACTACGGGCCAGGTCTAGGGGGAGAGCCCCCCTAGCTCGTCCGCTTCGTTACCCAATGCACCATCGCTCTCACCGGCTCCGCCAGCCTGCGCGCCGGGCATCCCGGCCTCGCCCTGCATCCCTCCGCCTTGAAGTGCGGCGCGGTCCGGCTCACTCCCACCAGCACCCAGCGCCCCGGTCCCTCGTGGTTGTGGTCGTCGTCGCGGGGGTTCATCCTCTCCCCCCGATGCTCGCTACCCCCACGCCGAACGCCACCAGCCCCACCAGGAGAAGGCACAGCGACAGCGCCGGCGCCCCGATCCCGACCACCAGCGCCAGCACTACGCACGCGGCGCCGGCGCCAACCTCGATGTCCCACGGCGCGCGGGTCATTACCGGCACTCCTCGAGCGGGCGCGGCGTCCAGTACAGGTCCCGCTCTATCGGCAGGCCGAACTGACCCCGGAACGCCACGAGCTCGGCCATGTCGACATATCCGTACTCGCGTTCCTGGATGACTGCGACGCCGAACGCGCGCCGGGTCTCCGGGTCGTACTCGCCCAAGTACCAGGTCCCGGCTCCGGTCGGGTTGAAGAGCTTGACGCGGGCGATCCCGTCGCCGTCGTCGCCCTCCGCCATTGGGGGCATCTTGTCCGACTCGCGGATGTAGCGATAGCACGGCCGGCGCTGGAAGGTGCTACACTCTAGGTCTGCCATCTCTCGCCTTCTCCTTCCCTTGTACTCGGCGGGTGTAATCCCCGCTGCCGTCAGTAGATACCACTCCATTATCGGGCCTTCTCCCTCATTTGTCAAGGGGGCGTGTATCTTTATTTTCGGGTGCCGCGTGTGCTCTGTAAATAATACCTGGCGTGTGCTCCGTAGACAATAGATGTCTTTGTCGCAGGTGTCGCAACCCGCTTGCCTCCCTGCGTTATAATTAGGCTTGCAGGCGTCGCGGTGGCGCCTTTCCTGTCTCCGGGGGTGCTCGTGTTGCCTCTGTGGTCGCAATCTGGCGGTTCTGTGGGCCCGGCGGGTGGTGTTTCACTGCTCGGCGGGCTCTTGTTGTCTCCTGGCCGGCTCTGTGTCCGCCTCTGGCGTTGGTGGTGGATGCGGTCGTGGCGATGGTGGTGCGCATGGTTGAGGTCGCGGCGGGTAGAGAAGAGGCGGGCTGCTCGTGCTGCGCGGGTGGCTCGGTCAGGGCTGGTGCGATGGTAGGGCTGGCGTGGTTGCGGCGGCTGCTGGGCAGCGTAGGGACAAGGCGGGGCATCCCGGAGGGTGGGGAGGGTGTGGTCGGGGCTCCCGGGGATGATATCGGCGTGGTGGTGGGTGTGGAGGCGCTGGCTCGGGGGGCTGGCGCCGGGGAGGTGGTGCTGCCGGAGCTGGCCCTCGAGGACGTGCGGTGGTGTCAGACGCTCGAGCATGGGCGGGTAGAGGCGGGGGGCGAGGAGGAGGAGGAGGAGGAGGAGGAGGAGGAGGACGAGGACCGCCCGCTCTTTGATGATGCCCAGGGGGGCTAGGTGCTTCTGCGAGCTATGCGCGCGGCAGGGGTAGGGGGTGCCGGCGGACCAGGGCGGGACGCAGGAGAGGCGGTGCGCAGGGGAGGCGGTGCGCAGGGGAGGCGATGGCAGTGATGGGGCCCCCTAAAGACGGATGGGACTCAGTAAGGGGAGGTAACGCAGACCATAAAAATAACCTATCCCCTTACACCCGCCGTGTGCAATCCCCTCGTCGGGAGGTTGTGGATATGGAAATGGGCATCCCTGCTCCATCGGGGGCGCAGAAAACATGACAAAACCCTCGCGCAGATTCGGGTGGGACGTGTGGGAGTATGACAAAACCATCGAGGTTGTGGATATGATGGGAAGCCTCGGTATACCCCCCTGGTAGATACAAAGAGGTACGGTCTACGGGGGTGATGTGCCCAGTGTTAGATATAGAGAAGGTGTGGCTATGTCAGGTAGTGGCAGGACATATCCACTACCTGGGTTGAGGTGATGGCAGTTACGGCACAATGTCAAATAATGTGCTATGTATGTCATATATGAGAGATACGGTATTCGTATCTAGGGGTTCATTTACCCTGTAGGGGATCGCGCGTGACACCGTTATCCACTATCTACAACCTCGGCCCGCCCCGTATCTATTTCCCAGGGCAGCGAACCGATGGGCCGGTCGCGCCGGCCGAGCATCCGTTGGTAGGCACCGACGTTGAGCATGTGGTCGAGGGTACGTTCGCGTCGAGTAAGGGGCCGCTGTCGGGTTCGCCGGACGCAATCCAGGTTGACGGGGCGGTTGTCGGCCTTATCGCCGTTGATGTGGTTGACCTGGATGAGCCGGAACGCCAGGGGCTCGGTAGTGGGGCCAAAGGTGAGGGCAATCAGGCGATGAACGGGGAAGTAACGGCGCTGGCCCCCGTAGCAGAGGCTAACGCGGAGGAACCCGCCGGGGCCGGTATTCGGCTTGAGGATGTGGCCTGCCTGGGCACCCCGGCTGGGGGTCTCGCGGCGGACCCGGCCGAGGGAGCTGCACGAGTAGACGCCTTCCCACTCCTTGTAGAGCGTGATAGGACGCCACTCTTCGGACGCTGGGGGCTCGGGGGCTGGCGTGGTAGACTGAGGACACATCGGAAGGGTTACTCCTTTCGCTGTCATGGCAGCCGGAGGTCATCCGCCTCGCGGCTGCCCTTATTTTAGCACGGAGGGGTGTGAGATGCCATACGCGACTCGGAAGGTCAAGGGTGGCCGGGTGAAGGTGGTGAACAAGGCGACGGGGGCGGTACACGCGAAGGCGACAACGCCGGCGAAGGCGCAGGCGCAGATGAATTTGCTGCGGGGGGTGGAGCACGGCTGGGAACCGACGGGGAAGCCAACGAAGAAGCGGGAGGAGATGAGTCCGCGGGAGATGATACACCACGGACTCAAGACGGCGAAGGCCTCGAAGAAGAGGCGGAAGTAAGGAGCGGACCGGATGGCCGCGAGCAAGAGCAAAGGAGGGACTGACAATGGCAGACGGAACGGGAAAGGCCGGGGGCGGCCCCGCGCCGAGCACAGTTCACAAGGGGTTCGCGTTCACGCAGAAGGGCAACCCCGACACAGTAGCGCCGACGAAGAGCCCGAAGCTGCCGGGGCAGGACGTGGGGAAGATCGGCGGGTAGCCAGGAGGCCGGTGCCGGCGGTCTCGCAGCAACGGAACAGGCAGGCCAAGAAAACGGCCGCCGGCCTGGGTGCTACCGAGCTCCTCTTCCTGGCCTACTACCTCCAGAACGGTCGCAAGCATATTGCGGCGGGAGACAAGGTCGGCATCAACCGCCGGACGGCGATGCGCTGGATCACGCCGGACTATCCGGTCGGCCGGTGGCTGGCGACGGAGGCACAGGTCGCCTTCCAGACCGTCGCGGCAAGGCGAGAGGACCTGGAAGACCTACTGGTCGACGCCCTCTTGAAGGGGTTGCAGTCGGATGACATCCTAGCGAAAGAGAAGGCCGCCGACCTGACGGCGCGCGTACTCGGACTGGACAAGGGTGGGAGTGAACACGACCTTAGCCCCTCCACAAAAGCTGTCTTTGAGGCGATGGGAGTGGCCCTCTTTGCGGTTGCCACTCGAGGCGAAGTTGCCTGTGTGGAAGGAGACGGGATACCAGCCAACGGAGGCTGCCCTGCCCTTCCATGCGGCGATGGTGAAGATTGAGATCGTTTCTGGGGGGGAACGCGGGGGCAAGAGCCGTAGTGCGGGGGAGGATCTCCTCCCCTACACCATCCTCGAGCCGAGCGTGTTTGGCCGCGGTGAGCCCTACCTGCATTACGGCCTGATCGCCCAGGAGTTCGACGACACCCGTGAAGAGTTCGAGTACCTGGTCGACGGACTCTCCAAGCTCGGCATGGTGAAGCGGGGGACACTCTCAAGGCCGGATCAGGGGCGATGGAGGGTCGTTACCAAGAGCGGGACGCTGGTTGACACCTGGAGCGCGAAGGACCCGGAGCGCATCCGGCGCGTCTTCTTTCACGGCGCACTGATATGCGAGCCGGGGCGCCTCGCGCACGATGCCTTCACCCGCGTCCTTGGCCGCGTGTCGCAGACCGGCGGCTGGGTGAACGCGGTAGGCACCTTTGAGGGGTCAGTGGGATGGTATCCCGAATACTACACGATGGGCCTGACCGACAACACGCGGGGGGTTGTCTCCTTCACCTTACCGAGTTGGGCCAACCCCCACGCCTACCCCGGAGGGCGCGATGACCCAGAGATCAAGTTCCTCGAGGAGCACTACAAGCCGGACACCTTCCTGGAGCGCGTCGGTGCCGTGCCGGCGCCACCGAAGGGTCTAGTGTTTAAGCTCTTCAAGAACCACATCCATGTCTCGGGCGAGTGTACCTACGTCCCCGGACTTCCCGTATGGCTCGCGATCGACCCCGGCCGGGCCCACGCCTACGCGGTCGAGGCGGTCCAGTTCACCAGCGACGACGTCGCCCGTGTCTTCGACGAGCCCGTCTACCATACCGGACTCACGAACATGATGGCGATCAACATCTGCACGGCGAAACCCTGGTGGAAGGACGTCGTCGGCATCGTCATGGACATCGCCGGCCGGCAGCGTACCATTAACCACGAGCAGTCCTGCGCCGAGGTCTGGCACGACGCAACGAACCTGCCCATCTTCACGAACCGCGTGGGCATCGAGGACGGGATAGAGCGGGTGGACACCTTCCTCATGCTCGATCCCGTGACCGAGCGGCCGCGGATGCAGGTCAACCCCGTCTGTCAGGGCCTCATCTGTGAGATGGGAGCTGGCCCAGAGCCGCCGCACGTCGACGTCGGCGGCGCCTACGTCTACCCCACCGACAACGACGGCAACGCCCGCTCCGACAGGCCGGTAGACAGGTTCAACGACGCTTGCAAGGCGCTGGGTTATCTGCTCATCCACGAGTACGGCTACGTCAAGAAGCCACAGAAGTCAAAGGCGCCGCGTTCGGCCTACGGCCCGTGGCAGGGGGAGGAAAGCCATGTCGCTTCCGTCAACCGCTAGCGAGGTCCTCAGCGCGGCCAACGGCCTCCGCACCTACTACTCCACCATGCATAGCGAGATGATGACCCTCGACAGGATCTACAACCTCAAGTTCCTCGTCAAAGCCCCCAAGCAGTTTCCCACCGTCATCCCCGGCACCGGGCGGCGCCAGTGCGACCGCATGATCTCGCACATCTCGTCGGGAAACCTGCGCCTCTTCTGCCCGCCACAGTCGGATGGCAAGAAGTGGCAAGAGATCGCAGACAAGAAAGAGAAGTGGATCAGGGTCCTCTACAACAAGTTGCCCAGGTACGCAGCACAGCACATGACGGTGCCGCCGGTGCGCGCTATGGTCACCTACGGCGTCATCCGCGGCCTGGGGTGCCTCAAGGACACCCTGGACCCGGATTTCTGGATGCCGGAGCCGGAGCGATTCGAGGGAGAAAGCGACGACGCCTTTGAGCCCCGCCTGCGGCGCTGGCAACGGATACAGGGCAGCGGTTCCCCCATCGCCTGTGTCGCCCCCGACCCCCTCATCCTTCTGCCCGACCCGGACGGCCGCTACGTGATCGAGGACGTCAGGATTCCCAAGGCGCGGGCGGAAAGGATGCTGGGCAGGACCATCCCCATAGGCGTATCGGCCGGCACCGCAGACAACAACCCGGCGACAAACCTTGTGCGCTGGACTGAGTTCACGAGCGCCGAACGTAAGATCATCCTCGTGAACGGCGGCGAATACCTGAACAAGCGCAACGAGATGGGGTTCGTCCCCTACTCCTGGCTGCTCCCCGGCTTCGGGGAACCGGCACCGGTTGCCAGTATGTATAACGCAACGATGGCGGGCCCGGAGGTGGTTCACAGGTCTTTTCTCTACATCGTGAAGTCCATGCTCGAGGAGGAAGCCCGCCGCGAGACGCAGATCGGGGCAATCCTTCACGGGACGGCCTGGCGCGTCTGGAAACTTACCCGTGACGCCAGCATCCCCGAGGCCGAGACCGACCAGAACCCCCAGGTCAGTGTCGCCCCCGGCGACCTGAACGAGCTCAAGGGCTGGGATCTGGAGGCCATCGAGATCGGACGCTTTCCCCGTGAACTCTTCGACCAGCTCGGCCACCTCTCGGCTGGCATTGACGATGACACCCTGCCGCCGGTAGCACGCGGGCTCCGCCAGGGGGAGAACACCGCCTACCAGTCGCAGATCTACCTCGGCGTGGCGCGGCTCATCATGGACCCGCTCAAACAGGCAACGCAGGTCGCGCTCGAGCAAACATTCGAACACTGGCAGATGCTCGCCGAGTACGTCGAGGACGACGTAGAGGTCGCCGGGCCCTACCGCGGCGGCTGGTGGAAGGGCAGCATCTCGGCGGAAGAGATAGGCGGATATTACGCCGTTCAAGCCATCCTCGACCCCAACCTGCCGCAAGACCAGATCACCCGCCGCAGCGAGGGCATCAAGGAGTTCCAGGCCGGCGTCATCCCGTGGGAGCAGCTCCAGGAGGAGTTCCTGGGCAACGAGGACGCCAGCGGGGTTTTGCAGAAGGTCCTGAGAGACAAGGCGTTGTTCTCGGACCTCATCCAGCAGCTCCTCAGCCGACAGGCTGCGGAAGAGCAGGGATGGAACCTGGAGGAGATCATGGCCGCCGAAGAAGCCAAGCAGACGGAGCAGGCGGGCGGCGCGGGGCCAACGCCGGAACAGATGGCAGCAGCAGGAATGGGTGGGGGTCAGACATTGGCGGCACCTGGCGCTGGACTCGGAACGTCTATGCCGCCAGCGGAGGGGATGCCCGCGATCGCCGGCCGGATTAGGCCGAACCCTGCGCCTGTTCCCGGCGGGACAAAGGAACTCGATCTTATTCTCCGGCAGATGGCCCGCCGAGGCTCGCCTAAACCCGCGAGGCCGGTGTAATGCCTACGAAGGAAAACCCCATCAGCAAGGCGCTGGAGATGACGCGGGATGTGCTATCCCAGAACGCTCAGGCCTCACGGCAGAACCGCGCCGTCCCGTTCGGGGACAGACAGAGCCGCCGGCAACTGCGAAGCGACTTCGACAACTTAACACCGGAGAAACTCGCCGTGCTGATCCAAGAGCACGGGCGGCCGGCGGTCAACAACTGGATAGGGCGCGAGATCACGCTGCGCGAGCGGCGCCAGAGGATAGGAGGATAGGACGATGGCAGACGGTCAGCCGAAGATAACGCCGCCGTTTGGACCACGGCAGCAATACGGTTCGATTCCCGACTGGCTGAGGAGCATATACGGCAAAGAACGGAGTTGGCTCGCGACGGCGAAAGACCCCAACCAGGCCAGCCTCTTGAGCCGGCAGCGCGCCGCCGATACGACAAACCCGCCAGCGGTCGGCGGGTTTGCACAGCGAGTACAAGACCTGATGAACGCCGGGTACGACTATGACCAGGCGATAGAGATGGCGTCGACGGAACTGGACTACGCCAATCAGACCAGCGGTGGCGGCAGTGATGGCACGGCGGCCGCGCAGATCTCCGCTGAGGCCAGCCGCGACGTCGCAAGGATGGAGGTTGACGCCAGACGCTATGAGGCGGACCTCGCCTACCGCGCCGCCATCGACGTCGTCACCCGCCAAGTGGACGCCGACCGTTACACGGCGGATATGGGCTACCGTCAGGCCGTCGACGTGGCCCAGATCAACGGTGATGCCGCCCGCGACGTGCAGCGCATGGACGTTGACGCGAGACGGTATGAGGCCGACGCCAGCTACCGCCAGGCCGTCGACGTGGCGCAGATAGGCGCCTACACCGACCGGATGCTTGGGCTGGGGGAGATCGGGCTGGGGTACTACAAGACGCTCGCTGAGATGCAGAAGAACCCCGCCGATTGGGTGAGCTACTGGTACGCCACGCAAGGAAAGGAACTCCCGGAGGGCTACCAGGGCGCGGGCATCCCGGAGGGGCTACAACTCCCAGGTTGGCTCCAGAGCCTCAATGAGGCGGCCGGTTACGAGCCGACGACCTGGAAGGCCCCCGTGCCTGAACTGGGTGCGGCACCGGAGCTGCTGGGGCCGCCTCAGTGGCAACCGACCGCAGACCCCCAGAGACAGAGAGCACTCGACCGCTACGCAATGTCCACGCAGGGGGAGAAGGATGCCCTGGCGCGGGCGACGCCGGAGCAAATTGCAGCACTCTGGCGAGGGGGGCAGACCCCGTCCATGAGTGGTGGCGGGAGAATGACTATCCGCGAACCCGCCGGTATCGTCGGCCTGCACTCGGGAAGGACCTATGCCACTCTCGCTGAGGAAGCCCCGGAAGAAGTGAACATCAAGTCCCAGAAGAGTACCGCCCAGGAGCAGGGTACACAGGTCTATGGTGAGACGGGGGCAGAGCCCCGGTCGTTCGCCTCCGGGGGTTCGGTGCACGCTTACGACTCAAGGACAGCCGAGGCAAGGGGGGTCGCTACATATGACCCCAGAGGTTTCCAGTCGAGGCGTGCTATGTCAGCAGGTTCGCAGCACTACGGGCGTCGGCGTAAGGCGGCTGGGCATATCAGCGGCTACGGCCCCAAAACCGAAGCGGCATGGGAGACCACGCCGGACCCCTACACGTTCAATTCCGAGACGGGCGTGGGCAGCGTGGCGGGGGATACCAGCGGGACGGACGTTGCTGCTGCTGCCGCTGCCGAGCCGACTATGCCGCCCTGGTTGGAGACGCTGAGCAAAGGGGGGCGTCAGGCCTATCCCGCCGCCAACCTCGCCGGCCTGCCGCCGGCGCCGAGCGCCCAGTACATGCGCGGGATGAGCGAGAGCCAATTCCAGGGGCTTCAAGGGGTGGTGCAGAAGGGGGGCGGCTACATCCCCGACTGGCTCAAGTACATCGCCTGGCTGATGCCACAAGGGGCGCAGTTCGCCAGGCCGAGTAGTATCGCCCAGAAGTACTAGATATGCCAGAGAGAATATCGTTCAGGGACAGGCTCCAGGCCCGCCGCGACGAGCGTGAAGCGGCGCGCCGCAAGCGCATCGCCCGCCGGTATGCGCGGATGGTCGAAAGCGGTGAGCTGCAACTGCCCACGGGCGGGGTCTCGAACGATATTCTCCAGTCGCCCATCGTGCAGCAGCTCCTCAGCCCCCAGGAACAAGGCGGTGGGGAGCCGCAGATGAAGCCGCAGGGCGGCTCGATGCCCGTGCTCGGTGGCCTGGGGAGCCTCATTCGCAAGGGCCAGCACACGGTCGAGCCGGTGGCGGGGCCGGCGATCAAGTTTTTCGAGCCACAGCCGGAGACCAAGAAACTCCTGGGGGAGGCTGGGAAGACCTGGATGAAGTTTCAGCACCACATCGTCGAGCCTGCGGCAGGGGCACTCATAGCAGGTGCGAGGGCATCCGGGGAATCGGGAATGGGCACCCCGATAGGAACGCCCGCGGTTGGCACCGGCAAACCGGTAGAGGTGCCAACCACTTATCAGGGTTTCAAGAAGGAGTACGAACAGGCACCCGGTGCCGCACAAACCGCGGCGAGCATGGCCGTTGACCCGACCACCTATGCCGGCTGGGGCATTGCCAAGAACTTCGGCCTCAAGGCGGCCGGGAAGCCTGGAGTCCTGGCGGCGATCATCCGCGCGATCGGTAAGGGAGAAGAGGTGGGCATGAAGGCCGCCGACTACCCCTTCAAGAAGGTCGGGGGAGCCCTGGCGAAGGGCTGGCGCGCCGCGCCTAAGCCCACGGAGTACAAGGTCACTGAGCTGGCAGACGCAGCCTTCGACAACGTGAGAGTGTTGGCCGACCGCTACGGGGCGGCTCACGGGGTCGACACGATGACAGGAGATGCCAGCCTAACCCACCACATGCTCACTGCCGCTCGGAACGACCCGGAGTACGCCAGCATCAGCGCCATCCTTGGGGATATGGCGGACGGCGACCCGGAGAACTGGCTCCCCATGATGCAGAACATCGCCAGCAAGAACCCC
>Ga0315284_10001919_pt1 | contig 29715 bp, 13 predicted proteins | sample YL17G09_16_MG_FD_203696 | JGI IMG/M metagenome (GOLD analysis project Ga0315284, IMG submission 203696) | Sediment microbial communities from Yellowstone Lake, YNP, Wyoming, USA - YL17G09_16 | ecosystem: Environmental > Aquatic > Freshwater > Lake > Sediment | place: USA: Wyoming | collected...
ATTATATTCAAATGCCAAATTTAGCTGCGCACAATATCCATCAAGCTCCAACCTATGCCCACTATTATTAAGCAACCAAAATGGTCTTATTTTAATAAAAGGTTTTTGAAAAATAAATTCAAAATATTTTCTTGTAATATTTTCTCCAACACTCATATAACAATATGGGCACCACGATTTACTATTTTTTACACTATTAAGTGAAGCGTCCCATATATGGTTATTTTGACATTTCCAAATTAATTTATCAATACTTCTAACATAAATAGTAGATAAACACTCCCCGTTCCTTGACTTTGCAAATTCTTGTATTTTGTGTATTGTAGGATTATACCAGCCACACTCATAACACCACTGCCCCCTTCTAACATTTACCCAGCTCTTATAAAAAATATGACCCTCTTTACATTTCCAAGTTAATTTTTGGGCTGCATTTTTATAATCAGATAATAACTGTCCATTATTATCTAATAAAACCTGCTGTATTTGATCTAATACTAATTGTTTTTTATTTTCCATTTTTGTAAAAACCTATGTTTAGATTCATTATATAATTTATTTATATTAAGTGTTTTAGCTGTAATATGTCCAAAATGGACCACATCAACTGGAACTATTTTTAACGCTATATTAACTATTTGGGCTCTAAAAGAGAGATCTGTATCTTCATAAAATACAAAAAATGTTTTAGAATCAAATGGACCTATCTCTCCATCTAAAATAAGATTTTCAAACGTTTTACGTGTGGCTGCAATACACCACCCACTTAAATAATTAATGTATTTATTTACATCTGACGTTTCATATTGAAATTCGTAATTGAGCTTTGGGTCTACAAAGCCGCCCGTCGGACCAACTAAAATATTTTCATCAGCTTGTTGTAATAACTGCTCGGTCCAGTTAGAGTGATTAGATTTTACCCTTATATCATTATTTAATATGATTATTTTATTACCTTTACTGACGTTAAAAGCTTTATTTACAGCGCCACCAAATCCCATATTTATTTCATTTCTTATATATATAAGATTATGCATACTTTTTTGTATTTCAAGAAGCTTTAATTGCGTTTCATCACTACTACCATTGTCAATTACAATTATTTCTACCGTTGCCCTGTCTAAATAAGACAAATCTTTTAACGCCGAGATCGTAAAATTTATTTTATTCATTACCGGTATAATAATACTTGTTTGTATAGTAGATCGTTTTAATTCCCATATAAATTGATATACTTCGCCGTACGGTCTTTCCATCAAATAATCTCCTATTGCTTTTGGTAACTGATAATAAGAGTTATTAAATTCAGAATTACTAACTGTATTTATAGCATTCATTTCTTGAACTGTTGTAAGTCCCGCAGTAGCTACGAAATTTTTCAGCGAAGCGTGGGTAAAAAATTTTATATGTGTTTTATCCAAAAGCCCACTATCTCTATACTCAAATTTATTTTGTAACAAATCAATTAGCACCGCATTATGCGCGATATTTGGTATTGACATAAATACCGAACCCATATCATTTAACAGGTGCTTGGCTTCCGCTAAAACTCTTTCTGGTATATATAAGTGTTCTAATACGTCAGCAAAAATAATATAGTCGAATTTTTTACCTGCTAACTCGGTAATCCACCAGGGCTTTTCTAAATCTCCCTGCTCTTCGCCAATTAATGCGTCAAAGGCGTATTGAGCTGCACACGCACCAGCTACTTCATCTTTCTCAACAATAGTAACTATACAATTTAATTGTTCTTTAAGATATTTAGTCATACGCCCATGCGCTGGACCCATTTCTAATACAGTGCTGTTGGGCTTAATATTGCGCAAGATAAGCGAATTAGAGTTATCTGTTTTCATATCTAAACTGAAATCATAATTAGACATTTGTAAGCCCCATTATCTGATTAGTGATTACATTCCAATTATATTTAGTGTTAGCCATAACAATATTACTTTGATATTTTTGCAATAACTGTTCCTTGTTAGTTGCAGCCATGCGCAGCTGCGATACTCCCGAATCTATATCTGGCATAAATGCTTTGGTGCCGTGTTTATTTGTCCAATATAAGAAGTTAGGGGGAACTATAAATTCCTTACCACCGATCATAAGAGCATTGTCAGCATTAGTAAAATCTAAAAATCCACCGTAATTTGATACGACATTAATTTTACCAAACGCATGAGCATCTAATGCTGTCATACCGAAACCTTCGCAGTGGGAGGCGGAAAATACAATATCACAAGATTTGTATAACGAATATATGTTCGGTATAAAATCTCTAATTATTTCAACTTCGGCATGATTGGGGAAATCACTTATAAATTGATTAAATAAATCTTTAAAGGATAGTTCAAACCCTTGGGTGGGCGCGCGCTCCTGCACCTTAAGCACAAGGCATACGTCGTCTTGTTTAGAGAATGCTTTACCATACATTTCTAACATACCTTCAAGGTTTTTTCGTCGATGTAATTGGGCAATTACAGATAAGATAATAGTGCTCTTATGTGTTTTAAACTTATAGGGTTCAGCGCTTTCTGCTTGGCTAAAATCAATGCCGTGAGGTATAACAGTCATATGACTTTCTGGCACACCAGAATCCATAAATACCTGTTTAGCAAAAGTAGATGGTGGTAAAATTTTATCAGTAGAACGATAATGCTTGGCAAAACCATCCGGTAATGCATTTTTGCCGGCATATTCAAATGTCCATAATCCAAAGCGATTTTTGGCTCCATGAGATAAGTATAAAGGGAAATTTTTAAATGCCGTATAGCTTATTTGCGAATCATAATTGTCATTAGGCATTTGTCCAAATACTTGATGCGTATCATCCAAATATCCAATTAAATTGGAACGCAAATCATCGGGAAAATGTCTAATACCATTGGTAGAAAACAAATGAACATCATGATTTTGTTTGATTAAAGAGCGGGCAATATTTTGTCCTACAATACTCCACGAATGATTATTACCTAGGAATTGTTGTAATAAAACTTTCATTTATACCTTAACCTTAACCTTACTTATATCATCAATATATTTTATTTGTCCTTAATTTTGGATTACCACGTTTCGCATGGACGGATCCACTATAGTTACTCAGTAATAAGGGTGTGGCTACGCCGGATTCATCGTGTAGACGTGCGTGCCGACGTGGCCCGGCTTGATTCCCGTGTGCATCCAAAGCCTCCCGCCGATGTCGCGCCAGAGCCGCGAATAGTTCCAGTCCTCGCCGTAGAACTGGCCGGCGTGCGTGGCTTCGTGGAACAGCGCGTAGACGGTGGTTCCCGCGTCGGTGCCCGCCTCTGGCACGTAAGCGGTCTCCGGGTACGCGGAGATCATGCGCTCGATGCCGGCGCGGCCCATGAGCATGAAGCCCGTTCCGAGCCTGTCGCACTCGACGAGCGGCCCGCGCTCCTCGCCACCGGGTAGACGGCGGCCGACGAGATCCGGCGTGCCGGGGAGCTTCTTCGCGTACGCGCTCGCGACGATGTCCTCGTCAGTCGCGAGGATGGCCGCCACGTCCTCGGGCGTCCACACCATGTCGCTGTCGATGAATAGGAGCCGCTCAGCGCCGCTGCGGAGGAATGCCGCGACGGTGTGATTGCGAGCGCGACTGACCGACGCCTCTTGCATCGTGCAGTGCATCGCCCAGCGGATGCCGTGCGCGGTGAGGTACGCCGACGTTTGCGCGAGCGAGAGCATGACGCGGGCGTCGACCTGGCCGTGGACCGGCATGCCGAGCATGAGGACGGGGGGCGTCATGCGGTGATCGTGAAGGTCCAGAAGAAGGATCCGTCATCCCGGCGAGGGAAGTACGCTTGCACGCTGTAATCGGACGGTGCGAGGTTCGGCACCGCCATCGCGCACGTGACGGCCCCGTCGTTGGTTACGGATAGCGATGTCCCCTGATGCGTGGCCAGCCAAACAGCGGTGCATCCGGTGAGGTGATAGCCGGTGAAGTCGATCGTGATGCTGCTTCCCGTGTTGCCGCTGGTCGGAGTGCCCGAGATCAGTCGAGGAATCTTGCACGTATTGAAGTAGTGATGTCCCATCAGGCGACCTGTTGCCCTTGACACACGGCCGTCCAGTCGATGTTGGTGTTCGCCACGCCCTTGACCTGTACGAGCAGGTCGTTCCCCGAGATGACCAGAGACGGCAGGTACGTCGAGCCGGCGCCGATGCTCTTAGCTCCGAGGAGGGCGTACGCAGCGCCGACGAGCGTGGGAGCCGCCGCGCCGATGCGCTGGTAAGTGACCGGCATCTCGGCGCGGTAGCAATCGCCCGCCGTGCCCGAGATGCCGCCCGTGCGGATGCCGCATACGGTGATCTGAAAGTCGACCATCGTGGAGGCCGGGATCGCGTACGTCAGAATCGTTGTGACCGTCGCGCCCGTCGTCGCAAGCGGCACCATCGGCGCCATCGACACGAGCCCGCTCGACGCAATGCCCCATGTGGTCGTGGCGGTGGAGGTTGTCGTGTTCGTCGAGGTGACACGGAGTTGGTCGACGCCGCCGATCTGGACGACGACGGGCTGCGACGACGCCCGCAGGTAGACTGATCCGCCATTGGTCGGATCGCCTACGAACGTGTCGGCGGATGAGTCTCCTGCAATGAGTTGGCGATCGACGCCGCCCACGACGTGCTTAATCGAAATCGCAGACTCGCCGCGTATGTCTCCGGTCGCGGAGACGGCGCCGCCAGTGGAACTGAGGACCAGAGCGCCGCTTGTGAGAGTCAGCACGTTGGAAGTCTTGTTGTAGGTAAGCCCAGCGTCTCCACCGAATGCGGAAGAGTCGTTGAACTGCACTTGCGTGTTGCTGCCGCCTGGTGTGCCCCCGCCGCCAGCGCCACTTACGGGTCTTGCCTCCCAATCATTTGATCCATTAACCCAAGTTAATGCATAACCATCTTGTGTTGCTCCAACAGAAGACAAAGATGATGCTAATGTTTTACCTTGTAATTTGGCAAGCGTAGGACTTGGGTATGTTCCGGCTAAATCGCCACCGGCAGAACCAGTCGCGGTCGGTTCGTCTATCCACGCCGCCCCATCCCACCAGATGGGGCGACTGATGGTGATGTCGAAGTATTGTTGCCCCACGAACAGAGGACTGGTGGGACGGTTGGCTGAGGTACCCGATTGCGTCGTGTACCCGGTGAGAAACAGCGGCTCCGTACTCGTGACGAGGTTGGTCTGGGGAGGGAGGTAGATCGACCCGTCTGTGTTCATGTTGCAGACGATGCTCGTACCCTTCATCACTAGGGCATCGTCTGGTGCGCTGAACAGTCCGTACGCACGAAGAAGTTGCAGAGTGAAGTAGATGACGTGGCCAGGGTCCGCCGCAAAGTACGAGTCCGTGGCAGCGAAGTTTCCGAAGGGGGCAGAACCATCCAGGGTGACGATGGCGTTGTCGCTTGAGATGAGGACGGCTGGAACGTTGTTCGTGGGGACCTGTATGGTTGAGTTCACGAAGTTGAGGACCAGCGCGTAGACAGTCACGTGGACCATCAGGTCGTTACCGCTTCCCTGCAAGCGCAAGTTCTTGAAAAGAGCGGGGTCGGTGATGACAACCCCCGCCGCTACTGCAAGAGTTGTCTGCTGACCTGAGGCGTAGTTGTGCTGGATGACGCCGATGAAGTTCGTTTTGCCCTTACAGTCGATGTTGCTACCGACCGTTGGGGTTGCGAGGGTGCTATCGACGTAAACGTCTAGCCTCCCCTCTGTTGAGACGATGAGCGCTGCAACCTCCGCCCAGGTCTCGACCACGCCTCCCGAGCTAGCCACACCCGGCTTGAAGACCACCGACTGCCTCGCAGCAGATTGCCAAGTAGCGGTGGTGCCGGCTGTAGCTGTGAGCACCTGTCCCGATGTAGGGGCTGCTGCTGCGCTGACCGATACTGTCGTCGTCGCGCTTTTGAGCCCGCGTGCTTGAGTGTTAACTACCGACGACGTAGTCCCCGTAGCGTCTCCAGTTAGGGAGAGCGGTCCACCGCCCCCACCGCCGCCGAGTATACTATCAAAGCTTTTTGTAGTGCCGTTCCAAACAGGAATGTCTCCATCTACAAGGGTTGATTCATCTACGGTGACAGTTTTTGTTATAGACATTATATTCCTCCACCTAATGTGACCCAATCCAAGCAGCAAACAGCTTCGACATTTTCGCCTACAGTTCCCGTGAATGTTGCTACAAGCGTATTACCAATAACGGTAAATGTAATATCCCAAGCTGTTCCATTTAATACAACAAGTGTTGTGTTAGTATTATCAATAACCGCTGTGCCTGACGTACAATGCATAAGTAAATCATGAGTCCACATTGCACGACCATCATATCCATCAACTGCGTTAGCCACAGTTACAATATTAAGAGCATACGCTTTGCCATTTTGAAGATTAAATGGGAGGCTATTAAAATCAAGTAATGTTACAGGGGCGCCATTAATACTTTTTTCTGTAAGATTCGATGATCCGCAGAAATTTGGAATAACAACCGGACTGCCAATTGGTGTAAGTCCAGTTAATTCTAATAGATTTTGAACCTGTGTTGAATCAACGGTCAAAGGCTCATTATTAAATCCTGCTTTTTTCAAATATGCAGTAATTTGCACTCTTGTTTTAAGTGTTTGTAGAATAGGATCTTCATACAAATTATTAAAATTAAGAGTTAAAATACCAGATGTTGCATCAATCGCAACACCAATTTTACCATCTACGATGATACCTTCATATCCACTAATATCACTTCCATCAACTCCGGGACTAAATGATCGTAGTGATATGGCGAATCTTATCTGTTCATTATTTAATGCATCTAACGTAACCGTTGAACAATCAGCAAATCGCATCGCTTCATATCCAAGCCTTGTTCTACCATCTGTAGTATAATCGGCTATAAAATCAGTAAATATATTGATAGTTTTTTCTGCAGTAAATATATTGGTAGGAATTTCTAATACTACCGTGCTAATTTCAAAATCCACCTTCATAAAAGAGCCGTCGGGGCGTAAGACCTGCCCTCCATCATTTACGACTAAATTATTTGGAACAAAAATATCATTTCTGCCAGGATCAAAAGTTGGCGATAATGGATATCTCTCATCTGCAATTCCTACTAATGCGCAACTATTAAGAACGAAATCAGATTGATAATTAAAAGAGGTTGGCACCAACTTTGGATTAGAGGTGGCATTAACAAGATAATTATACCAGCCTAATTGTTTGGTGAATGCCGATGAGACCGGACTAGATGTTAAAGTAGTTCCAAATAATGAAAATCCTGCAAGATATCCATCAATTAAAATATCTGGTAGTGGATGCACGTCCGCTGCGCGCGTTATCGAAGCCGTATATTCGTCTGCCCTATCAACATATTGCTCAACAGTTAGCCGAATTGCTATAAATTCGGTTCCTATTTTATTGCCTGGCGAACTTGGCTCGGGGAAAGGAGCTACCTTATCTATGTAATTAGAAATTAAAGTATAATCGCTAACATCAACAATCATATCTCCATTAATATCGGCTCGTAATATTTTTAAGATAGTATCTGATGTATAATATGTTTTCTGAATATCAATATTATTGACATCAATAAATTCAGTAATAGCAAAGGTTCCATTATTACCTGGATTACTAATATTTCCAGTTATACGTAAGCTTCTAATTAATGACGAAGTGAATGCGGCAGATGCGCTTGAAAATAAAGACTGGGTGCTATCTTGTGGATTAACTGTAAGTATGCCGTCAGTGCCAGACGCAATGATTGCCATAAATTCATCTAAATAATCCCAAGTAAGACCAGTATCATCTTTAAATGGAGTTGTTAAAGTAACATAATCATCGTGTGATGGAATGGTATTTAAATCACTATTTAAAAGTGCTTGTATTTCTAATAGGTCATCAGCGTCTACAACGCCATCGCCATTAAGATCGCCATATAACATTGAGAGAATTTCAGTATCTGCAATGCGATAAAAAGTGTTAGCATCAAGGGTATTTGGTACGAACTTTCCATTCAAGAGCCCATTAATATTTGATACCCCGCCGCTGCCGGTGAGTTCTGTAATTAAATTAATAACATCAAGGTTATATCTGCTATCTAATGGATCATCAATAACTTTAATAACCCATTGATTTTTAATCATTCCGAAATGATAACCATCAGTGGGCGTTACAGCTGCATTAACGGCTTTCGCATTTTTATCCGCTATGTTACCAATAATTAGCGGATCAGAGGCGGCTTCCCGGGTGCTCAAAGCGGCGACAGTAATTAATGAAATTTGTGGCACGAATTGCTGCTGGGAAAGTACGCTGCCGCCAGTACGCTGATCTTGTGCTAATGCACTTTTTTCTGTAATAGCCTCTACGATACCATAATAGATGTCATTACGAACGAATGAAATATTAGAAATGCGAACATCTTCGGTTAACCCGGTCGTCTCATTTGTTTCTGTTTTAGGAACAATAATACCATGTCCCGCATCATAGGCTTGACCATCAGATACTTGCGCAGAATCTGTCCATACTTGAAACCATAAATCTTCATCGGGCACGTCAACCCAAACGGCTCCATTAAAAAATGTAATTTTAGAATCAGCCAAACGATCGGTGCCAGTAGCAGCTTGCAAAGCGCAAACGCTTGCATCACCTGCGCGCTTAATGGTTACAACATAATAACTTCCGGTCTTAATAACTGATCCGGCTCCAACAGGAGTATTGCTAAAAATAAAATCAATTGGCTGTGGGGTTTCTCCTAACTCTACGCCCCGAGCCAAGAGAGTTGTATAATTTAAACTTAATTGAGCTAACGGTATATTAGATGGATCAAAGTCAATTGCAGTGCCAGGAGCAATATCAAGCGGACAATCTAATGCAGATTGTAATTGAAAAATACTAATTATTAGATCGCCGGTCCATACTAAATTGGATGGCGTAACAGAGTTAGTAACTGCAAGTAATAGGCTAATTTTTTGAATATTATTAGTAGTAGCTAAAAATTTCTGCCCTATTTGAGAGCTAACATCATTTTCTACCAAGTCTCGCAATTGCTTGTAATCTGCTGTAATATTTAATGTATCGATATTATAGTTTGGCAATGCCGTTACTAATACGCTATTAAGCGTTCCGCTACCGCTAACAAAAAAATCTCTAAAGAAAATATTAGGCTGCAAATCTTGCGCTACCATAACGCAATCCCTCATAAGGGATAACGGCTTAGCTTCTTTAATAAGAATTCTGCCGCCAAGATTTAAAGACTGAATGGGATCGCCTATAAAATCATTAAAAAGAATTGTTAAAGTTGCAATATAATGTTTGCTACTTAATTGTTTTTCATTCTTATTAAAAGTAAAGCGTTCATATTGCAGATTATTTTGAAAATCTAAACCAATTACTAATAATTTAATAGCACGCTTACCGGCTACCAAAGAACCTTGCACTTCGATTTCAAGCTGATTGCCATAATTAACATCTGTGGGTTGCGCTTGAGTATTGATAGCTTTACCATCTAATAATCCAGAGGCTAAATCAGAATCAAATAAGGTAACTTGGATTAAATTTTCAGGCAATATGCCCGTACCAATGTGGTTATTAATCAACCCTGTTTGAACTGCATTATTATAATCTTGCTCAAGTGTTAAATCGCTGTCATCAACAGCCTCACCGTTAAAGAATATATTCTGTTTACTACTGATCGGTTTTCGCATTATATAACCTTAAAGGTAATTAATAAAAGCTCTTGAGTTAGCTGGCTTGAAAGATTTGAGGAGCGCTTCGAGAACTTCTTTAACCCTACTATTATTATTTATTATACCAAATGAATCTAAAATATTAACAGAAAAATCAGCTAAACCTGAAGTTCTACTATTTAATGTGATAAAATCTGTATTTTTACTTACTAATGTGTCAAAATTAATTAATAAGGTGGTATTTAAATCTTCTGTAATAGGGAATACCATTTGTAAATTACTCGAATAATTGGGGTCTAAAGGTTCGCCAAAGGGTTGGTATAGGGATCTAGCAATATTGCTAATTCTAATATTATCCATTAAACAATATGCCAAATGTCCGGCATTAAAATCAGAGCCTATACTAAATCTATTAATTGGGTCAACAAATTTGATATTGTGTTTAGTGGCGTTAGGTCCAGAGAAAGACGATCCGTATACTGCGCCTTGACCGAATATTAATCCACTACCAAATAACACGTTACCGCGCTCATAACCGTCAAGAAACAAATGAATTTCATCAAGTAATGTGCCGCTATTAATGGTATAAGTTGCTTTAACGCGATGCCAAGTATTTCGCGCCCAATATATAGGTGCCCGCACCTGATAATCAAGCTCATTAGCTGTAATATTAAATGTCATATACCCGGAAGGATCTTTGTATAAGGAAATCCTATCACCCTTTAAGCCTTTGGGCAAATAAGTGATAATAACATTGGTATTTTGGTTTGGTAATTCATTATGTAAGCTTAATGTTTGTCCATTATCAATTATCTCGCCTCCGGCAAAATAATTAACATTCGACTCATCGCCTTGTAATTTAACCTGAAGGACTTCAGATGCAGTTCCCTTTAATTGTATAGTGGTGCTATTAATACTAACCGCATCTTCTGACACCGCGCCATATGCATCAAAATAAAAACGATAATTAGGATCATTGCTTGTATCAAATATCGGATTAACCCAAAATTCAATAGTTGCCTCTTTTTTAGTATTAAGAATTCCATCATTATCTATGATAAGAGGATGATCGGTCAAACAGATGCTTTGAGTAAAATTATCATTAATTACTTCGCCGGCTTGAAAGATATTTTTATCTGCAAATAAATAAATATCCGCCTCATTAACTGGAGGCAACGTATCGAAATGCGTTAATACTAATGAAGTAGTATCGGCTTTAGGGGCTTTGATGGAATTAAATTCTTTGGTTATTGTGCGTTGAGTATTTGCTGCAGTTTCGCCTATACGAGTATCAGTTAGTTTGGTATTAAATATTTGCAATTCATCTATACTGCCATAGAGTTGGCAATTCTTTTCAAAATCACTGCCAATATGCATATCATTCGTTTGCAAATCAAACGGTATGCCAAGATACGTATAATAATCTAATTCGTATAACCCTCCAGTTAAATAATACGGCTCTCCGGGTTGATGAGCATATTCGAAAGTAAAATAACCATTCTGTAATCCACTTCTAAAGTCAGACGTATTTAAAATTTCATAATAGCCGTCAGTAAAAGACGGTAAGGGTAATGGACTAACACCCCCAACAATTAATTCTAAACTCGTATGATCTGGCGACACAGATCCAATTTTATAAAACCCAGCAGCCGATATGGGGTTAGCTGAAGAAATAATTAAATCATTACCTACCACGTTGCTAGAGAAAAAATTATATCCATCAGTAACAGTATAACCATCACCAGATAACGCTCCGCCAAGACCAATACCAACTTGATAACTGTATCGTATAACCGGTTGGGGTATCGTGTTAGGTGATAAGACAAAAAATGATAAATTCTCTACCTTGGTAATAGAATATTTTTCTTTAATTTCTATTATTGCGCAATTTTTAGGTGTCGATGGCGGCTGATTAAGTGGCTTGCATTGTGCAGTGACATATGCTACTTGTGCAAATAGTCCAACTGTATCTTGCACTCCGGCTTCTGTAAATACTAATGTCTCAATAGTTGGAATAGGCGTCCCATAACCATCAGTGCTAATAGTAATTCCAGCAATCTCTACATACCCATCTACTGTAAAATCAACATTATCGCCCTGCATAGAAACGGATAGGGTCCTACCTCCCGCAGTATTTGAGGGCAAGTCTGTTAATATATTAGTTGAATTAAATATGTAACCATCTACACCAAATACAAGGGACGCATTAGCTGGACCGATAAAAGTGCTAGATAATAATATTTTACGAATATTAACTTCATCTAATGAGAGAGGTGTTGGAAGTTTGGTTTTTAAAATATTAGTTTGATTACTCCATACATAATATCTGCGTTTTATTTTACGATGATTAATGCCTAAAGTTCTTACCAACACCAAATCATTTATAAGAACCTTATCTCGAAGCGTAAGAATATTATCAAAATACCCATCAGTGCTTTTAGATAAACCATAAGCAGGGTGCGTGGCTCGAAGTCCCGGAATCTCTTCTTCGTCGGCAAGACGATATATATGAAAACTTACGCCAGATCCGGTAAGTGGCATATTCCCATTAAGCGTTAATGTTGTTGCAGTTACATCTAAAATTATATAGTGTGGTTCCGCTCCAGCTAAATCTATATTTATTAAATCACCGGGCTGGACGCCCATAGTAACAAAATTGGTTGAGATACTACTTACAACATAATAACCGTCTGTGGTATTTAAATCGGTATACCCATCATAAGCGTGTAATAAAGATACTGTGAAATTAGAGAATATATCTACTTCTGTAGCTACTTTACAAGTAGTCTTATTAACAACAAACGCCCCATCAGTGATCGTTAATGGCATTGTTGTATTTAATGTAAGTGTATTACCATTTACGGTTAAAATTACATACCCGTTTGCATCGAAGCCGGGCTCTTCAATATAAATGATCTCGCCATTACCAGAACTAATTCCATATTGATCAAAATCAAGAGTTGATGTTACTTGATTAGAGCCAATCGTAGTCACTAAGTCATTGGCAGAAATAATATTAAATTCGGAAAGTGGACCAACAGGAACGTCAACCACTAATAGTTCCATCATTTCTTCTGGATTAACAGTGCGGAATTTTTCGTGTAAATATGGTTTAATACGATCACCATAACGGATAATATTGGGCACTTCAAATCCATCTATAAATAGATGCATTTCATCTCGTGCCATTTTAGTATTTAATTTCCACGAAGCGGCTACGTGATGTAATTCGCCTTGCTTCCAATCAGATACATCGGCACTAACTATATAACTATTCTTTAATTTATCAAAAATCTTAAAATTGAGATAACCAGATTCATCTTTAAAAATGGAGAACCGATTCTTCACTTTCGTTTCTGCGAAATCCAATATATAATGTTGAATATCAGATATAAATGTTATTCCTTCATTTGGGAATAATGAATTGACAGTGAATAAAATCTTATTGGTATCACTGGTAATTTTTGTTGTTACCGGCTGTGTAGTCAGCGTGGACTTAAGATCATAGAGTTTGCCATTTGTATTGATAGTAACGGAATATATTTTATTCATATACCCATCTACATCATTACTATTATAGCCATCAATGACTTCTACAAACCATCGATTAAAGGCGCCACTTATATCTTTGTTATAATAAAAATAAATACCATCTTTATTTCTATTTGGCAGACCTTCTGTGTTTTTAAATTTATCTAATGTAAAAAAGCTGGCGCCTGTTGTTAAATTTGTTTCATAAGTGGGATGATATTCTAATGCTCCAATAAAAATATTTAACTCGGATGCAACATACCCATCTTTACGAACCATAACAGTTAATTCGGCAAGATTATCTAACCCATCCCACTCTGGACAAATCCAAGCAGCGAACGTGCCCTCTTCAAGTTTCAAATTGGATACTACGGGTAATGTGACACTTTGATCTGGTTGGTTAATTGATATACCATTACCGTGTTTTGTTGGCAATAAGGTAAAATCTCCGTTAGTTTCAAACTCGCGAGGCGTTAATAAGCTTTGTCCTAATGACCAGCTTTCAAATATGGATTCGTTCACTTCTGCCGGTAAATGAGAAATTTCTTTAGCAATATCTTTAATAGCCTTAACCGTAGGACCCTGCGCAAAAGAATGCATTGCCCCAGTAATTGCATCGCGATATCTTTCTCTGCCAAATGTAATGTCAAATGTATTAAGAACATCAATATCTATAAGACTGCCGAAATTTTTTAATAATGCATCTCGTAAAGCTCCAACCTTGTAACTTACGAAATAAGTTTCGCCGGGACTTAATGCGCTTGCCTCTCTAAAATCTAATGCATTATTTCCATACTCATAACTAACAATAATCTCATCGGTAAGCGCAGTATAATCTACATAATATTCGCCCTTATTATAATCAACAATGACGTGAGATAAATCAACGATGGTATATGTGTAAGTAACAAGGACCGAATCTCCGACCATTGGCGCATTAACACCTGACAACGTCAATGTAAGTAAATTACCAAATGTAAGTGTGCCCATACCATCCCATAGTTCATAACCATCGGACAATCTGATAACACTAATATCAAGCGTAATATTAGATGATAAATATTGTAATTCTGTATTTAGAACAACAACATAACCATCATCTATAGAATGATATTCTTGTCTTTCTAATGCATTAACGGTGATAGATTTATTGCTAAAGGTCGCGGATTCTGCAAAATTAATGGGTGCGATATTATATAATAAATCATCATTTTCATATATATTTCGAATAAATTGAATACTGTCAGTAACCGTATTGACAAAGGTTGCATTAATAAAGGTGCCTATTTGGGTTGCAGATATCAGGTAGGGCGCTGACACATCTTGTGCTAATAGCTGCTCGTCTGCCATATCGAAAGTGGATGGTAAAATAAACCCATCATCAAAATTAGTATACTCAAAATGTTTTTCTTTTGAAGACAGAGTGTTGATGCGATAATAAATATCTTCTACACTTGTAATATGAGGATTATGTAAAGAGATATAGCCGCGTTTATATGAAATTGTGCCAAGATTAAAATCCTGACTACTGCTTACCAATATATACAATACGCCATTAGTATAATCAATAAAATAATTACCCAATGATGAACTTGGATCTGATAAGCGCGCAATATTAGCAATTTCAGTAACTAATGGATTAAAATATAACTCATTAATAAATATAGAGTTATTGGAAAGTGATGCGGTAGTATTAAATGAGGCACCAATACAGTCTTCTGACTGTGCCATTAAATTATTATTATTTAATATAATTTTATACACTTTGATGGCAGCTGACCACGTATCAATTATATTACTAACAAACATTACCTCATTGTTAATGAGCTCAAAATTTATACGCTCTCTCGAAATGGCTTCAAGCCGTGGAGGAGTATTATATGAAAAGAAAATTTTATTATTATTCCATCTAGTTACATTATAAATTTCGCCGGACGTTTCATTAAACACTCGAAATACATTAGTAATGGGAGCAGAGCTTACCGTAAGAGCATTTAATGCTACTAAATTATTTCCTATGCGTTCATCTAAAATTTCTTGATGTATTTGGGCTTTATAATCTATGTCTTTGGCTAATACTTGTTCAAAATCAAATGCAATTGTTGCCGCTTCTCCAAGAAGAATGCCGGTGGGTAAAGCCGCCAAATCGTTACTGCTTGTATCTACAACCCAATCTATATTTTCTTTATAATTTAACCTATAACGATAGATGGCTAATGGAGGAATTGCGCCCGTACCATCATTAGTCATATCGGCGCCAAAAACATATACCGTACCAGTATTATAATCTACAGAATATTCTCCAGGACCGGATGGTAAAAAATCAAGTCTAAATTTTAATTCAGTTAAAAATGCAGAATGTTCTGTTTGTAAAATAGCTAAAGAATTTTGATCAACAAAATCTATATCTCCAATAGTTCCAATATTATTATTAGCGGTAACAATGGGTCCGTGCTTTAAGTTAAAAACATTATATAATGGGGGCAATACTTCGCGCCCAGAGCTTAATGTACTCATTGCTACAATTGTTTGCGCATCTAATACGCGACCAGTATCTTTATATTGATAAGTTACTTGTACTTGAAAAATAGCATTTGAGGAAAAGTCCGGATCTTCTAGTATCTTATCGCTTAATTTAATTTGATTATTTTCTAACTGCACAAATTTGAAAGCATAACTACTGTCATATTTTTGATCTAAAATTTGATATCCGTATGTTGCAATATCATAAGTATATGGCAAATGCGCATTAGAATAAGTAAATACAACAGATGTTAATTTAATTAAAAAATGTTTAGATAAATTTAACATAAAAGTATTTATGTTAAATACACCGACCGTATCAATGGAATTAACAGTTAGGGTATCCGAAAAATTTGCTTGAAGTAAACTTACAGGATCGGTGGTAAATTCATCAACCGATAGAGACATATTAACTATAGAATTAGTTTCAGTGCGCCCTACTCTAATAATTTCATAAGCCCCTTCTTCATCTAAATGATCAAAAGCTGTAGCTGCTCTAACTTTTCTCTCATCTGTAATAGTAACAGATAAATAATTTTCATTCCGAGCTTGCCTAATATCATATAGGGTTGTCGATAATGCGGTAGATAATACATTAAGATAATTACTTAATATTGTTCCAGATTGGATATTATATACATTCTCATTTAAATAATTAAGAAAATATTCTTTTATAATATTAGTGGATTCAAGCGGTCCAAGAAAAAATTGCTTATTACCGATACCATCTTCAAATAAGATGGCTGTATTATTTAAAGAAGAAAATAAAACATCATCAGTTGAAGCAAAAGTAATGGTGTAACTAGCCAAGCTAGTTAATGGCTGTGTACCAATTTCTAATATATTGCCAGAGACACGCGTTTTCAACGCAAGCGGAGACGGTGCTCCTGGCGTTAGAGAAGTAATAGTAATATTATCTATACCAATATTTGTATTTAAAGGATCCGTAAAAGATACTTTAAGTGAAACATTGCTTACTACATTTATAGATAGAGCTCTTAAATTATTTGCCATCTATTATCTAGTCTCCTGCGCTACACTTATAGTGTTAGCTGTGAAATACTGATCGCGCTGACCAATTAATGAAAGTGTATTTCCAACTATCCCATTTTCATTAAAATATACAACTCTTGCTCGATCGACTCCGTCTACGCTTTGTGCAACAGTTACTAAATCTGAAGCATCTAAAATATCTCCTAGCTTATTAGTATTAATGGCTAAAACGAGTTTATTTTTTAGATTTTGTAAAACAATATCTGATGAAGTAAGATACTCTGATTTTATTACTATATTCATAGTTAAATCGACCAAAAGCGGTTTAGCAGCTTTAATTAAAACATCTGCGTTAATTGGTCTGGCGCCTTCTATGCTAAAAGTTGTATCAGAAATAAGTTGATTATAGTTATATCTAATTATAATTCTTTCATTTTGTTTTGGAGAAGTATAGTCATAAAAAGATTTATATCTGCTACCCGTGGCTGGTTGATTAAAATAAGACATAATAAATCTTATAGAGGTGGAGGCAAAGCCGCTAGATATGTATGATTTATTAATAAATGTAAATAGTTTATTAGTATATAGGGTGCCATTACGAGTAAAAGCCAAACTTTCAGTATCTGATGTGGTAGTATAGTAACAAGTAATTCTTAATGTATCGCCAATTTTAGGCGTATTAGCTAAATTATTACTTGTGGAAGGTAATATAAAATCAAGACTCGATAGGGCATCATCATCTATCATTTCATTAGCATAAAAAATATTATTTTTAATAGCTGTTCCACGCACATTATACGTAACATCAGTGGATAATACCTCTCCACCCGTTGTAGTTGTAACCTTTTCTAATTTAGCAATTCTAGCTAAACTAATCGTAGAGGGTATGCTGCTCGAAGAAGTAATTGATAAAACTTTTTTAACTGCTTCAGCTATATTTTGTTTTAAGCTAGTATTAGTAGCCGTAAATATAACTTCTTTTACTTTTGTAATAGTCGTGCCAGCTATTGTAATAATACCACTATTATTAATTTGATCAGATACTGTTACTGCCAATCTTGAAGGTGCTTGGCGTAAATTATTAGCTACAAAGATATTTAATATTACATCATCATTTTCATTTGCTGCCGCAGTAATTGGCAAAATTAAAGTATTATTAGTTAAATCAATTGTTCCAACATCAGTCCATAATTCTTTATTATCTAATAGTCTAATTACGCTAATTTGATTAGAATCAATATTAGACAACGTGTTGGTAATAGTAAGTAAATTACTTATTGTATTAATAGCGGTAATATCATATAGTCCATTATTATTGGGGAAGCTAGAATCTTGAATTCTAACTTGTTTAAATAATAACTCACTTAACGCTCCAAATATAACTGCACCACCGGACAATGTTGCTGTGGAGGTGCCGGCAACTATATTGCCCGTACCAGAGTCGATGATAAGATTAGTGGTCGGATCGATGATAGCAAAATGAACACCAGTATCATTTGTAAAATTTTGTATATTAAGAAATAATTGCCCAGCAATTGGATCAAATTGCAGCGGTTGAATACTTTTTTTAATTAATGCATTATTAAATGTAAATGGTTGCGTACGCTTAATATCATCGGCAGTATATAAAATTATAACATTATCTCCAACTTGTGGAGAATTAAATCCAGTCAAAGTTAACACATACTTATTATTTACATCTGTTGTAACCGCGCCTACAGTTGATGATGCGTATCCATCTTGATTCCACAATTCTTTGCTATTACTCAAATCAACAACAACAAGCACTTTGTCAGCCGTTAATATAACGTCAGAGGAGGTAATATCTAGTGTAACTATTAATTGACTAGATACATCTAGCTGTATGGTTTGATTTTCTCGTCTTATAATATTAGAAACTGAATTATTCGTAAACCCAATAGAGCTATTATTGTTAAAACTATTGCCAGATCGGCTAATTGGTAAATTAGTGATACTTGCCGTAAACGCATCTTGTACGTTAGCTAAATAATTAACCCTTAAAAGAGTACTTTCGTCGGTGATCCCTAAATTGGTAATCGGTATAGTAATTTGATTAGCATTAAAATTACCAGCCGAATTGTTGACAGTAAATACATCCACCTCATTGTGGTAAACTGTGACCAATTCTCCCGCAACTGCAGGTGTATCAGAAGGTAAAATAATTGTGCAATTAAATAGAATATCTAATCCGACAATCACCCGCTCATTAGTAAATAAACCATCTGCATCAATCGTATTGTATATTTCAAGAGAAGAATTTTGTAAGATTATACTATCAATAGTTGTAAGCTCTTCTAACAACCCTAATACAACAACTGATAATCTTCCACTAAAATTACCCGATAAGACTGTCGCGACGGTGCCGCTTGCTTGTTTAAATGTATTAGCTGATAAAAGTACACTTACCGGATGCTTCACACTTCCGCTATAAAAAGTACTATCTACATTTTTAGTAAATGTAGCTAACTCATTACGCACTACATTAGATATATCCCAATCAATACTATCATTAGATGGTCGAGGATTACTATTAGTCATTTTACCATCATAATCTATGAAGGGATCAAAATCTACTATCCAAGTGTAATCTACTTGCAACACATCGCTCGTGGAGGGCAAGGTATTACCGGTTATACGTATGCGTCCAGTTGTATTAGTAGCTGCCGTTCCGTCTACACTTTGATCGGTAATAATATAGCGCTCTCCAGTATTAACATTAAAGACACGAGTAACACTAGTGGCTGGAATATGTAATAATGTAATGATAGACTTATCGCTAGCACTTACTATACTATTTTCATTTGCTATAGAAATATTTTGTTGAATTTTAGGAATTTCTAATACGTCAGTAAAGGTAACATTATCTTGTCCGTTAAATTTAGACTTGATACGATCTTCTTCGAAGAGTTCAATTTTATTATTAATCCAATGAAATGAATCAAATCCAAAAGGGCTACCGGCAAATGAACCGGTGTCTTTTATAATTTCATAATTGCCAGTTACTCTTCCAAGAAAATCTATACTTTTAGCTACAAAATTAGAACCACTTAATGAACCTGTAATCTCTAAAGTATCTTGAACTGGTTGTGCGGGCAATACGCCTTTGGCAATATTATCTATACGTTTTCTATTAATGGTTTTATTTTCATCTCCAGTTATTTGTCCCAATATAAAAATATTCTTTTCATTGGTGGGGTCATTATTGTTGCTTTTATCTTGATAAATAAAGCTGTCAGTATATTCTGCTAAGCGAGTGCCTAAAATAATAATATCTACTTTACCACCAGTTCCTTCAGAAATAACAGTAAATGACCCATCACTATTTTTAACTACTATACTGCCATCTCTGGTCATTAAAGGATCGCCCGGCTCGATCACCAATGCATCCAATACGCTACTATCTATGAGGGCAGTATTACGATAACCTAATGCCGTACCAGTGCTTGAACCGCTAAATATGGCTAATCCGCGATTTCTAAATGCAGCATCATCCTCTTGATCGCCTCCTCCCGAAAAAGGATAAATATTTGTTACATTAGATATGTTAGGAATGGTTGTTCTTACTATACTGTATTGAGAAATATTTCCAGTACTACTTGGAGTTGTAGCTTGCACCGTAACCTCAACAGCAAACTGATCTGATATATTAAGAAAATCTAAATTATTTCTAAATTTTGTTGCAATGGAACGATATAAATTGCTATTTGATGGACTTACGCTAATCCCATTAGCAACAACAAAAGAGGCGCCACCAAAAGATATAACGGTATCGCCTTTATTGATAGCTATAGTAGCTGGTATTGAACTAAAGGTAAATAGCACCAATCCGGAAGCTTTACTTGCACTCTTACGCGCTAATCCATAATTAGATAAGAGACGATCTAAATCAGAACCCGATACATTTTGAAGAGACTGAAGATTAGAAACATTAGCCAACTCATCATAGAGTAATGATAGTTGGCTCGCGATTAATTCTACGAAAAGGTCGCGTGCGACAGTTCCTGGCTTTGTATCTAAATTAGGTTGAACTATCTTAAGCAACTCTATCATATTTAATATGATTTCATCTGCACTTCTAATAAGAACCATTATTCGCCTTTGTAGATTATATATCCAGTTATGTATGATTTATGGGGAAATTAACAGTTGCTTGTCTAAATGCCCGACTCAATACTTTAACTATAACATTAAATATTCGTGGATCAACCGCATTTCGTGTGATATCTATGTTTGATATACCAGCTATATGCTCGTCTGGCGTGATTTGTTGAAATGTTTCACTTAACTGTAATTGTTGGAGTTTTTTTAAATTTTCTATTGCATTTTGCAATTGATTGGTGGCTATATCATTTGTTATATTATCATCAAGAGCATTGCCAATTAAAGTCTTATTGATAAAAGAGCCGTACCAAGGTTGAAAAATATTGGCGCCCACGGGTGTAAGACAAATTTTAGTTATATCTTGAATTAGCTTTTGCTGACCCGTAATTTTTTCTAAATCACCGGATTTTAATACAAAATCACCATTTACAATCCTTAAATCGAATGACATATTATTTTCTATTTCCAAGCAATAAATTAACTTTTGCTGAACATGGTCTCAAATTCTTTAAAGACCAACATTTTTTGAAATTTGGATGCTCCATATTATCATAAATAAGCTTCGATTGAGGAATTATATGATCTATATTCCAAGTCCAAGTTGTAGAATCACTATCATTCCAAGTTTTAACACGATATGTACCATAATTATTCCAGTTCATCCATACGTCAAATTGAGATTCAAGATGATGTTTTAACTCTTCTAACGAGTAATCCATATACAATAGAAGACTTTTACCAGCTTTCCCACCATTATTTTCAAATAATATACTTCTAATAGATCTTCCAATGTTTGATCTTAATCTATAACAAATATCCTGTCTTTTAGCCGCTTGCCATTTTTGTGCTTTTTCATTCAATTTTTTTTTGTTTTTAATAGCATATTCTTTCAGATAAGTTGCTCTTCGACTTTTAATAGTATTTTTATTATTATTATAATATTTTTTACTTTGTTGTTTTCGTAACTCTTTATTTTTGTTATATTGTTCGATATTTGAATTTTTCAAATGTGGCTTACGACAGTCTTTACATGTGGTTCTATAGTAGACTTTACCTGTCTTTTTTGCTTTATATTTAGAAAAATACTCTATATCTTTTTCTATTGAACACTTCTTACATATTTTCTGTTCATAAGACATAGGAACCCTTTTCCAATGCAATATTATTATATAGAATGTAACTAATTGATTTTATTACTCATTTTGACCATTATTATCAATATTATTCTGATATAAATAGTTCATTAAAACATAAATTCCAGATAATTGTTTTTCAAATTCTTTTAAAGAGTCTAATATGAGTTTTGGCGTAACGGATTTTAAATATAAAACTTGCCCCATACGCTGCTGGGCAGGCTCATCAATAAGCCCTACTAATGCTTCTTCGGAAATAGTCCATAAAACGAGCTGTATGGCAATTATATCCAATAGCCCCAATCCGCTAAACTCTCCCATAATAATTTCTATTTTTCTTAAAGCCGCATTAGCCTTATTACCTACCTCATCACGTTCACGTGTTAGTTTAGTTATTTCTTTATCATAAAATTCAGGATTATGTTTATCCGTATCAAGACCTATATTGTCTATTTCAGAAAAATTATAATCACCCATATCGGGATCTGGGTGTCCAAAATCCGAATTAGTTTCGGTCATAATTTTTTCAAGCGTTAATTTATTAATATCATTTTCTTTTTGTTTATTTGATTTGTCAAAACCAACATCAGCCAAAGTGCTACCAAATTCTGGACCATTAACATCTGGTATTGGTTGCCAATTTATATCATTTTCAATGCGCCCTATCTCATTAATAGAATTAACTAACTCTGCTATAAATGATTGCAGTATCTTTATGTAGCGATCGGTAATTTGGTCTGACTGCAATAACATATTAAAAGGATCTTTGACGGCTTTCAATAATGCAGGATCTTTGATGCTCGTATCGGTTTCAATTTGTGCCTGTAAATCTTTTATATATTTATGACTTTCTGGATCATCTAACTTTATAGGATTAGTTCCCTTTAATCTTACACGAATAACATGTTCTATATATGGTCGTTTTAATTTTTCTCTTTTTGATAATTGTGTTTGAGATTTATCTGTAAGAAATGGCGCGCAAATTATATTAACGCCGGGCGTGACCGTTCGATCAATTCTCGGCTCTACCACAAAAGGTTTTAAGATGTGCGTACTAGATCTTATATCTGGAGCATCAGTTTTTTTAAAAATACTTGAATCATACCCTCGCTCGCGCATAGCAGTATCACGATCTTGAATTTTAAAAGTCTGAACATCTGGATCTAAAGGTTCAATATCAGGTTTAAATTGAGTATCAAAACGTCTTATATAAATAGATGCTTTTGCTCTAGTTATCGCATCAACACTTTTATTTTGAAAGAGATTTTTACTAACTATTGGAATAATTTCTCTACCCTGCAATATGTGATCTAATTTTTTTATTAATGATATCGCAATAGTATCATTCTTATTTTGTCTATCAACATCTCTATTCAATGTTGGATCGTGTCCTGGACTATAATAGTTTTTACCCTCTCCATCTACTATTGGAAAACCTATCATTCGATAAAATGCATTACAACGACTTTCTTGCGCAGTCAGTTCATCTGATTTGCTATTAACAAAGACATTGTCTCTTTTTTTATCAGCAATATTTTGTGTTACGCTAGATGCTGCAATATTAAATCTACTTCTAAACCTATCTATATTTTGAATTAAATGAGTATAATAATATTCAATATTGGGAATAACATCTTGTTCGCTTATATTGGGTCTTTTAGCCACAATTATTCTCCCTGTCCATCTCGGGCTATATCACCCTCATCGCGTCCAACTGCTCCTGCCTCGCCACCAGTGCCAACAGCGAATGGTGAAGATTGAACGAATGTATAAAGTAATTCTTTAGTAGTAACACTAGGGGTAATTGTGGTATCGGCGGGGTTAGTTAAAATACTAATAAGTTGATTATTAAAAGAAACCGTAATGATACCATTGCCAGCAACTACACTGGTAAGATATGCTATAAATTTGCCCGTGCCATCATATTTAAATCCACTTACATCGCCAAATGTAGGCGAACCAAGAATATATGACTCAATAGTATCGCTAACTTCTGGTGGTAAATTATTTGCTATAGGATTACCGCCAAATTCATTAAGCGACACCAGAACCTCAATGGGTTTGGTTGTAAATTGAATTGCAGTATTTAATTCAAAATCACTTTTAAATGGGTCGGCTCCCGTTTTAATAACATCTATTAAAGTTTGATGAGTTTGCGTTTGTAAATCTGTTAAACACTGTGTTACGGTAGTTTGTAACTTTTCTGCTGAAGCAACTGAAACGCTTTGTCTAAATTCAGTAATTGCACCAATAATACAATCTTGTGTAGCCTGCACATCTGGTAAAACAATACTTTTAAGAAGGGCTGCATTTGTATTCAATCTGGAAGCAATAGTTGAATTCATAAAATTCTTATTTAAAGCTACATCCGGATGGCAACCCAATGTAAGAAGAGTTTTAGAAATGAGTATTGTATGATTGATTTTAAATGTATAAGTAATTTTATCTAAAAATAACCCATCGGTGGGCAATAATACTGGGTTAGCAGAAATTACATCTGGAAATGCAATAACTGTATTTAAAGTTCCGGAACTCGTATCTGTTGATACTACCTTCATAGCCGTAGTGCCATCATCTTCCCAAGCTAAACCACCAGCAATAGATAAAGTGCCAGTATAAGGCGCAATTAAATTATTTTGATAATCTCGAACTCCATCTACCGGAGGAGATAATACAATACAGTCTTTAATTCTAATAAAGCGGGGTCCTTTTGGATCTGTTCTACCAAAAGCTAATGGATAATAATAAAAACGCACATCAACAGTATACGGAACCCTGTTTGGAGTTGTAGTGGCTGTATACGTTTCGCCTTCTGGAAAGAATACTTGCGATACTCCTGCCGGCAAATCAAAAGCGTGAATAATATTATTAAACGCTAACGCTTCAGATGCAGTAGCATCATATAATTGAAAACTCGCAACACGAATAGGCACAGCCCCAACAAGTGGAATTGTTTGTATTACATTATTAAAGTATTGTAATGATCCTACATTAGAAATAATTTCTTTATTATTTTTAATAAAAGATGGACATACATCCGGAGTACAACAACCATCATCGCTACCATCTTCATCATCGCATGGAGGTAATTTGAAACTTAAATTAAGTAATCGCTCGATGATTTCAAAAATTAATAATAATACGCCAAGCAGAACGAATAAATTTTGAAAAATACAAAGCAAATCGCCAAGTTTAATTGTAATCGCAATTACACTATCATTATCGGCAGAATTAACTGCTTGAGATAACATCTCAATATTGGCAATAATCTGTTTAATGAAATCAATGATACGTTGAATAAGATATAAGATAAGAGCTAAAATTAATAGCAATAAAGCTATAATCATTAATATAAGCGCATAGAATGGGAAAAGCGATAAAAATTCAGGAATACAAACTCTAAATAAACGAATAAGAGATTTAATTAATTTAAATGGATTATTTATTGCACATAGTATTTCAATAATGCACAAAATCATATTTAAAATTGGCATAAAGAACGTATAAAGCATTAAAAATGGCATAAACTTTTCTAATAAAGAAAGTATAGCATCTAAGGCGTTTTTAGAAAAATTTGATGATAAATGTGGTTTAAAAATGCCTGTCGGAAGGATCATATTAAGTTCGTTAAATAACGCTAACAGATCTTCTATAGGTAAATTAGGAAATGGAATATCAAAACCTGGCAATTGAGGCACCGGTAACCCTCCAAATCCGCTTGGAGGATCAGGAACGATTATATCAGAGATATCTATCGGCTGGCATGGACACATTACTTCATATTCCTATTATGTCTAACCTTATATATACCATCTAATATATTTTGTTTAGCAGAATATGGTCTTAAATTATTTAAAGACCAACACTTTTCTCTATTTTTTCTAGAATATCTATTAGAGTGATCTCGTTTGCCAAATATGCGGCATTCGTTACAATATTTACGTTGTAATTCCGTTAGTTGAGCGTTACATTTAATACAAACTTTCATATCGATCCTAGTCCAACCTCGCGGCGCACCTTACGACCATTTAATAATAGATTTTCAGCATCTATATTCATAGTTCCGGTAGATCTAAACATCATATCTCCGTTAGAATACATCACAATACGACTTTCACTATGGATACTTATCCCCTCATTATCAATACGTATAACGTTTACTTTTCCTGATTGAGTAATCACACGCAAATCAATAACTCCGGCGGAATGTCCATTATTTAAGTTGCGTAAATCAACCACTCCGGGAATATTGCCAGCCGTATTATTTGAATTAAATCTTTCGTCAAGATTAGGTGTTGAACCGCCACTTTGAATTAATACTTCCCCATCAAACTGAAGGGCGGCTGAAATACTGTTACGTATATCACGCCCTATATTACCAATTAATGCACCCTGCAAATCGAGCCATAACGAATGGCGATCTACGGTATTAGCTCCAATATTAATATCTAATGAACCATCAAAATTAATACTTCCGCTTCTACCTCCGGCATTAGCTTTCTTGCCAGAAACCATTACTTTTTTAGATACAATGTCTTGTTTGCTTAACACTCGTCCGCTTGCCAAATTAGTTGTAACTGTTCTTTCATAAAATAAACTCTTATCTTGTTGAAAAGTTTTACAGGTATCGCTAATATTATGATAAGCCGTGCCGTGCTTAATATATTTGGGACTATCTGCTGATGAAAAACGATCAATAGGTGCGGCATTACCGGATAAATCATCAATCACTTCCACTACGGCATTAGTGCCAATAAAGGATTCAATCATAATATCTTGCAAATTCTGACTAACTACCAAATCATTAGGATCATTAGTATCAGGATTAGGAGTAATAGTTGAAAAATTCTCATAACGAGTTAAAAAGGGAATATTACCCGTTTCGCTGGATGCAGGCACATTTAATTTAAATAACCCCTCTTTATCAACATCTAATGAAAATCTACTGCGCTGTCTTGCATAATTATTATTCTTACTAGCATCTGGGGCGCCGACAAGATCTTTTTTAGAATTAATTTCAAAATGATATGCTATCTCCCTTCTTTCGGCAGTTTTAATGTTAGCAAATATATTGCCAAGAGGACTAATATCTGTTAAATTGGTTTTTATTTTCTTAATTGATAATTTATCGGTTTTACCAATAGGTATGATAGCCCTATTAATATCTAATATATTGCCATAAATATCTACTACGGTGCCTTTAATGGTTTCCATTAAATAATTAGGAGCCACCAGACTTAAACTTAAAGCGTCGGCACGACCTTCGCGTCTATTTAAAATATCTGTAATATTAATATTTTTATTATCTTGATATGATAAAAATTCTTGCTCATTACTTAATATATTAAAACTTTTACCAAACTCATAAATAGTTTCTCTTTTTTCTGTGCGAGCAGGATTACGCACAGATGAGCCGGCATTAGAATAATTATCCTTGGCTATTGGATCGAGAGCAATGACTTTTAATTGATCATTATAATTGGGCGACTTTTCGCGCAAATAAGAAGCAGATTTTATATTAGGCTCTTTATCTCTACGAATAATACCCTCTATAGTGCGAGAAGCTTCGGTAAAGGAATAAGTATTATCAAATGTATTAGTATATAAATCCCGTTGAGTGTCTAAATTTAATTGATTGCCGCGCTCGCCTAATGTAATGCCCTCATCTTGACTTAATTGTATAAATGTATTGGTGTTAGCTTGTAGATGAAAGACGCCTGGCTCTAAATCTGGCGTAGCAGGACGCGATGTATTAAGCGCCGCCGGATCTTTTGCCAAAACACCTACAACGTACCATTGTCCTCCCTCACTTTGTCCCATTATAACTGGTGTGCCAAGCTCGGGATATCCTCCAACAAACATTCCCCCTATTGGAGAGAAATAGCTAATGGGTAATTGAGCCCAAATGAGATTATTATAATCTCGTTTCATAGCATTATATTCTTTGAAGCCACCAATATGAACTTGAACCCGCAAAACATCAGATTCAAAAGCTACAATAGTACCAAGGCGCAATAATCCGGGAATTTTGCCAATAGAAATTTCACTTGTACCGCGACGATCTGGTCCCGCCATTTAATTTTTTCCTTCATCCTTGTTTTCAGAATATATCCAACAGTCTACGACAAATTGATGCATTATCTTATCCATACGTTTATCGGAGGCTTTATCGTGAACGCTAAGCTTGGTTAATGCGGCTCGCGCCATACTGTATGCGCTAATAGATGGAGATCTAAATTCGTTTTTATCATTAGCATTCACTGGCTGTACTTCGATTTGATCTTCAAAATCCCCTAATAATTTATCGGGCTGTTCGACTTTGGCTAATTCAAATAAATTGATCTTTCCAAGTAAAAATTTCTTTACTACTTGTGCCAAATCATTAGCTGTTGGATTAACAGATTCAAATCCGTTTTCGGGTGCAAAAAATATTCGTAATTCTAATATAGGTGTATAATTTGCCTCTTGCCCTACAGAAAAAGCCGTGCCAGCAGCTTGTAAAATTGCAGTTAATGAATGTCGGTTTTCATCAGCAAAAATACCATTCATAATGCTTTGTTCTGCCGTCATATCGCTTTGACCTAATAAATTACCCACAATCGTACCTACGTGCTCTTCATTATTAACATTGCCTTGTCGTTTGTGCGCAATATTAGTAATCTCTCTATTTTTATATAAAATTTTACCAATAGTGTCCAAGTATGTAGGAATATATTCTCCCGGCATATGCCCATATGCCAAATTTAAAGTGGTGGAAAAAGTCCTACCATACGTAATGCTGTGATTAACGCTTTCAACATAAAATAACATATCTTGATTTTCTAAATATACAACTTCTCCCACTTGCATATATTCATTACCAACAATAGTTACTGATCCAGTTTGCACTTGTTTTCTTGCTTTATTTAATAATGCAACCGCAAAGGGCGCGCATTGTTCTCTTGGATTGGTAAGAAAGGGAGCATCAATAGTTTGAGACGATCTAAAGCCATACATACGCATTAAATCATAATCAACGGCAACTGCTGTTGTTAATGCATTACCGCCTCCCCGAAATCCATTAAGATCTGCCGGCGGATTAATGGCAAAATTATCAGCAAATTTACCCTGAACCTCTACTGTAGTAAATGGAGGCGTATCTTCTTTAATGGTTAGAGTTTTAATATGATGATTTTTAATTACATAACGACGCCCAGAATTAGGTCCATAATCATCATAATTTTCATCTTCTATTAAATTTTCAAAAGCTTGAGGTACACTATCATTATTTAAAAATCCTGGCAAGATTGATTTTTTGGTGCCCTGTAATGTCGACAGACTTTCTTTAATATTTTTAAGAGCGCTAGCGGCAATTTTTAAAGTGCGCTGCCTATCTGCAAGTCGAGTCGCTATCTCTTGCATAATTCGAACTAAATCTGCATCTTTAATATTTATTTGCACTTGATTCTCACTGCCAGGAAATAATTGTCTTAAATTAAAAATTTGCCCGGTGCGTGAAAACAACCTATCAGATACTCGTTTTTCACGATTTGTAAAATCTACAGTATTAAAATTAAAAGCCTGCTTTGCAACTGTTGCAGTTCTTAATAACTCCACCCTTGCGGATACGCTAAAAATATTATTAATAGTGGCTTGTGTTTTAATGGAGCCGAGAGCCTCTAAGCTTTGTGCAAATACCTCTTCCGCTTCCTTTGCTTTCGTGGAATCTGCGCTTGCATTAATTAACTGT
>Ga0315284_10001921_pt1 | contig 29702 bp, 69 predicted proteins | sample YL17G09_16_MG_FD_203696 | JGI IMG/M metagenome (GOLD analysis project Ga0315284, IMG submission 203696) | Sediment microbial communities from Yellowstone Lake, YNP, Wyoming, USA - YL17G09_16 | ecosystem: Environmental > Aquatic > Freshwater > Lake > Sediment | place: USA: Wyoming | collected...
TGTCTCTAATTGAACAATACCCACTCGGTGATCGAAAGTCCTTTCCCACAGTTCAATCTCCCCGATACAAGATTCTACAACACCATTTATTACTGTCTGGTAATACAATCCAACATGGGTAAATCCGTCTTTCTTCAGGTATTCTATGTCTCTAATTGAACAATACCCACTCGGTGATCGAAAGTCCTTTCCGTTGATCCAATCCTCAATAACACCTTCACGATTGTATTTTCGACCATATGCTGGTACCAATACGATTGTTTTCATAGTCCCAACCATGCAGTGATGTGATAAAACGGCCAAACCTTTTCCCACAGAACATGTTCGAATGGGAACGCAAACACATTGGTAATGTTACTGACGATTACACCAGTCCAAAATGTTCCGGAGAACACCGCCGTCCTACACTTATGATAACAACGAACAAGTACACCCCGTTCGTCGGTATGAAAGTGTGAAGTCTCATGATCAGAAGCCATTAGGCACGTGATTCCAAATCCCACGCTTGTTGAGGTGTCAACCCTCTCCGATGGAGATTTTCCCAGTGCCGACGTTCCATGATCATCAGTTGACCATATCGAAGCTCATAACTGTCAGCATCGGCAATAGTTGTGAGTTCATTAAACCACGATTCAAAATTTACCATAAAGTTACCTTGTTCCTTGGAAACAGGACTAATGAAAAGATTGGAAAGTCAATCTCTTCGTTCCACATAACTGTTTCCCCATTAAACAGCACCGCTTTGTTCTCAATCCAACGTCGGATTTCTGAGTTCGATACTTGACCTACTTTCTTACCCTCACGAGTCTGAAAGTGACACACCTTATTCAGGTCAAGTAGGAATTGCCAGGCCGTCATCTTTTTCTACCCAAAGCGTTTCTGATGCAGTTAGTTCATCTCGAAATGACGTATGGACAAGAACATCTGCACTGAAGTATCTACCATCAGTCCAGTAACTCTCAGTAACCATAACAAGATACCCATACGTCTCAATCAACGTCGGATCACCATCATTACTACTACGTTGATGGATCTCAACAGCTCGTCCTATATCACGAATAATCTGTTGTTTCAGAGTGTATACGGTATCACCGTTTTCCTTAACAGCGGGATTGTGCTCAAACAGATACACAGCAGCGTTATGGACTTCAATCTTGTTGTAAGTCACTTCTACTTTCATTTCTCTGTCTCTCGTTCGCGATAGAAGTCAACCACCTCGAGACGTGACCTATTATCATGAGCGAAGGCTCGAATCAGATGACTAATCACGACACGATTAAACTCTTGGAGTTCACTTTCTGTCCATTTCCGACCATTAAGATAGTCGGCGGCGGCTTCATCCTCTTGTTCCTCTGAAGACCACGCATACGGACTATCTAGTGGATTACAGTAATGAGACACCATCTGTGCAGCAACGAAGTTTGCTGCATTCTCCATATCGTCCCAAGGTCGGTCTCCGGCAGGTAAAGGACACGCACCAACAACAAGCTGTATATCAACCTGTTCACTCAGCATTTGTACCTGAGCAGTAAGTTCTTTGAGTTGTTGTCCTTGAACCTCATACAGCTCACGAATCTTGGCGACGTATTTAGCAACTTCTTCGGCTGTGACAATCTCCTGGAGTTCATGAACAGGAGACCCTTGTTGAAACTCAGGATATTGACCTTCGTAGAATCCCGAAACAATCATTTGTTCCAACTGGTGACCAGCCCATTCAGCACAGGCAAGGTCGTCCATGTGTTCGCCTTGGTCTGCTGCTTGTTCAAGTAAGTGGTGATAGAGGCTCATATCAATATCCATAGTTTTTTGTGGGAATACGGCTCTTGACTTGCCAAGAGCCATTCAAACCTTCCTTGAAGCACGGCTTGAGCAGTGCTTTAGGATCTTTGAGGACTAATCCTTCATCCTCTTCTTTGAGGTTGTTAAACCTTTCGGCAAACTCACCTTTATGGTGTGGAAGTAAACAACGGGCGACAGACAGATGTTCATCAACAAACATCTGATCGTCGATTCCTTCCTTTATTCTAGTAGGCCACACGTCACTCAGCATACCGTACCGTTCTGCATACGATACACCAACTAATTGTTGACCACCAAGAGCAATTAGGTCAAACAAGTACAGATGGTTCTTGATGTGCTTGGTTTTGTTATGAAGCAGTTCTCCAACAAACACATTCCACATTCCATCACTTGTCCGACGAAACAACCTGCTATGCTCTTCAAGTGGTTGCCACGCCTTATGATCTTCATTGTACCGACGTGTCTTATAGATCACATCAGTACCATTCGTAAAAATCACAGTACACGTACCGTTCTTCTTTGTCTGTGCCCACCACTGGTTCTTCTCGTAGTGTTGAAATAACTCACGTGGCACTCGCAATTCAGGACGTGGAGGCCAGAGGTAGGCATAGTCGTTATATTTCATAACTTCAACCGTTGCCGTAACTTCCGACACTATATCCAGTGTTGCGAAGCAATTGGTACGCCTGCTCGATTTCAGGATGGTTTTTACCGATACATCCTACGAGCAAGAAGCCATTAAATCCATTTGTGTCTTTCACATAGACATGCCACCCTTCCCAAATTGTACCAATATCACGGTATGAGGCGTGATGAAACTCATTAGTCTCAATCAGTTTTTTGACGTCAGCAACTGTAAAACTATGCATCATCATCTTCTCCGAGATACACTTTGACGTTCTGGAAGACTTCGTTCAGCGGAACATCCTTGATGTTTGCGTTGATCGCCATCGTCGTCAACATCTGAATAACATCCTTCGAAGCACCAAGTTCAAACGCTTTGGTCACCATGTTGTCATCGACAACATACGTAGACTGCTTACTCTGTTTGACAAAGAAGTCTGCAGGAACGATAGTTTGAAGTGCCTTTGAAACCATCTCAAGGAGTTTGTGATCCTCCGCATACACTGGGTTGATACCGTACATTTCGTTCTTTACGACTTGTTCGGCTGGTTCGAGACCGAACCCCCTTAGTACGATGAGTTCACTATCAGTGAGTGCAGACCGAGTCGTCCGTTTACGCAACATGATACTTCCTGTTGCGTATCCATCTGTTGCTTTGAAGTTCTCGGGCTTCCGGCCGTTTGCTTTCTCGCAGAACATATCAAACGCACGTGCTTTGACGTCTTGGTCAACCGTCTCACGAAGACCTTCAAGAGCGTCAATGACTGTTTTCAGTTCAGCCAGCTGTTTTAGCCCTTCCAATTCAACAGGAGCATCAGAAGTCTTACCTGGTTTTTCAGGTTGTTTGAGTTCTTTCGCTTGTGTGAACAGATTTGACACGGGGACCTCTTCATAATTTATAATGTATTATACGATGGTTTCCTTTTTGGGTCAATAACCAAATACATTCAGTAAGGTCCCAAAAACCATTTGTGACCTTCTCTTAACCTAATGTATAATGGTATTACAATTGAGAGATTGTATCGTCCCCAAGGGTGCCAGCCCTGCTGAGAACTGTGTGAATTAAGCGCTTCCTGCGTTGGATTTCAAGAACCTCACCTTCCCCCACACAGGCTCTCAGTTTAGACTTTTCTGCCCAATGTTTTAGGATCGTATCCAGGTGTAACGTACACATATGGACCCTTGTTGTAAGCTGGGGCTGTGCATGTCTTTTTGTATTCGGTTTCTTCCTGAGCAACTAACTCACGCTCTAACATCTCATCATTATACTGTGGTTTTCTTGCTGTCAGTTCAGGTAATGGTTTTGTGGATGTGATGCTCGGAATGTTCTCTTGACCGTCCTCTCTCCTGTATGGAACGTTCTGTTTCGTGAGGACTTTGAACGGTTCCTTTGTTTTCTTCTTCGTGTTCGGATTGAGCCCAAGTCTTTTCAACCACGCCTGATACTCTTCCTGGCGAGCCTTGTGACCCGGTTTGTTCTTGACTTTGATTATTGGTTTTGTTTGGGTGTAAACCAGTTTCCCCATCTTTCCTCCTGTTACTAGTAATCTGACTGTTAGATGGAGATGTAGTATAATGATAAAAGTCCTTCATACATTTTCTTTTACCAGCTACCAGATTTTTGTTTATCCTCTTGTTGCATCATCAACATAAAGACCAACATTGTCATCATGTCATCAAACAACTTACCAGGACCATTGATTCCACTTTCCAGCGTTGCTCCATCAGCAAGTCCCTGAGCATACATTGGATTGTCAATGTTCTTGATCGCAGAATATAGTGCGGCACCCGTCGTACCAAAGAGTGGTACGCTTGGAGTGGTTCCAAGTGTTACTACGGTACTCGGACTTGCGACATTTCCAATGTTACCGACATTTGGTGCTGCGCCCATAGAGGGCATAGATATTGGTGCCATTGGTGCCATTGGTGCCATTGGTGCCATTCCACCAATTGATGCAATTGCTCCAACCATGATAGTTCTCCTTTACTTGAACTTTATTACTGAATCGTCAAAATTCAACCGATTGAGGGAACACAGTCCGACCATTACGGCCAGCAAACGTTCGTGTCTGTGAATGACAATTAGGGCACAACCATCTAAGGTTTTCTTTTCTATTGTCATTGTTTATACCGTTTATATGGTCTAACGGAAGTGTTAGTTTCTTTCCTCTCCATTCACCTTCATTGCCACAATCACACCTATATGGTTGTATTCCGTATTTCAGTGCAGCACTAGCCAAACGAGGTCGATGATACTTACTATTGGCACAAAATATTTGTTCGGAAGTCCATTTTTGTGTTGTACCGCGCGATCGTGCTGTTTTAAGATCAAAGTGTTGTGTACAAATGTTTGCCCTTTCAATTCTCGTTTTAACCCACTCTTGATTTGATCCATGTATTCCAATACCAAGATATCTTAGAACATCGGAATAACATATTGATCCATCAACCGCTTGTTGTATTTCTTCATCAGTTCGTTTTGTATGTGCAGTTACTACTACGTACCCACTTCTTTCGAGAACGATCTTGATATGTTTTTGTGCTCTTGGGTCTGTTCTTGCAAACCCTACATGTTTTTGTACTTTAGTGATAGATCCAAATTGTTTATATAGATCACAAAGCTCTGTATCTGTTAGTGCTGTTAGTTTTTTGTATAGACTCATATTCCACATTCCTTTACTGTATATATGAGTGTGGAAATGGAGCTGGAGATAGGATTCGAACCTACGTGTGGGTTGCCCCATCCTGATTACAAATCAGGTCCCGTCAGCCGCTTGGGTACTCCAGCATTATGTTACACATCCTCAGCTGATCTGATAGATCAGTTGTTGATCCTTCGTAACAATGAAAATATATTATACACTGACTTAAAGACAAAGTCAAGTGGTTTCTCTATTCTGAATGACATTGTGCGTTGACATCACCTTTAAAACCAACGTATAATATCTCATAAGTTCATCCTGGAGAGAATAGAATGACGACTCTGGAGACTGTACAATGATTTCCACTGAACTCAATCAGCAAGTTTCGGATAGGATTCAACAGTGTTTCCATCTGGCAACACAACGATTTCAGAAGCCACTTCGTATTGTCGAAACTTTCGATTGGAACCTTTCTGGAACAACTGCTGGTATGGCGTACCCAAAGAGGTGGAGAATCAGTTTTCAACCACACATTGCTGTTGACAACCAAGAAGTTTTTTTCAGCGATACGATCCCCCACGAGTGTGCACATCTGATTGCTTGGGATGTATTCGGGTTCAAGATTGAACCCCATGGTGAGCAGTGGAGGAAGGTGATGAACGAGTTGGGTGTTGCAAACCCCAAGCGAACACACGATTATGATGTTGTTGAATTCAAACGTGAGCCACAACAAACGGTTCCATACAAATGTCCTTGCGGTAAAACGTACAATTTGTCAACGAAGCGACACAGTAAAGTCGTTCGTGGACAATCGCATTACCTGTGTACCTGCAAACAACGATTGGTTGCTGATGCATCTGTAATCACCAACAATATGGCTACACCACTAGTAATTAAGTGGGGAAGTAAACAGGCAGCAGCCGACTATGTGTTCCGTAAGTTACTTGGTCAGAAGTCTTCTGTCGTGATAGAAGCAATCAAACAACATGTTGGTATGTCACACGCAGGTGCAACGACATACTACTATTCGTTCAAGAAGAAATACAAATAGAGGAAAAACATGTACAAATTGTACAAAATTAGCTGTACATATACAGCCTCAGTATACTATGGATACTGCAAAGCAGAACTCAATCCAATCGAAACGTTTGTTCGTCATGCAAATCTTCGAACAGAAGGTCAATCTGGTGATAGTCGTCTCATTCAAGAAAACAATAACGATGTCGAAAGCCTTCAGGCAGAGATCCTGGATGAGATTGACCATGAGATTGATGCATTCATTGCACGCAATGATCAAAGAGCACTTGATCCACTCTCAATAACTGGGCCTACTTACTGGCCGACTCAAGTTCATCAGAGAGCACAAAAAGAACAACCTACAAAGTACATACAATGGAAAGCACTAGGAAAGGCAAAGAACGCAAAGACGGCACGTGATGCGTACAGTCTTGGTGCTTTTAAGTTCGCACAGATCAAACAACTTGGTTATTTGTTTGAAGAACAAGTTGGAGCAGACCTTGACAGTTTATCTCCTGTCGAGTTTTCCAAGAAGTATGACATTAAGTTTGAGATGACGGTAGTTTGATGAAGGATAGTAGTAAATCACATGTGGAGCTAATGATGGATTTCAAAAAGTTTAAGGAAGCGGCGGAAGAGTCCGAATACAAGATTCGGTCTTACTCAGGTCGTGCGATGTATGGTAGGACTTGTGTTGGAATCGAGTTCAGTCGGTACGAAAGTGCTGGTACTGTTGTTTTCAAGATCTGTCAAGGTCTTGTGGATATTGGTGAAACCCTTGATGACTACTACGAGGTGTTCGAAGGGACCCGTGAAGATAGTATGGGTCTTGACAGCATCGTATACTTTCCTAGACTAAAGTGGGAGGAAAGTGAAGACATTGAAGACATCATCGAACAACTAGCTGAGGATGGATTTCGAGTGTTCGATACTAATGACGCATGGTTCTGGGAACCCGAGGGGTGTCCAGAAGACGCCGAAGGACCGTTTGAAACAAAAGAAGAAGCGGTCGAAAACTGTGTCGAAAACCGTGATCAGTTGAAAAACCACGAGTGATGTAATCCACACCTGTACGTATCTTACCTATTAGGAAAACCATGAGATACCTCAACCCAGTATCAGTTCGTGATACACTGTGTTCGATCAAAATTTCCAAGATCAAACACGGATCACAACTAACGCCTAGTTGTGGACCATACGGTGCTTACACCATCCAGACCGAAGATGGTCGGGAATACGTGTTATGGCAAGCATATGGAGAAATTAACCTCAGTCAGGTTATTGGATTTGCGGACGAAAATCCAACAAAGTAGAAGTTTAGTAAAAACGAGGGGAGTTGGTGGCTAGGGATCTTTTAGCCACCAACTCCCCTTTCTGTTTGTATTCCACTACTAGTAATTTACTAATCTAGGGTTTCCGTGAACCTTTCTCTATATTGAGAGCTAACGATACGCCGCTAGCCCCGCTCTCTGCCATACAATTCCGCGCACCGTCGCACCCACAGTCTGGGAAGCAGCAGAACGGCAGAGAGCTTCCGTCCTGTGGATTGCCGTAATTGTCGAGTCGATCGTCGTCGGTGGTCATGTCGGATCCCTTGCTACGTGTGTGAGATATTTTGCCATTTTGCCCATAAGTGGTTGACGATTTGTTGTTTTTGATGTTCACTGGCAGATTCCATCTTTGGATCATTGTCTAGGATTTCAAAAGTGACGTCTTCAAATTCTAATCCAGAAAGAAGTCCATATCCATAATCAATAGACGAAACCGCTATCTGTTTTAACCAGCATGTCCAATCGTTATCAGTCAACCATATGTCAAGAGGGCTGTCAAGAGGGCCAGTAAGACTCGGAAGGTCCTGATTGAAAGAGAAGCAGATGGAACTGGAACTGCCGTAAACTTCTTTATATCTTCTGATGTAGTCAGCAGCTAGGCGATCCTGCTCACAATCCTTGTAGAATTGCAGGCGATTGAATTTCGGGTTGCTGGCTTCCAGGAATCCGCCCATCTCCTTAACAGCGGATTCCAGAGAAAACGGTTTGCTGCGAGCCTCGCGGAAAATTTCGGCAATGCGTTCCGTTTCTTCGTTGTTAATCATTATTGCTTTATCCCACTTCGCGCCAGATCATCAACTCACCACTGTCACGTTTACGTACATGTACTTTACCCTGACCGTTTGTATCGAACCTTTTGCTCTGACGGAGAACAGCAATCGATACATTGTGTTGACGAGCAAACTCATCAACAGGAACCGGAGTTGTTGGGACATTCTTAAATGCTGTTGTAATCTTTGTACCCGGACGTCCACGCTTCTTTTCACCGATCGATTGTAGTGTATCTCGTGTGAAAGTTGCAATAGTTGGTTTAGATGTCGTTGGTGAGGTTACGATTGTTGTTACTGGATTCTTGTCACTAAAAAAATGTTCGTATGGACGAACATCAAACGATACATCGGGCTTGAAAACACCTTCCTTGTTCAGACGCTTAACAGTATTGAACTGTTCACTCGAAACGCCAAACACACGAATGGCTTGGTCATCGGTTGGTTTGTATGCTTCAATTAAGGAAAGTTTCTGAGCCCATGAAAGACTTTTGAGATCTACTTGTTTCATCTTTGTGCTCCTATGATGAAGACCCATTGAAGGATCTATTATAATTATTATAGGGGAAACAAATAGGGGTCGTCAACGAAAATTTAATATCCATTCACGAGGCCACTGGCGCAATGTCTCATATTCTTAATGCTCTCACGCGCCCGACAAACATTAAATACGTAACTGTAAGGCAGCCAAAGCGTCCTTGCAATCTCCAAACGTGACGTACCAATGGCCTGCAAAGCTGCGATGTCGCGGGCGATTTCTTGTCTAGTGATTGGTAATATCATAATTGGTGAACGACCAGAATGTGGATTTCGTTCTCAACAGGACGATGTTCAATACGAACTACATCATATACCTGTGATATATCTGTATCAGGCTTACCGATAACAATCTTCTCGCCAACACGAGGAGTCACTGTCTCACCGCGGATGTACCAACTTGCGACAGCATTGCCCGTTGATCCAATTACTATGATCAATGGACACGTTTTGTGACTTTCAATAAACATTACGTTTCTCCTAATGGTGGCCAAGGTGGGACTCGAACCCACAAAATGATGTTTTTGAGACATCCATGTATACCAATTCCATCACACGGCCAAACTTGTCGGTATTTGGTCCCACAAGAGAGATTCGAACTCTCACTTAACACATTTTAAGAGTGTTGCGACTACCAATTGCGCCATTGTGGGGTTTAACTACTGATCACCTCTAAGTTAGCTGGGTGAAGCGTTCCAGTGTAACCGTTGGCTAACGAAACTTGGATAATCACCTCATCTGTACAATTGAGGTTAAACCTCTCTAGCTTCACTGATGTAGTATGAACGTTCAGCATCGTCAATATCTTCCCAACCTGTCAACAATACATCAACCAGATAGTTGACTTCAGGATCGTCGGTGATAACGGGGGGATCACCCCAATAATCAGCTTGTTCTATAATTGCAATGGCTCGGTTAATCGTGGCTGGGGTTGACATTTCTCTTCTCCTTTAATGGCGGGCCCGGAAGGACTCGAACCTCCACTTGCAACTCATGTCTCTGATTTTGGAGATCAGCGTTTTACCAGTTAAACTACGGACCCAGTTGTAAAAATAGCAACGTGCATACTAGACGATATGTTCGGGTAGTGTGTCTTCACATAGGAAGATACGATAGTGGTGGTTGGCAAGCCACACGAATGATAACGTAAACCAACGACTCACTACTACTTCATATGAGCTATAAATGTTGCAGGGGCTGGACTCGAACCAGCGACCTTGACGTTATGAGCGTCATGAGATGACCAACCTTCTCCACCCTGCGATTGTATTTACTTTCCGGGGTCACGGCTTGCCCTCCGCCCACTGGCGGATGGCGTCTATTGCAAAGTCTAGATCGTGATCGTTCTCGAGGGCGATCTTGATGCACTCCTTTACCGCTGCGCGCAGGGCGGCGAGCATCATTGCCTCGTCGGCCCAGCTATCAGCGTCGAGGTGCTGCTGGGCTATCTGCTCAAGGGTCATTCCGGCTTCTCCTTTTCTCGTCTTACTGTTGTCCGTTCAAAAGACCACGCTCAGTAAGGAATACTGTTCCAACTTTATACTCCATCATCGATGGCACATCAGAAAACGGCGATTCGAGATTGAATCGTAGTACAGGATGTTGATGGACGTGTTTTCCAAGCGGCCGCATCTCACCAATACACAACGTTTTGTACGCTCTGAGGTGCTCATCATTGAGCGGATCAAAGTCGACATATTGTTTATACACAGGATTCAAGGTCGCACAGCGATACATATTGTTTCCTTTTATCACGTTCAAAGATATATTATACTATGGTCTCATTGAAAGATCAACGTACAACTACATACTGGTACGTTTCTCTAAATTGGTGTAGCAAGTAGGACTCGAACCTACACGACCCGAAGGTACCTGTTTTACAGACAGGTGAGCCAGCCAATTGCTCAATTGCTACATTGTTCTTGGTGGGCCGCTAGGGCCAGACGATCCCTATTCTACTGGGTAAAAGCCAGTTGCATCACCTTAATGCTTACAGCCCTAAAACAAGGAAGCCTAGGTTTTTGGCCTAGGCTTCCTTTTGTATTCTGTTTGTACGATTGTTACATCGTAACTCCGAACACGCAGGAAGCCCCTTGGTATTTAGGTAACCAATAATAAGACAAGAGGGTAGACAGTGTGTTCATTTGCTTTAATCACTCCTTAATGTGAAGTGTAATTATATATGAGGTTATTTATGGTTGTCAATAGTTTTTCTAATCAATAGTTTTTCCAGTTTGGAGAGGCAAGGCCAGGTGTAACGCCTGACATAGAACCGTCCGGTGATTGAGTAGCATGGGGCCATCGTTTCAAAAAGTCTGCTTTCCATGTTTTATATGCTTTCAATTGAGTCATATATTCATTATCCGGTAAGTCTCGATTTGGCTGTATAAAATTACCTGCCGCATCAACCGGAATACCGTATTCTAATTTTTGTCCCTTAGAATCTCGTGTAATAGGGCCGGCTTTTGTATAATCAATTTCCACTTGTTGGCGAATAGATTGTGTAGGTTGATTAGAGGTTGTATTTTGTGCGCTAGCAGAACTCATTGCTCCAAGCGTACTCAGTGCCATTGCTCCGGTGGCCAAACCTTTTTTCCAATTAAGCTCGTTTAATTGGTCCTCTATTAAAATTTCGTTTATTCTCATAACTACCTCTTTAACTTATCGACCAAGATGTTTATTTACAGTTTTTTGCGAGCCATACTTGAACTTCATGTCTGTTTTTAAGTTCATAGTATTCATTGATCAGTCTACGATATTCATCAGCCCATTCTTTTGTCATAGTTCCCATTTGTTCGAGGTTGTCAATTACTTCCAACCAGTCAGCCTTACGTGCCATCGCATATTGTGCTACAATAACTGCGTCACATTGTGGTACAATAACTAGATCATCTTCAGATTGTTCAACTGTATGTCCAAGGACTGGTACAAGTGCGAGTGATAGTGCTATAATTGTTCTTTTCATATTACCTCCGATAAGATGGAGGTATTTATTCGTTGCTTGTGTGAATCTTAATTTCTACGATACATAGGGAATCACGCACTCGTGCAAGTGCTTCCCAACGTTGGTGTTCTTCGTTCCACTTAGGTACTGCAAGAACTTCCATTTCACCATCATAGAACAACTGACCAACAATAGTTTTAAGTTCTTCCTCTGTGGCTACACGAATAACATTTGTCTCAAAGTTAAATTCCCTTTGAGCATTCTGACCAATTAGGTTGATCCTCATAATTATCTCGCTCATTGAATTGTAATTGGTGCTAATTCATTAAACATTCGCCAGTCATGGATTTTATACTTCGCATCAGTTGAAAACTGAGACATTAGTCCCCACAACGTACAACCATCGTCTTGACTTTCTTGAGAGTCTAAAAACTCCTCAAGGATCGTTAATGCTCTGTTAAGGTTATCAAGAGAGTCTTTCATGGGCTTAGTAACCGAATCAACGGCAACGGTTTCCTCGTATGTTCAAACGATTGGGGTTGAGGTAGCGGGCGAATTGTTCTGCATTGGCAGTACAGGTACTAACCGTTGCAACCTCAATTGGATCGATTGACTCTACACGTGGACGTTGTGCACAGCCTACAATTGTCAATACAACAGCCAAAAGTCCTACATTTGTGTTCATACTTATATCCATTATGCGTTGGGAACTGGAAGTTTGTAAATGCGATCAAGTTGTCGTTTAGCTTCTGTAAGCTCGCCAACATAATCACCTGGAACATCAACTAGATCATACGTGATGTAGCCACCTTGTTTGAGCCAAGATTCAATCTTCTCGCCTTTGACAGTTGTAACACGAACGTTAACCTGTCCTTCATTAACGGCTAACACTTCCACTTTCATCACAACTGTTGCCTTTATAGGTGCAGTAGGATATGTCATTGGCTATCATCCTGTGAAATAACCTCATTGAAAGGGTGCATCTCGGCGTAACGCTCGAAAATATCGCCCAACGTCGATACGCGATATTTTCCGTGGAACAGAACGAGAGTTGCCGCATAGGTTTCGCCCGCGTTCAGATAGACGCAGTAAGAGCCATCGGACAATTGGAACGATTCAACGCCATATGTGTCAGCCAGAACGTTTAGCGCCGTCATTCTCAGGTCAGATGTGCTCGGCGCTTGGCGGTAGCATTCCTTGATGCGATCTATGCAGGCGGGCAATTGTTCAAGTTCTTCTCGCTGCATCGAAAGCACACGACGGGCTTCTTTCGAGTTATCGTTAAATACTTCTGTGAGTGTTTTTACTGATGGCAACATGTCTGTCTCCTATTTGGTCGCCAAAACAATCGCAATTCATTCAGACTCTGCATAATGTTTCTCACATGCAAGACGTTCTTGCACGCTTGCTTCAATAGGATCAACGTAAGTGGTAACAAGTTCGCGTACCCACTCTTCAATTCCCTGTTGACCAACGTGGTTATACCAACCAAGAAACGCTGGATACATTACACCTTGTGTACTCTTACTTGTTGCAACAGCCCTAACCCACATTGCCGTTTCTCTTGGGATACTTTCAAGGGCTACAATAGAAGCAGACTCAGAATCTTCAGCCACTACTTCCTTACCAAGTTGGTAAGCCTGTACAAGTTGGTACGCCAGAAATCCACGAAGACCACATTCAGTCGTCATGTACGTTGAAACATAAGCATCAGCTGATGCTGTGGCAGAAATCCCAAGAAGTGCAGCAGCTAGAATTGTCCGTTTCACAGGAACCCCTTTTCTTGGATTTTGGAAGCAATCACGAACGCCTGTTTGTCAGAGTACCCTTTACCGAGTGCCCAACCAACAGCAAGTGATGTCCAATCGTATCGATTACCTGGATTAATCAATGAATCGTATTCCCAGATTTCCACCCGCCACATCTCAACAATTTCATCAAATTTCATCAAATTTCTCCTAGGTCATGTAGGTTCTTTATCGTTCAAGTCCTGGTATTCATCACTTGTCACCTTCTCACCTTCTGGAAATCGACCATTGATTAGATCAACGTCAAAATGGCTCAAGTATTGTAGGCTCGGGAGGTTTATCATGGGGTCTACTTCTAGTTGGGCGTCCGGGAAAGTGGGCAGCGTACTGTGATAGAAATATGCCTGATAGAAATATGCCCAATATAGATCACTTGCAATCGCTTTCTCACCTTCTGGAAATCGACCTTTGATTATATCACGTGCATAGTAATATGCATATTCTGGATCACTTGCAATTGCTTTCTCACCTTCTGGCCATCGACCATCAATTATATCACGTGCATAGAGATATGCATAATATGGTCGATCTACACAATGTGGATCACTTGCAATTACTTTTTCGCCTTCTGGAAATCGACCTTTGATTATATCACGTGCATACCGATATGCCCAATATGGAATACTTGCAACGGCTCTAATCAAATAAGGTGCTGTATCGCCTTGCTGTAGTCGGTCATATGCCTCTTCGGGCGAAATAAATTTCCCGTATGTGGCTAACTTCGATGGATCGGTAACTAGGTTATGTAGGTTCATTATTCAATCTTGTCCAGAAATTCCTGGTATAGCTTTGCCCAATATGAATCATTTGCAATCGTTTTCTCACCTTCTAGAAATCGACCTTTGATTATATCAAGTGCATATCCATATGCATAATTTGGATCACTTGCAATCACTCTCTCACCTTCTGGAAATCGACGTTTGATGACATGACGTGCATACCAATATGCCCATTTTGGATCACTTGCAATCACTTTCTCGCCTTCTGGCCATCGACCTATGATGATATAACGTGCATACCAATATGCATATTGCGGATCACTTGTGATCGCTTTCTCACTTTCTGGCCATCGACCTTTGATGACATCATGTGCATATGCATATGCCCATCGTGGAGCAGTTACAATCACTTTCTCGGCTTCTGGAAATCGACCTTTGATGACATCAAGTGCATACCGATATGCATAATATGGATCACTTGCAACGGCTCTAATCAAATAAGGTGCTTTATCGCCTTGCCCTAGTCGCTCATATGCCTGACCAGGAGAAATAAATTTCCCGTATGTGGCTAACTTCGACGGATCAGCAACTAGGTTGTGTAGGTTCATTATCGTTCAGAAATTTCCTGTATAGATTTGCCCAATATGGAGCAGTTACAATTGCTTTCTCGCCTTCTGGCCATCGACCTTTGATTATATGACGTACATACATATATGCATAATTTGGATGACTTGCAATCACTTTCTCACCTTCTGGAAATCGACCTTTGATGATATGACGTGCATACTCATATGCCCAATATGTCTCACTTGCAATCGCTTTCTCACCTTCTGGAAATCGACCTTTGATGTTATCTGCATACATATATGCATAACCTGGATGACTTGCAATTACTTTTTCGCCTTCTGGAAATCGACCTTTGATGACATAATATGCATATGCATGTGCCCATTTCGGATCACTTGCAACGGCCCTAATCAAATAAGGTGCTTTATCGCCTTGCTCTAGTCGTTGATATGCCTCTTCGGGCGAAATAAATTTCCCGTATGTGGCTAACTTCGATGGATCGGTAACTAGGTTATGTAGGTTCATTATTCAATCCCATCTTTTCGCCTTCTGGCCATCGACCTTTGATGAGAATCCTATGTGAACAAGAAAATAAGATCGACAGCAACTCTTACATCAAATCCAAACTGATCATAACGATCAACCTCGGCGGCACGAGCATAATAGAAATCTATACTGATTTCCATGTCAGAGTTGCTGAAATACTGGTCGAAGATAAACATAGATCATTTCCGTAGTATTTGCTTATTATACTAGGTTTCTTGAGAAGGATCAACGTGGAGGTATGAGAGGAACTAGACCGGTAATATATTGATTTTGTCGATAGTAGACAATACTATCTAGTGGAGGTCAAGAAATGGTTTTCAGTCAAAAAGATAAGGTTTTTAGTCCGCAACATTAATAGTTTGCTTCCAAATAAGTTAGTACAGTTTTTGTGCTAGTTCAAATAGGACGTCTTCTTGTTTCATTGCGGCAGTTTCGACGCTAAACTTTACCGACCAGTATTCGAAAGTATCATACCACTCATTGACAAACATTTGTGTCAATTCATCGGTTAGCTTGTTAACGTCAATTTGTTTGTCTTCGAATTGTCCCCAACGGAATGCCCACGCAAGGACCGCACGCTCTTGAATTCGGTCGTTAATCATCTCAACAATTTCGGTTTTTGACATTCCGAACGTCGTTGGATGAAAGACAAAGTCGAGATTACTGTTGTAACTCATCACAATCTCCATACACTCCATGATGCTGTAATGTGGTGCTACTTTACGCCTTTTGTTTCTCAGCGTCAAGCAGCTTACGAACCTTGTCGATTTCCTCGGAGGTATGGACTACACCACCAGCGTTCAAATCGAGATACCACTGGAGCACTTGGGCACGAGTGTTCAGATCGTTGACGTTAAAGAGAAAATCCTCGCGCGCCAGCCTAAGATTGCCAGTATACTCGTTGATAAGATAACCGAAAGCCGGAAGTTCATTTCTCAGGAAGCGCAGTACAGCAGACACGCGTTGCTTACCATCAACCAATTGAAACGGACCACGAAAGTCACGCATCCAACCGGGACAATTCCAATAGATCACGCGGCTTGACTTGCCACCTTTGAGGATGAATTCGACGTAACGGCTTTGTTGTTCTTCGGTCCAGACATGCCCACGCTGAAAATCCGGGTCCATATCGAAAACGAACAATCTGTCATTTCGGTTTCGATCAATCCAGTGCTCGAGATCATTCCAAGATACGTTGACTTGATAATTGCCGTCACGAGTAAATTGCGGTATATCGGCGAATGTGGGCATGTTACTCCTCTTTATGACTCATTTTCATCTTCTTGTTTGAATCCATATTCTTCCAGTCCAATATTGTTCTCAATTGAATCGAGAATAGGTTCAACGCAGTGTACATCGGAACACATACAGAAAATTTCGTCAAACAAGCCAACTTTGTCAAGGTCTTCGCCAAAATAACCACGAATACTAGCTTGTTGTTTGAACATTTTGAAAATTTGGTCGGCATACTTATCAACCAACCAATGAATTCGTTTTAGTTCACCGTCACTGAAGTTCTTCGTCGTCATCGCTAAAGTCCTTGAGGAATTCGTTGACATCTACATTGGTGTACCGTTGCAGATCCCGTTGCAGATCTCGTTGCTCACGCAGTTGTTGTTTCTTCAACTGTTGTTTGTAAGCCTTGCGATCGTCTAGATCGATAAATTGTTTGTTCATACTTTAGGTCGTTAGATTATAGAGAGAATATCTTCTGGATAAAAGATACCCAAAACAGTGCAATTGCTCCTGCAAAACACAAGATCATAATAGTCACTCAACTACTCCTCAAACGTCATTCAATCAAATCATTATACGGTGATTCTTAGAAAAGTATCAAGTGTTTTTTGAGTTCAACGTTCTAGGTTGGTACTTGATTTGGTTCAAATTCCATCGTATAATGACGTATGTTGAAATGAGGACTATGTTATGGATTCAAAAACAGCACGTACGATACTTGAGACGTTCGACATCAATTTGTCAAACAAAATTGCAGCATCGAGGTCAACGTCACAGTTGATTCATCTTGAGTCCGACGAACCGTTATCGGATGCTCCGTTGCTGTTTGAATTGTTCGGGATTAATTATGGTCTCCTTAATATATCTTCAATAAAATATGGAGAACTGTTAATTCGGTACTTTTTCACAGAAGTTGCCAATCATGTGATTGATAATGTACCTTTCGATCCTGAACAAGCGTTGGTGACAGCCGAACAACGAACAAACAAACTGTTGATCAACAACCCTTGGATACCTGGCAGTCCGGTTGCAGTTGAAAGCCGTGTTGCTATCAAACAAGCACCAAAACCAAGAAAGGTATCAAATAAAGACCGTGCAATTGAATTGTTCGCTGTAAACAAACACCTCGACAATAAGCAGTTGGTTCAATTGTTTGTTAATGAGATTGGGATGACCAAATCTGGTGCGAACACATATGCATACAATGTGCGAAATATTTGGGTGAATGAATGAACGATCGTATTTTCCAAGATCTGTCTCAGTTTGCTATTGGTTTGAACAGCTCATTTACTAGTGTTAATGATGGTGGATGCGGCGTTGTAGCATCCATTCTTGGTTCACAACTCTCAAAGTTTGTTCCTGTTAGAATTATTGTTGCATCATGGGGAGTGACAAAAGACCTCAATGAGGTCAGAAAAACCATCACATGTAATAGGGTTCGTGAATGGAACAAGAATGACATTCACTTCGGACATGTGTTAGTAGAATTCGATCATGAAGAGATCACCTATCATCTTGACACGTTAAATGGTGTTGTCATGAAGACTGAGAAGGCAATGGGAATGAAGATTATTCCTGGTTATTTAACAATAGAAGAAATTACTGAATTGACAGAAGATAAGCCGGGTTGGAACAGCCATTTCGATCGATCGCAAATACCTGCAATCAAGACTCGCATTGAAGAGTTTTTTGAAACTACGAGGAACAATGGAACAAGTTGAATTTTTAGAACGATACACTCCTGAAAAAGACACCGATATGTCCGATCGTATCAAAGTTCTATCGGACCTTGTTGGTGAGGTCTCTGATAGATTGTACGGTAATTGTGATACAAAGGATTTTTTGTTGTGGTATAAGTTCAACGGGGAACAGATTGTTGATTTTGATATCGAACTTATGTTAAAATCTTGTTTTGAGATTGACTATATGTTGGATGAAATCAAAGCAAGGTTGACTGAATACAAGCGAAAGATAAAGGAACTCTAATGAAAGTCCAAATCGTGTTTGTCGACAGTATTACTAAGACTTGTGACTCGTTTGATCTTGATGTCACTGAGTTTACAGGTGAAGCAGTTGCGAAGGTTATTGGTGACTTCGATAGTCTTAACTATGAAATTAAGAGTTGGGTACCGCATCGTGATGGTATTACAGCTGGATTCATGTTGGTCCAAACTGGTGAACTCAAACACAGTGATATTGATGTGTCTGGTTTCATCGTTACAGGTATTGTGTCGAACCTTGACAACGAGGAACAACATGATAGTCCTAACTGATCAAGAATATAACGAACTATTTCAGGAAGGTGTTACGATTATACACCATCTTACTCTTATCCGGTTGAAAGAACTGACAGGTAGGAAAAAGTTTACCAATGAAGAAATTTTTTATATGGTGACCGAGATCACGTCGGGAATGGCTGACGAAATATTCATGTTCAAAATTGACAATGAAGAACAGAATGCAAGTGGTCACAAAAACTTAGTTGATTTTGAGAATAAACCAAAGTAAAATGTTATTTAACGATTGCTTGATTGGTGTCTAAAAGCAATTGTCCCCTTAAAGACACTATTACTACTGAGAAGGAAGCAAAAATGGCTCAAACCAATCCTGAAAGCAAAATGTCCAAAGCTGTCGAAATCTTCACCCGTCTGAACGGTTCGCCCCGCAAAGACGTGATTTCCGCGATCCAGTCCGAACTGGGCATGAGCAAGGCTGGTGCTAGCACCTATTACCAGAACGCGAAGAAGCGTGCTGGTCTGGTGTCGCCCCGCGCCAAGGCCTAATAAGCCTTTGTACTGGCCAAGAGAGGTGAGTTAAGGCACTCACCTCCTTTCTAAGCTCTCTGGCAGTGGCAACACCTTCATTTGGTATTCCAAATATCGGTGTCCTTATGAGCCAGTACTGACCGCAACGGTGCAAGAAGGACAGCGGAACCTTGATTATGTCGGGGAGCTTAGAAAGGAGAAAAAGATCCAAAGGCGTCGAGAGACAGACCAAAAAGGAGACCAAAGGTCTCCTTTTTTCCTTGTAACTTTAACGAATCCGTAAGATAATATCTTTTTGGGTTATGAAATTTTTCAATTTTCGTGGAGAGAATGATGAAACTTACCTTTGAAAAGCTGTGTGAACTTGGTATGAAAGCTCGTGAAATTGCTGTCAAACTCGGACATGAATTTGCTGGCCTTTTCCTGAAGGCACATGGTGTGGTGTTGCGTGAAGCACTTGCGATCTTCCATATGCCTGTGCGGTTTGCCATCTAACTCACAAGGTATCTAAAAACAACGGAGAACCAATGTCTGAAAAACTTACACAAGAACAGGCTGTTGCAGAAATCCAACGGCTAACACAAGAAGCACAAACGCTAATCACCCAAGCGGAACAACTCGCCGACGAGTATGGTATTCCGTTTACGTTCTCAGTTGCATACGGAATGGGTGGGACATATATTCCAGCACCCTCTGATAAAGAGGATTGGAATCAGTCCGACTGTTACGAGGATGAAGAAAACTACGGTTGGGTATCGTCGACCTCGGACTGCTACTAATATGGAATATTCCTTGAAAGATACCTGGAAGAAACTGACAGAGAGTTGCGATCCTCTTAGTGATATGGAGTTATCGTCTCTGATCCGAGACCTCAGCGAACTTGAACCAAAACTGGAAGACCTTGGTCTAACGTTTCGGCTGGCAGCAAATGAGATCATTCGTGCTAGAGTTCAGTGTGAAGGATGGGCTATTGCTCGTGGATTTGTTTATCACGGACACAGCAACTTCTGGTATCCTTTAGGACCTAAGCAAAAAGATGCTGCTATTGGACCTCAATAGGTACTAGTATGCTACTAATTGGTTCACAAGCGTTATGTGAACATTTTACCAATAGTCGGTATCCAAAAGATTTCGACTATATCTGTACGTTTGAAGAGTTCCGTTGGTGGGTTGATAGTCATAATGTCGTATCTTGTGTTCCGATAAAGAAAAACAAATTTGTTGTCGTTACTGAAAAACATAAAATCTTTGAGTTTGAGATCGCATGGCCCAATAGTACAGGTATGGCACTCCTTGATCAATATCAGGGTGTTGCGCCGCCTCAGGTGTTGTTAACTCTCAAACTATCACACAGATACATTAAGAATAGTCCACACTTCAAAAAGACGATGGATGATATTTGGTTTCTTCGAAATAAAGGATGTAAAGTACCAGAAAACCTAAAGGAATGGTTGAAGAAACGAGAGGTCGAAACGTATACATACGGTCATCCGAGCCTAAAGCAGGCGAAGAAAACATTCTTTACGGACAATGTAGAGTATGTGTATGATCACGATACGGTCCATCTTGCTGTACAAACATATGAGAAGCCTGCATATGAGTACTTTAAGGGTGACAATGAGGAAGTGTACTGCTCCAAAGAGAAGTTCTTTGCGTCAACAGAAGCGATTCGATTCGCAGCAGTCTTAGAAGAATCATATGTGCTAGCAATCGAGCGATCGTTGGTACCTCATCCAGATGTTCTGACACCAAGACAAGCCTTTCTCAAGGCACTAGAGAAAGTATGTACTAGTATTACATCGGGCTGGTTTCGTGAGTATGCTTGGGAGCATTACAACGAGATTGTAGAACAATTCAATCCCAATTACTGGAGCGACTTCCAGTATGGGGTAAAGTCTGGATTGGTGAAGAAGCACAAATGACAAGACCGATATTACTGGTTTGTGCATTGGGCACATGGATATTAGGTATAACGTATCTTGTCTCGGGAGAGTTGAAACCATCCCCAAAACCGGTTATCGTTTTGAAAAGTTCAACAACACCAGCAAAGTATGGTGACAGAGTAATAATCAAACAATTAAATAAAGACGGATACATTGTCTGGGTGTGGAAAGATAAGACCGATGCTATTGTTAGTTTTGAACAAGACGGTAGCTTAATTGAACGTATCCTCCTTCGTAACCAATTTGATATCATCAAGGAACAACGATGAAGTGGCCATTGTGGGTAAGAATTGTTGTGGCACCGTTTAGATTCAGCGTAATGCTTGTTGCTGTCCCGGTCATCATGATGATGGTTCTAGCTGGCGAAGAAGACAAAGGATTTGCACTGATAAATGCTATTACGGAATATGGAAACAAATAAACATGTGGGCCTATAGCTCAGTTGGTTAGAGCAGTGCCCTCATAAGGCATTGGTCCCTGGTTCGAGTCCAGGTGGGCCCACCAAGTCTCTTAACAAGGTGTTTGTTGTGATATACTATGTGTTAATAGAATCATGAGCAGTGTAGTAATGGAAATTGAATAATGAACCTACATGATCTAGTTACCGATCCATCGAAGTTAGCCACGTACGGGAAATTTATTTCGCCCGAAGAGGCATATGACCGACTACAGCAAGGCGATACAGCACCTTATTTGATTAGAGCCGTTGCAAGTGATCCAAAATGGGCATATCAGTATGCACATGGAGGTCGATTTCCAGAAGGTGAGAAAGCAATTGCAAGTGATCCATATTATGCATATGTATATGCACGCGATATAATCGATGGTCGATGGCCAGAAGGCGAGAAAGCAATCGCAAGTGAACCATATTGGGCATATTCATATGCACGTGATATCATCAAAGGTCGATTTCCAGAAGGTGAGAAATTAATTGCAAGTGATCCATATTATGCATATGTATATGCACGGTATATCATCAAAGGTCGATTTCCAGAAGGTGAGAAAGCGATTGCAAGTGATCTACATTGGGCACGTGCATATACATATGATACAGGAGTAACTTATGACTCAGAATCAACTTGATGAGTTTTTGAACGATTACAAGCAGTTGCTAATTAAGCACAATGTTGACATTGGTGCATGTGGTTGTTGTGAATCACCATGGGTTACTGCTGCAACCAAAAAGAATATTGACGATGCTATTGAACACCTTCGGTCCATCAGTCCTGTAGAAGGATAACACAAATGATGATACTTAATGTGACAAAAAACGAAGCCGAGTTGGTAGCATTTGCTTTGGAACAACACGTGATCACAATTGAAGTCGATGGGTTCCAAATCAGTACACTTCTTCATCACGGAGAAACACTCGAGTCACATTTGGAAGACACAACAACATTACTAGGAAAGATTAGACAACAAATTAAGGAGTGGGACAAATGACATCATTTGTAGTTCCTGGTAAGGACTTTAGGGTCGTCTATTACGATAAGTTCACTCGAACAACAATCGCACAAGTCTTACAACCACAGGCTGTTAATTACTTATTTGATGCCAATAATGATCCACTGTGGCGAGCAACAATTGAAAGTAGTTTGAGGAAAAAAGAAACAGTTTTCTATGTGAAGACACAAAATAAAGACTATTGCTGGTTCCCAACTAGCGATAAGGATAACCTCAATTTCTGTGGTGGACGAACTCCACTATCTGATATCCTAAAAGACCATATCAGTGCCGTGACAACAATCTGTAACAATCTCAATACTACAACACAACAACCCCCTAAGGATCTTACTGTTGTGTATAAAGATAGTCAAACGTGCGTGTACCACGCAAGGGTATATAAGGAATATCAAATACTTGCCTGTCCTACCTGGTATGCGGATGCGTATAGTTGGGACGCGGCGATGGTTGCATTAGATAACGAACTATTTGTAGTTCATCATATTGGGCCATGGACGTTCCATCGTTACTTGTATATTAGAGGTCCAGGTCAACGGTGGAGCCAATTCGATGTGAACGGCCTTATGGGGACTACGTTACCAACAATCGTAACAAACGCGGTTGACGAATTCGTCAACCAAGGAAAACACAGAGGGTAATATGTTAGAATTATTCGGTCTTTTGGAACTTAGTTCTTCGGAATATCAAGGTGCGCACGATGAGACAACTATCGCCCTATTTTCTGGTGCATTGAGTGGTGTTGCAATTTTTGTTGTGTTGTGGTTTTCCGGAGTAATACAATGAAATTCAAAGACTATGTTAAGCTCGTCAACGAAGTACTCGCCAATCGTCCAGAATCTGCTGAGATGGATGTGTTCCAAACATCGTGTCTCGATGATCCATATCGGTTCCCAACAAATGAGGTTTATGTTGGGGAGCTGTGGTGTGTAGAAGTCGATGGAGAGACGGTTGCATGGTTTAACAATGACAAAGATGCTAAATATCGAGTGGCTGAAGAAAAAGGCGATATTGAACAGGATTTAAAACTTTGTCAATGTATCGTGATTGGAGCATACTAGGAGAATCAAATGACAACACTATCTATTATAAACATCGACGACGAAACAAGACGTTTCGATCTTGATGAGGAAACAATTATCACACTGACCCAGAGCGAACACAGTTGGGTTGGAATCGATGCTGTTGTAATGGCACTAAAGAATGTTGCAATTCAACAGGGTTGGATAATTTCGGAAGGTGTGTTCGAACAGTTTAGGAAGAAAGAGATTGCACTACCAACTACTAGTAATGATCCACTAACAAACAAGATCGTTTCGTTGTTGACAGGTTCATGCTACCTTGTCGAGGAGTATGATCCTGAAGACGATGATGAACCTATCGAAGAAGTGTATCAGCTTCCTGATACGTTTCCGGAGATTCTAATTGAGGCCGATGACGTGTATGGCAAGTTGATTGGTCTTGATGTAACAGCTAATAATGATCTTGTCCTTATTGGTGGATTTGGAGAGGACGGTTCATTGTACTTTTCTCCGACAACGAAAGGTAAGGATCCAAAATTTGGCTGGATCCATGAAATCACAGAAGAACGTTTGGTACTTACGAAGGTGTTGTAATACATTGATCGTTGACCCTTCATTGTAGGTCTCTATATAATCTCTCTTTAATATGAGAGGTGTCTCATGGAAAAGTTCATTAGTTGGTTAATGATTTCTTCACCAGTCATTTATTTGGGATTGGTACCATTCGTTGGTTGGATTGGAGCGTTCAATGGTTGTATGTTCCTTGCTCTAGGTGTTTCTATTGTATGTGGTGGTATCAGTCTGGTTCGTAACTAATATATGGCTAACAGACAACAGAGCATCACAGCGATCATCTATAACAAGAGGGGTCATGTGTTAAGCCTTGGTAAGAACAGCTATGTCAAGACACATCCGTTGCAGGCACATTACGCAAAACTTAAAGGTGTCAACGACAAGATCTATCTCCATGCTGAGATTCACGCAATATCACGATGTCGCCAATTGAACCAAGCCTACAAGATGGTCATCACAAGGTTCGGCGCCCGTGGAGAACCTCGTTTAGCAAAACCCTGTGAGATCTGCGAAGAAGCACTCTTGCACACTCCAATTCGAAATGTGGTGTACACTATATGATCAACGATGATCTTGTTACCTGTAACAACTGCGGAAGAGTACACTTTACTGTGACACTCGACTCTGCTAAGAAGCAGGTTCAACGATTCAATGAATACTATGATACTTTGACTGTCGATCAACAACAAATGTACTACAACGGTAAGTTGTCGACAATCGATAGTTACTTTAAGTGCATAGCCTGTGGTAACGACTTCAAAAACTTTAGGCCATTTCAAGAGGGCGATTGTCCTGATGGTGTGACGATCAATTCTATTCTAGAAACAAACACACAGGTGGACTAAATGAGAATTGTTATTACAGCAAGAGAACTCCTCGATCATGGAATCTGGATTGAGTTCTGTGAAATAATGGGCGTCAATGAATGGGCCATCAACGAAGGTTGTATCGATGTGTATGATGAGTTCTACCTCAACGAAGAACAAGCACAACAATTGGGACTAATTAAGTGATACACGACGAGTCTATAGAAGAAGCAAACGACGAATTAGATTCAGATGTTAACTCTGAACAAGGACTGATTGAGTACTATGGTACCAAAGAACTACGGTGGTACCAAATTGCAGCTCGCAACGAAACAATTGACCATTTAGAACTAGGGTTACGGCGAATCTGTATCAAGTTACCAACAGGTTCCGGGAAAACAATAGCCTTAGCTGCATCACTTAACAATGATAGGTTTAAAAAAACAATTGGTATACAAACAGAAAAACTTAGAGTTTTGTTTGTTTCCCACGTTCACAGAATCCTAAACCAAGCAGAACAGGTATTTGCGACCGAAAACCAAGTCGAATTCATGCCCCAATCAATGTTCAGTCAAGTTAGTCCTGAATATATTAAACGGGGCTGGGACCTTGTTGTTCTTGATGAGTGTCATCATGAAAGTTGTCTCACCTTTCAGTATCACCTCGAAACACTTGGTAACTTTCCAATTATTGGACTTACAGCAACACCCGAACGTGCAGACGGCTTGTTGATCAAGTTCGACCGAATTGTCGAACCAATTTCAAGAGAACAAGCAGTTCGTGAAGGTTGGCTTGCTGAGACAGAATTGTATAGCTTTGTCGATGCTCCTGAGCGATCAAAGTTAGATATTCTTCGTGACATCTTTAATTCAAAGTATGCTCAAAACATCAATGGTACAATGGTGTTTGTGAGAACTAAAGAAGAGGTGGCTGTACTTACTGACTTTCTCAAACAGCAAGGAAGACGAGCTGTTGCGATTCTCGATCAATCTGGTAAGAAGGTATCAGACCTTCTTGATAGATTCTCACAAAAGGAAGTTGACATTCTTGTCAATTGTTATCGTGTTGGTGAAGGCGTTGACGTCAAGGGATGTGAGACTGTTGTTCTTGGAAGAACGTTTGGTTCATACCCACAGTTGAATCAGGTAATTGGACGTGCGTCTCGCCCAGACAGTATCTGTCGTGTGATTGAACTAATCAATCCACTCTCAGGCCGAAATCTTGATACAACAGTTGTTACAGGAACACCGAAGGTTCATAAGCTAATCTATAGGCAGAACAAGCAGTGGATTGAGACAGAATTTGACTACACTAGCGACTGGTCTACAGAGGGTGAACTTGGAACTAAAGACGATGTAATGCGATAACATCGTCATGTTGGTGAGTTGAATATTGAACCAACTTCATAGTACGTGGTATAATTATTGAAATGTTGAGAAATTGAAATTTATCAATGATACCACGTTCAGGAGATTATGATGAGACAATCAATTCTACTTACGGCAATCGCACTTGCGTTAGGCTCGCCAGTAGCATTAGCGGTGCCCGTCACAAAGATGGCTGTCTGTTACGCTAGGGTCAATGATACGGGTCGATGGATCGCTTTCAATCGTTGGGAAGACAACCAACCATATGTTAAATTACAGTTTCAAGGAGCAATTCCACAATGGGTGAAAGATCTATTCGAAGAGTGGAATAAGGACGCTTATAGTTGGGAGCCAACAGAAGAAGAGATTTATTTGTGGGCTACTGAACTTGGTAACACTGAAAACCTTCCTACTGTTCAACAGTTAACAAAGCATCAGAAGATCGCAATCTGGTTGCGCCGAATTGCTCGGGGATGTCCCAATCTGAAAGGATCAGCAGACGTTGTTGGAGTAGCAATTCCATAAGGACCACTATGAAAACATTCTTTGTATCAAAAGGTGTGAAAGTCACAATTATCACTCAAGAAAATAAACGGTCAGTTGAGAAGGTTCTCAACGAGAACCTCTTGCTGACCCATAGTGAGCTTGTTACAGATCCATTCATTCTTCGTACGACTGAAAATACTTCATACGAATCGTTTGTGCGAACTCATGCTGGACACGTTTTTGAGAAAACAACCCCAAAGGGTAACACGTATCACGTGTTAGTGAAAGGTATTGATGTTCACTCATAATAACTGGAGAAAGGCATGGAAATAAGAGTACAACAGATTACGGGCATTGTCTCTGGACAACGCCCAAATTCGAGCGAAGTTACGCTCACGTGTAGCATGACACAGGATCAGATGTACGGTGCTCTGCTAGAGTTTCTGGGTCATATCTCCAACGAGACGTGGCGGACGTGGGCAAATGAAATTGAGGAGTCAATCTAGGACTTTATTTTTCGTGATACTTGTTGATTTTTGAGTAAAGAGATTGTATGATGTGTTTATCTTGAGTGATTTCATTCAAGAAGACAATTAACTTTCACACAAAGGAGTATTATCATGGCTGAAGCTACAACCCCAAGCAAGCGTTCGCAAGCCGTTGAGATTTTCAATGGCATGCCAGGTGCCGCACGTAAAGATGTTATCGCAGCAATTCAATCACAACTTGGTATGTCCAAGGCCGGCGCATCAACATATTACCAGCACGCCAAAGATGTTTCAACAGGCAAGAAAGCTCCAAAGGCTTAATTTCTGTTACAGTAATTTTTGTTTTCATGTAAGAAAGGGAACCTAATCGTTCCCTTTCTGCGTTTCCCGTTGATCCTATCTTAAAACCTCTGTATAATAAAAGATGCTCTAATAAAGGTCCCTCTATTGTATTCCTTTGTAGGTAATCATGCTAATACAATTCGATCCAAAGAAACTAACGTTCCGGAAGGTTAAGTTCAAGAGAGTTACGACTGCCCTTGGTGGTTCGATTAACATTCTTGACGAAGACTACTTTGCTAAAACTGGTCGAGAGATTTTCCACAGATACGAATGTCCTCTTGCTGTTGCACGTCTTTTTGTTCTTAAACATGGACTATCAAAGTTCATGTATCCAGCAGAAGGTGCGATTACTGTCTACGATCAGAGAATCGTAGCACTAGAGTTAGCACCAAAAGCACAGAATAACCAACGTATTGTTGAGGGACTTCATGGCAATCGTGAGTGGATCACTCAGTCAGAAATTAACTGGATGGAATTAATCCATCCAGATATGAATGAAAACAAATGGTACTTCGATGGTGTGTACGCTTATAAGTTTCCCAAAGATGATCACAAGAAACTAATCAATGATAGCGATACACTATCATCTGATGGTAAGTTTCGTAACATTCGTTGTGAAGCGTTGAATCTAACGAGACTTGCTGCTGGCAGTGAAGCGTGGGCACCAAAAAAGAAACGGAAACGTGAATCATCTGTTGATGATCTTCCACAGATAGAGAAACGTTCATGTCTTGGGTTTATTGTTGATTCAGATCGGTTTGTTATCTCACCTCCCATCTGGAAGGACCTTCAAGGGGTTCACGACCGTCGTATTAAAGGTAAAGACATAGACGAGTCAGAGGATGGAGTGTTTGACACATCTGCAGTATTCAATACTCTTGACGACAAATTGTTTGTCAACCTCCAGTTTGCACTGGCAGCTGGTAAAGAGATTGCACAAGCATTTGGATACGACTCAATTGCTCCACTGCAACTACCTAAGATGATGATTCAATTAAAGACTGTCAACCTACCAAGAGTTGTTAAAGAGATCAAAAATACGCACGATATAGGAATGAAGTTCACTCATGGTCTAGCATGGTTACTAGGTCTTCAGTACCGTGCTACTACAATTGAACGACTCGGTGCTATCCGTAGGATGTTGAAGTACCTAACAACAAAGGGGATCTACAGACGTGCATCGTTGGAAAACCAAAACGTTCGTCATGCAACAACCCACACCGAGACTGTTCCAGTGATCTCTTTTGGTCAAGCTGTGATGAATGTTGACAATATGAAGGGCGACGAATGGAAAGAAATTATTCAACAGATTGCACACAAACGACGATCCATTGATGCATTATCATTCGATGGCGTTGAGGAGGTTGTATGACTTTGAAACAATTTGCATCACTACCAGTTTGGTTAATGGTTAGAGGATTACATTTTACTTTACCAGAAACCCATCCTTGGAAGCATCACCGTTTCACTCTCAAAGAGTGGACAGAAGGACAAACAGAGCTTTCCTGGATGTTTAACTACTTCGTTTGGCTCGTTTTAGCATGTAATCTCTTGTTATGGGTAACGTTTTTTTCTCTAAGTGTCATAAATACTTATGGGTGATTGTTGACATCCATAAGAGAAACAAGTAAAATAGAGGTATAAATCGTCGTAAGACCGTTTATATATAACCAGAAAGGAGAATCATGATGCGTAACGATAATGTACCCATCGAAGTAAGTTCTTTCAACATGGTGCGCAATGCAAATGTTGATCTAGAAGTAAGAAACACCATTCCAGCCGGAAAGAAACAAGCAGTTACGACAGCAGTAATCACTGTTGACGGCAAATATCATCACGAGTTCTCACCAAAGTCTCGTATCTCGAAAGCACTAGATTACACACAACCAGAAATCCTACGCGATCGTTTGA
>Ga0315284_10001922_pt1 | contig 29700 bp, 11 predicted proteins | sample YL17G09_16_MG_FD_203696 | JGI IMG/M metagenome (GOLD analysis project Ga0315284, IMG submission 203696) | Sediment microbial communities from Yellowstone Lake, YNP, Wyoming, USA - YL17G09_16 | ecosystem: Environmental > Aquatic > Freshwater > Lake > Sediment | place: USA: Wyoming | collected...
TCAAACATTCGAGTCTGTGCCACGCCATCAGCCAACGGAGGTTCAGCGGCTCAGGAATGCCTTGCAGGATCACATCGAGCGGTTGATTGCTAGCCTCCGTTGCGGCTCGGATCTGTCTCAATGTTTGTGGCGAATCTCGCCATGCGGAGGCCTGCGTTCTGAGTGAAAACGGTGGGCCACCGTCGTTATTGGGAGTCGAGCGATTCGGATATGTCACCTTGTAAATCCGACCGTTTTCGCGTTGGATCTTGGCGTCGTCGTGGTTGTGGCATTCGCCGATGTCGGACCAGTCGCTGATGTAGATACTCCCGTCCGGCCCCTGCTTGACGCAGACCCCTCGGAACCACCGGTCACCCGAAGGGGCAAAGTCGGGCATGTGTTTGGCGATGTAGCCCGAAGCACGGCGTTCGAGGGCGTCTCGATTCAGACGCTGGCCGTGGATGTTGATCGTGAACAGATTGTTGCGGTACTCGGCAGGAAACTGATCACCCAGATAAATCAACGCGCCGGCGTGAGCATGTCCGCCTCCCGCCTCCCCGTGCTTGCCCGTCGCACTGCGAATCCCCTCCCAGGCGCCGCCTGCCCAGTGAATGTGGTCTGCGCAGGTTTGCATCAATTCAAACGTTCGTGGGTTGAAATCCTGACCGAACATTCGCTTGAAACGCGCTCCGGGAACGACATGAAAGACGTGTTCGATCACGCAGTTGGTCTGGAATGCCTCTCCCCTTTCGTCGAATGCCACGCCCCATGGATTCGTCGTGCCATGCGAGACAACCTCAAAATCCTGCCGTACCGGATGGAATCGCCAGATGCCGCAGTTCATGGAAACTCGAAGATCGTCAGGCGTCCCTGGCTTGCCGATCTTCGAGTTCGACAGGATACCGTTACAGCCGTAGAGCCAGCCGTCCGGCCCCCAAGTAAGACTATTGGCCACGTTGTGCTGGCCCATTCGATCGAAGCCGTCAAGCAGCACTTGTGCCGGACCATCGGGAATATCGTCGCCATTGGCATCAGGGATGAACACCAGATTCGGAATGGCCGTGACAAAAACACCTCCGAATCCGTATTCGACCGAAGTGAAGTTCACGCCTTGATCGACGAAGACTGTTTTCTTATCGAAGCAACCATCACGGTCCGTATCTTCCAGAATCAGAATTCGATCTTGCCCTTGCTGCGTTCCGGCGGGCAGCCACTTCGGGTATGACCGGCATTCAAGCACCCAGAGACGCCCGCGATCATCAAACGTGAGTGACATTGGTTGCACCACATCGGGCTCGCCCGCATAGAGTGTCGCCTGAAAACCGGCCGGTAACTGGATTGACGCTGCGGCGTCCTTGGGAGGCAACGGAACATCGGCGCCCAGACAGACAGAGGCGACGATCACGCGACACGTCAGCAGAGAAAAAAAAGGAATGACCATCGGTCGGACTTCGCCTCGAGGGTTGTTTCAGCAGCCTGCAATCAGGTCCAGAAATTCGAATTGTGGCCTGATTGAATCGATAGATATAAGGTACCGGTTCACGAGAGTTATCTAAACGGACTGTCGTTAGTTTTGGACTGGAGGGGGGCCGTTCGCCGATATAAACAAAGTGTTAGTCGCCATGTCGAGTGCGACTGACACTGCGTGGCGGCGGTTGAGGGGGACTTTGGAAGCCGACTTGGCCGAGCAAAGAGTTGAACTAAGGTCTTGAGGAAGGGAGGCAGTTCCCACTCAGTCGCGATCAACCAGCGACTCTCGACCGCCGAATGCAGGGCGTCATCGATGCTGGTCTGTTTTTGCGTTCAGGCGTTGATAGCGAAGATCCGCGAAATCACCGTTATGGTCGGCCGACAGCGTGTGCCCCTGCCGGATTCCGGTCCCTTGAGCCAGTCGCCGACTTGGAATCGACATCCACAAACAGGCTTCAACGATTCCCCTCATGCCAGATCAGCACCGTGCGACGAACTCGCTGGAATACCCGATGTGGCCTCAATTAATTGATTAAGCCGATGGCATGCGCAGCGAGCATAATCAGGACGGCCATGGCGATGGTGACTTGCAACATCATCCCTAGTTGAACGGTGCCGCGAAGAGGAACCGGCAGCGTTGGTCCAAATGTGCTGGCGGTGTTGAATGACAGAAATAAATAATCGACATAGCACGGCGCCCAATTGGCCAGAGAGTCAAATGGTGACTCGTTGTGAGGGAACACAATTCCCGGATGAATCTTTTCGCCAGCGGCAATTCGGAGTTGGAACGGATGATCACATCGCCAGTAGAAAGCCGTAAAACAGGCAATATTTTCCAGGTAAACAAAACTCGCAGAAAGCAAAAGAAATCCCGGACTGTCCTGCTTATCAAACAAACACAAAATCAGTCCCAGTAAATTTTCTAGCAAGGCAATCAGGGACAGTCCCATAGTGATATTGAAACAGAACTGAAATTTTTTCTGCGATTGGAAGACCCAGAAAGTCGCGGTGACCAGCGTGCCGATGAGTGCCATCCGACTGGCGTAAGCATCCGCCGCTCGAAAGAGGATCACGACAACGGAAGGAACACGATCCGTAAGACTGAGCGTTCTTGTGGTCGCGATATTGAGTAAGGCCGCCACGGCTAAGGTCGCCACAATCGCTCCCGTGGTGCGGAATCGTGTTTCAATGGGGAGATATTTTTTGTCAGGGCTGGACATAAATTCAAGGCACTTACATTTTAGAACGGGGCAAAAAACGACTGGTCATCAATCAAACTGGCAGTTCTGACATTGCGAAGCCTGACCGATCGATAGGCATAGTCGATCGGAGTTGAATTGTCGAGGTTTCGCTGTCTGAGGCAGAGGAAGCGGAGGCCAAATTCTCGTGCCAACGCCCGGTCGGCAATCTCCCGCTCAGGCTTGGCGAACTCCGCCGATCTGAAAACATGCTTTCCGTTGAAACAGCGGAGAACAAAGTCGAGAGGGCGAAGGGATTCTCACGGGGGCAGATAAAACAGGAGGGGCCCCATGCCTTGTTTAATAATTTTTAAGGCTATTTTCAAAAACGCCCCGCGTTGTTTTTGAGGGGACAAGCCTGTCTGTTTGCCCTTCTGATCATCGGAGACAGTCCCTGCCGGAGCGGCCCACTCGCTTTCTCGCGAAATCCATGTTTCTCTGAGTCCAACGCCGTTCTGCAATCGGATGTCGGCCGGTGCTCGTGAAGAGTGCATTCCCTCGTCGGTGACACTCGTGTTCCTTTATCCGCGAGTTGACGTCCTGCTATTCGCTCGGCGTGGAACTTATACGGGGTGAGTCCGGTGGCTCCGCGGCTTTTCAGTTTTTCCCTGAGGTGCAGCGTTCGCAACGTCTCGAAGAACTCCCGAAACAGTTGAAACAGGGATTCGGGCTCAAGTCCAAAAGAATGCGTCGAAAGACCTCTTTTGAAGGAATTCCGGACACGACGCGCAAAGTCCTTCTGGTAGCACGGCCTGACGCGGGTTCCCATCGACACAACCATGCGTTCGATGATCGCTAGGGCGTATCCACCCGGCGATGACACTCACAACGGCGATGACACTCACAACGGCGGTAGGATTTTTCTGGCGGTTGGAATTGTCCTGCCCGTAATTAAGGCTCTGTCTGTGAACAATCGTTTTTCCAATTACTGTCATTAAACCAAAATAAAATGTTGCTTAACCGCATCAGAGAATGACATACTCATCCACCTTATTATTCCCAAACTAAGAAACCGCAATATCTGTTATATCTCTCGTATAGCAAGAGATTCAAAGATCTCGAAGGAGCGTTTTTGAGCAATCATAATAAAACACATAGTCGCACAATCGCAGATGTGCTGACTTATAGATCATATTTAGCTGGCGATAAAGTTGCATTTTCATTCATTTGTGGTGATGGTGAGAAACAGGCGACGTTGACATTTAGTGAGTTACGCTCGCGAGCGATGGCGATCGCCGCGGAATTACAGTTGCGGATGTCCGTTGGTGAACGGGCCCTTCTGGTTTATCCGCCCGGTTTGGACTTCATTACTGCCTTTTTTGGTTGCATTTATGCCGGTGTTTTGGCGGTACCGGTGACGATGCCAAATCGTAAACGGACCACCACGGCACTGGCGTCCATTATCGATTCGTGCCGTCCTTCACTGGTCCTCAGTACGAGCGATAATTGCCTTCAGGCAAAAGTATTTTACGCCAATCAGCCTTCGCTCATTGCTCGAGAGTGGCTCGCGACCGATCGGATTGATGACGCACACGGGGAGGAATGGCGACCTCGACACATCGCTGATCAGCAGGCGGCCTTTTTGCAGTACACCTCGGGATCAACATCTCATCCCAAAGGGGTCGTGATCACTCATAAAAATTTATTGAGCAATGCCGCTGTGATCCAGCAGGCGTTTGGCAATACCGACGAGATGGCAGCGGTGTTCTGGCTCCCACTGCACCATGACATGGGCCTGATTGGTGGCGTTTTGCAGCCGATCTACACTGGTTGCTCCTGTACGCTGATGGCTCCCGCAGCATTTTTACAGCGGCCGGCGTTGTGGTTGGAGACAATTTCGAAAACCGGGGCAGCGGTGAGTGGTGGCCCGAACTTCGCTTATGAACTCTGTGTCCAAAAAATCCCATCTGAAGAGATCCGCGATCTGAATCTGAGCCGGTGGCAAGTGGCTTTCACTGGTGCCGAGCGGATCCGTGCTGAAACGATACGGCAGTTCGCCGAGAAATTTGCCCCATGCGGCTTTCAGACGAAGGCGATTTTCCCCTGTTACGGACTTGCCGAAGCTACATTGATGGCGACCGGTGGTGCTCGCAGTGGCGAGCCACTGATGCTGGATCTGAATCTCGAAGCCTTGGCTCACCATCAGGCCGTCGTCGTGTCGTCCGACGATACCGCATCGCGAACGCTGGTCGGATGTGGCCAAGTTTTGCCAGGTCAGGATCTCGTCATTGTGGAAACACAAAATCGAGAACCGTGTCCCGATGGAAAAATCGGGGAAATCTGGATCATGGGCCCGAGCGTTTCCGGATCATATTTCGAACAGCCAGAGATGACGGAACGGACTTTTCAGGCGTTTCTTTCAACAGGCGAAGGTCCGTATCTGCGAACGGGCGATCTGGGATTTATCAAAAACGGCGAGTTGTTCGTAACCGGGCGACTCAAGGACCTGATCATTATTCGTGGTCGGAACTATTATCCAGAGGATCTTGAACAATCATTAAGTCATGCCGACGCAGCATTTCGTCCCGGATTTTGCGCGGCATTTTCCATTGATACCGAGGACCGCGAACAACTGGTTGTCGTTCAGGAAGTCCAACCGGGGCGTCGTAATCTCGACGTCGAGGCGGCGTTCGAAACGATTCGCCGAATCATTTCTACCGAGCATGGGTTGGAACTGTTTGCCATCGTGCTTGTCAAACCCGGGCAGATGCCCAAGACCTCGAGTGGCAAGACCATGCGTGCCGCCTGCCGATCGCAATATGCCAGTGGGGGGTTCAAGGTCATTGCGGAATGGAAGTTCACCAACCCGTCCTCATTCAAGCCGCTCCCGGTGACCTTGGGGCACACCAAGGCACGGAAGATTACGGCGGATGAGGCAGAGATCTGGTTGATCAACCGCATCAGTGAACGAACGGAGCTGCCTTCTAGCGACGTGCAAGTGACGACACCCTTTTTAATGTTGGGTCTGGGGTCCATGGAAGCGGTTGAACTGGCGGCCGAGTTGGAAACATGGCTCGGCAGGCGGATGTCACCCACCATGATCTACAACCACCCCAATATTGGGGCTTTGGCGAAATGGCTGTCGCAACCCCTTCACGACGAGAAATCAGACAGCGCATTGATCGCCAACACTCTTTCTCTTGAGATGCTTCCTACCGAGTTCTCGCTCGAGGACATCGAAGGCATGACGGACACCGACATTGAGAATCTCATTCACAATGAAACCGTAGAACTCCAATCTGTCTAAACGTTTTCCAGCGTCACTTATCAATCTTAGGTCTAGGTGAAACATGTCGGTAGAACGAACTCCAAATCCACTGACACCGCTGCAGCACGCTTTTTTGCTGCTGAAGCAGACACAAGCCAAGCTGCGAGATGTCGAACAAAAGCAGGCGGAACCGATAGCCATCATTGGCATGGCCTGTCGGTTCCCTGGGACCGCGAAAAATCCTCGCGCTTTTTGGGAACTGCTGTGTCAAGGTCAAGACGCGGTCACGGAAGTCCCGACCGATCGATGGGACGTCGACGAGTATTACGATCCGGACCCCGCAGCGCCCGGCAAGATGAATACCCGATGGGGCGGTTTCATTGAAGATGTGGGTGATTTCGATGCCGAGTTCTTCGGAATTTCCCCACGCGAGGCCGTTCGCGTCGACCCTCAGCAACGGCTGCTTCTGGAGGTTTCCTGGGAAGCATTGGAAGATGCCGGGATTCCATCCAGCCGTCTGGCACAGAGTCAGACGGGTGTCTATGTCGGTGTCGTTGGCAGCGACTATGCCTTTTTGCAATCCAAAGATTCAACCGATTTTGACGTGTTTTCGGGGACGGGTTGTAGTCACTCCATACTCGCCAATCGTGTCTCCTATGCACTGAACCTCAATGGCCCCAGCCTGACGCTCGATACGGCCTGTTCCTCGTCGCTGGTCACGGTCCATCTCGCGTGTCAAAGCCTGCGACGGGGTGAATCAAATCTGGCATTGGCGGGCGGTGTGAATCTTCTGCTCAGCCCAGAAATGACGATCGTGTTAACCAAGGGCTACATGATGAGTGCCGATGGGCACTGCAAGACGTTTGACGCGGCCGCCGATGGCTACGTTCGCGGTGAAGGGTGTGGGATGGTCGTTCTAAAGCGACTCCGTGACGCGGTGAGAGACGGCGATCGGATCGCGGCCGTGATCCGCGGCAGTGCGATCAACCATGATGGACGCAGCAACGGATTGTCCGCTCCGAGCGGGCCTGCACAGGAGTCGGTGATTCGTGCGTGTCTGGCGGACGCCGGTCTATCTCCCACGGATATCCACTACATTGAAGCACACGGCACCGGGACGCGTCTGGGCGATCCGATTGAGATCGAAGCCTTGCGATCCGCCCTCTGTCAAGGCCGTTCCCCTGATCGACCGCTCGTCGTGAGTTCCGTAAAAACAAATATCGGGCACCTAGAAAGTGCTGCAGGGATCGCCGGCCTGATCAAAGTTGTGCTGATGTTGCGTCACAATCAAATTCCGGCCCATTTAAACTTAAAGTCGATCAATCCCCTGCTGCGGATCGAGGACACGCCGATTGAGATTCCCACCACGATACGAGACTGGCCTCGCTCGGAAGGGCCACGGCGGGCTGGGGTCAGCGCCTTTGGATTCGGTGGAACGAACGCACACATCATCCTCGAAGATCCCCCCGCCCGAAAATTGAAAACGGAGGGGATTGAGCGCCCTCGGCACCTTGTCTGCTTGTCTGCTCGCTCGCCCCAAGCGTTGTCTGCACAGGCCAAACGCTATGTGGAGCATCTGAACTCGGACTGCGGCGACAGTCTGGCCGATATCGCCTTTTCATCAACGGCCGGTCGCGAACATTTTAATCATCGTGCCGCGATGATCGTCTCCTCTCTGCCGGAATTGCAGAAAAAATTACAGAGTCTGGCCTTGGATGCAGACTCAACAGAGGTCGATCGAAACCATTTGCAGACAGATCGAGCACCCAAAGTCGCATTTCTGTTTACAGGGCAGGGATCCCAGTATGCGGGCATGGGACGGTTACTGTACGAAACACAGCCGACATTTCGCGCGGTGATTGATCGCTGTGCTGAAATTTTGGAACCTTACCTCGACCGACCTCTTGTCTCGTTGTTTGCGACGGACACGAACGGCCACGTGGATCAGACGGGCTACACGCAACCCGTGTTGTTTGCCTTCGAATATGCTTTGGCCACACTGTGGCGCAGTTGGGGAGTCGAACCCGCGGCCGTCATCGGCCACAGCGTTGGTGAATTTGCCGCGGCATGCATCGCCGGTGTGTTTTCACTGGAAGACGGCTTGACGCTGATCGCTAAAAGAGCGGCTTTGATGCAATCGCTGCCCCCGGGTGGCCTGATGCTTGCCGTGTTCGCTTCAGAGGAATACGTCGATGCCGCATTGAAACCCTACGAAGGAAAAATTGCGATCGCGGCACGGAATGGGCCGAAGAACATTGTGGTGTCCGGTGATGAGTCGGCTGTCCGCCGGTTGATGGGGGATTTGGCAGCAGGCGGGATCAAGGCCAAACCGTTGACGACGTCGCACGCCTTCCATTCGCATCGGATGGATTCCATTCTCGATCCGCTGGATGCCGCCGCGGCAGCGGTGACCTATTCCGCTCCCCGGATCCCCATCATTTCAAATTTAACGGGGCAAGTCGCGGACAAAACCGTTTTTTCTGCTCCGGATTATTACAGCCGCCATGCCCGTTCTGCGGTTCGTTTTGCGGAAAGCATCAAAACGCTGGCTGACCGTGGCTGCAATATTTTTCTGGAAATCGGCCCCAATCCCGTTCTTGTCGGAATGGGTCGAACGTGTGTTCCAGACGAGGCCTTGACGTGGCTGGCGTCAATGCGTTCCGGACGTGATGACTGGAAATCGGTACTGGAGAGCCTCGCAAAACTCTATCTCTGTGGGACAGCAATCGATTGGAACGGTTTTGATCGTGATTACCAATCGCAACAGGTCGATTGGCCGACCTATGCCTTCCAGCGGAAACGGTACTGGGTCAATGCCGGCGCCGGAAATGAGTCTGCCTCCCGGCTTATTGGCGGTCCTGTCTTGCATCCGCTATTGGGACGTCGCGTGATCACCGCTTCCAATGATCAAATTTTCGAAGCGGAGCTCGCGGCCAATCGCCCCGCAATTCTGGCGGACCATCAGCTGCAAGGTGTGGTCGTCATGCCCGGTGCGGGCTATTTGGAAATGATTCTCGCCGCGTCGGCCGTGACCCATGGAATGCCTTGGAACGTCTGCAACGTGCGGATGGTCGAGCCCCTGCTGTTCGACAAGGGATCCAAAACGATTCAGACAGTCATTTCGCCGGATGGCCCCAGTGCCGCATCATTTCGGATTGTTTGTGTGACGCGTTCAGATCCCCAAGCGGATCCGGTGTTTCTGACCTTGGTCTCAGGACGGCTCGAAGCGCCACGCGAAGCCGGTCTCAAGCCAGTCGACACCGAGTCTGAACGGACGAGTTACACCAACGCACCGCGTGACGAACAGTGGATCCTGGAGACTCTGCACCGTGCGGGCCTTCAGCCGGGGCCAACATTTTTGTGGGCGAAACGATTCTGGTACACCCACACGACCGGATTGGCAGAACTGCGCAGTCCACAGGCTTCGGACCACCTCGAGGAATATCAGATCCATCCGGGGTTACTCGATACGTGTTTCCAGATCCTCGGCGGACTGCTTCCGGGGGCCGGTGATGCCGCATTTGTTCCGATGGGCATCGGGCGAATTCGCTTCTATCAGTCTCCGCGTGAAGCCGCATGGATTTCTTGTTCAATCAAAGACTTCAATGGGCAGATGGCCTTGGCGGACATCCAGTTGCTCGATCGGGCCGGAGAAGTCCTCGTGGTCTTGGAAGAAGTTCGTTTGCAGATCGTCCCGCGTGACTGGTTAGCTCGCAAAGTGGCTGGGCCACTGCCCGAATGGTGTTTTCATCTGGACTGGGCCTCCAAGCCCGTCGATGTGGCGGACGTTGCGGACAACGCAAACCATGGCGAACAATGGCTCATCTTTAACACCAGCAACGATCTCGGCAATGATCTGGCCATGCGGCTGGAATTGAAAGGTCACCAAACGACACTGATTCCGGCGGATGCCGATGCCGATAGGCGTCAGACGGCGATCCAAGATTTCCATTCCAAGTCAACGCCTGGACGCTCTGGAATCGTCTATCTCTCGGCTGTTGACATTGATGCGCAGGGGGGCGCTCCAGACTTTGCCGCCGCTCATTCCAGAGGCTGGGGCGGAGTCCTTGACATTGTGCATGGCTTGGCCGGATTAAACGCATTGCCAAACCAAGGATCGCACGACAGTGGATCGGAACTGCCGCACTTGTGGCTGGTCACCTGTGGCGCCGAGACAATTCCAAATCACCCTCAACGCGTTCGCTTAGCGCAATCGCCCATGTGGGGTCAGGGACGCGTCATCGCGGCGGAACTGCCAGGACTGGCGTGCGTTCGGATTGATCTCGATCCCGACAACCAAACTCACGCGGCCGATCAGTTAGCCGAGGAACTGTGCTTCGGAAAAGGGGAAGACCAAGTCGTTTATCGCGAAGGCGTCCGTTATGTGGCTCGGCTGCGACGCTGGAAATCGTCATCCGCCGATTGGTTGAAGGTCCCCGAAGGACAACCCTATCGACTGGAGATCACCAAACGTGGTCAGCTGGACAATGTCGTGATGCGACCGACGACGCGGGATTGGCCAGGTCCCGGTCAGGTAGAGATCCGCGTGAAAGCGACCGGGCTGAACTTCCGTGACGTGTTGAACGTTCTCGATTTGTATCCAGGCGATCCCGGCCCCTTGGGTGGAGAATGTTCCGGGGAGGTTGTGGCAGTCGGATCTGGCGTTGATCACGTCAAGATTGGTGATTCTGTCGTGGCGCTGGCAGCCGCCAGTTTTGCGAGTTACGTGATCACCCCCGCACAGTTCGTCGGGCTGAAACCGGAGCACTTGAGTTTTGAGGAAGCAGCAACAATCCCCATCTGTTTCATGACCGTGCATCTGGCACTGCATCGTCTCGGAAAAGTTGGCGTTGGCGAACGAGTCCTGATCCACGCCGCAACCGGTGGTGTCGGTATGGCCGCGATTCAAATGGCCCGCCATGCCGGTGCGGAAATTTTTGCGACGGCTGGTAGCGAACAGAAACGCGAATTTCTGAGATCGTTGGGGATCGTGCATGTGATGGATTCTCGATCACTCGATTTCCAACAGCAGATCATGCAGGCGACTCAGAACGAGGGTGTTGATCTTGTCATCAACTCGCTGACGGGTGAGGCGATCGGTGCCGGTCTGTCCGTACTCCGCACCGGCGGACGATTTTTGGAACTCGGAAAGAACGACCTCTGGGATCAGGCTCGCGTCGACACGTTCAAGCCCGGCCTGACCTTCTTTCCGATTGCTCTCGACTATTTGATGGCCGACGATCCGGAGACAGTCCGCCAGCTGTTAGCGGAGGTCCTGCCGCAGTTCGAGAACCAAAAATTGAGTCCCTTGCCATTACGAGCGTTTCCTATTCCACGAATCGTGGACGCTTTGCGGCACATGGCCCGCACCGAGCACATCGGCAAAGTCGTGATTCAGTCGGCCACACCGGAGGAATCCATAAAAACGGGTTTCCACTGTCATGAGGACGGGGCGTATCTTGTGACGGGAGGCCTTGGAGGACTCGGCCTCAAAGTCGCCCGATGGTTGATTGATCGAGGGGCGAAATTCCTTGTCTTGGTGGGAAGATCCGCGGCTTCGGTGGAGGCGCGCCGCCAACTTGAAGAATTTGAAAAGGGGGGCGTTCGCCTGCTCGTCGAACAATGTGACATCGGTAATCGCGTTGAGACCAGCCGTCTGCTGTCGCGGATCCGCAGTGAATTGGCACCGCTCCATGGTATTTATCACTTGGCAGGTGTGCTGGATGACGGCGTTCTGAATGAACAATCGCGAGAGCGTTTCGATCATGTGATGGATGCAAAGGCGATTGGCGCATGGAATCTGCACGATCTGACTCGTGACGATCCGCTCGAACAGTTCGTCCTGTTCTCGTCCGCGGCGTCGCTTCTGGGTTCTCCAGGTCAAGGCAATTATGCTGCAGCCAATGCGTTTCTCGATGCGTTGGCGCACGAACGACGCTTTGAAAAACGACCGGCACTGAGCATTAATTGGGGCGCTTGGGCGGAGGTCGGTATGGCAGCGCGTCTGTCCGACTCAGATGTTCGCCGTTTGGCGGCCTCTGGTCTAGGGGTTATTGAGCCCGTTCGAGGGCTGCGGATTCTAGAGCATTTGCTGAACGAGAAGTGTACGCAGTCCGGCGTTCTTCCGATCGAGTGGCCGAAATTCTTCGAACGTATTCCCGCAGGTTCCGAGCCCGCTTGGCTGAGCGAGATGGCAGGTGCCGTTCGTTCCGTATCGTCGCCGGAACAGTCGCGTCCCCTTCTATTAGAAAAGTTGCAAGCCGTCACGCCCAGTGAGCGACTTGAACTTGCCATCACCTCCGTCCGCAAACTGGCCGCCAAGGTCATGGCGATGGATCAGGACAATCTTCCCGATCCTCGCCGGACACTGAACGAACTGGGATTCGATTCGTTAACCGCTGTCGAATTTGTGAATCGTGTTGGGCAGTCGATTGGTCAACAAATCAGTCCCTCGCTGCTGTTCGACTATCCGACTTTGGAAAGCCTGTCTCAGTACGTCGTCCGTGATTTGTTGCAACTGGATACGGCAACGAGTTCTTCCTCGGAAGCGGACGTGACAGAGTTGGATTTTCTAGAAAACGCCGCAACGGATGTAGAAGAAATGTCGGAAGAGGAAATGGATGCGGAAGTGACCAGGCAAATCGAATTGCTGAGTATTTGATTCCACATCAGCCGAACAACGTCCGAAACGCGTTGCCACGCGGAGCCGTTGACGTTTTGAAAGACAGAGATCCGATGAACCAGATCACAGATCGCTTGAAGCAGATGACGCCTTTACAACGCGCCGTTTATGCGTTGAAGGAAACGCAAACGCGACTCGAGGCATTAGAAAAGAAGCGGGTCGAACCGATCGCCGTCGTCGGCATGGCTTGCCGATTTCCCGGGGAAGTGAATGACCCCGCCTCATTCTGGCAACTGCTTCGCGATGGTGTCGATGCAATCGGGGAAATTCCTGCCGACCGCTGGAATGCCGATGACTACTACGATCCTGATCCGGCCAGCCCCGGAAAAATGAGTTCTCGTAGCGGCGGTTTTCTGTCGCGAATCGATGAGTTTGATAACCATTTCTTCGGGATTTCCGACGGGGAAGCATTACAGATGGATCCTCAGCAAAGGATCCTGCTGGAGTTGGTGTGGGAGACTTTGGAAGATGCCGGTATCGCTCCGCTCCAATTGCGAGGCTCTCGAACGGGAGTGTTTGTCGGCATTTCTAGCAGCGACTATTTTCTATTAATATCGAACGATGCTTCGCAGACGAATGCCTATGTCGCCGCCGGGACATCGTTATGCTTGGCCTCGAATCGGCTGTCCTATGCCCTCGGTTTACAAGGGCCGAGCATATCACTGGATACTGCGTGCTCATCCTCCTTAGTGGCCGTTCATCTGGCCTGCCAACAGATTCGCCTCGGCGAGTGCGATGCCGCACTTGTTGGAGGGGCAAATCTACTGCTCTCACCCATTGGGTCGATTAACCTCACCAAAGCGGGATTTTGCTCGAGCGATGGTCGGATTCGAGCATTCGATGCCGGAGCATCCGGGTATGTCCGCAGTGAAGGAGTGGGCATGATCATGCTCAAACCCCTTTCCGTGGCTCTGAAAGACAAGGATCCGATTTATTGCATTATCCGCGGCAGCGCCACCAATCAGAATGGCTCAAGCAACGGCATCTCCGCTCCCAGCCGGTTGGCCCAAGAGCAGGTCTTGCGAGAAGCCTACGCGCGAGCGCAGGTCTCCCCAGGACAAGTCGGTTTCGTAGAAACTCAGGGGACAGGAACTCGCCTGGGCGACATCATCGAGGCCACCGCTTTGGGGCATGTCATGCAACAAGACCGCGTCCCGGGAAGTCGGTGCGTGATCGGCGCGTTGAAAACCAACCTCGGCCATCTCGAAGCGGCTTCCGGAATGGCCAGCCTGATCAAAGCCTCGTTGGCACTGAAGTACCAGCAGGTGCCCCGGAACTTGCACTTTGAGACAGCCAATCCGGAAATTCCATTCGATAAACTTCCGCTCCAAGTGCCACAGTCTCTTCAGCCTTGGCCCTGTTCATCGCACCCTCGGTATGCGGGTGTCAGCGCGTTCGGATTTGGCGGTAGTAATGCACACGTCGTGTTGCAGGAGCCGCCTTTATTGCCGGACAGTCGGCCGTTGACGGCTGCAGAGAGGGCTCCACGTCTGTTGCCGCTTTCGGCGAAAACGGAGGCGGCTCGGGAGCAGTTGGCCAAAACGTATATCACATTTCTGTCCACAAATTCGCCGCCTTGGCCGGATGTGTGTTACACCGCGAGCGAGCGACGGCAGCATCATGATTGTCGCCTGGCGGTCCTCGCCTCGTCCCAATCCGAAGCCGCCGAACGCTTATCCGAATCTCACAAGGGATCGGGACAGGCAGATGTTTTTGTGGGACGAAAACCCTACGGCCGGTCTCTAAAACTCGTAACGTTTTACACTGATGATGCGGAATCTTGGAAACAGATTCTTCCACGGCTGATGGAAACGCTGAGCGGATTCGCCGCAGCGGCACAGCAGGTGGATTCCGCTTGTCTTGAGGTCGCCGGTTGGTCGCTGTTAAGTTTGAGAGCCGATGATGCGCGTTGGAGTCATCCCCCAGATGCCAAAACAGCACTGGTCGCCGCTCAACTCGCTTTGACCGCGTGGTGGCGATCCCTTGGCGTGATTCCTGACGTGGTCCTCGGCCATGGACTCGGTGAACTCGCCGCGGCAGCTGTGGCCGGACTGATCTCGCCGGAAACCGCCTTGTGTCTCGCCGCGGATCCGAGACGGGTATGCGATGTGTCACAGACTCGATCGGCTTCACTCCCTTTCCTTTCTGTGGCCTACGGGAAAGCCGTTACGGATCTCAGGCTGGACCTGACGGACTGGCGAGCCCGTTTGGATACGCCTCAAAATCTAGCCGGGACCATTCGTCAATGCCTTGCCGATCGAATCATGGACGTCTTTTTGGAAGTGGGGCCTAGCTCACTGTCCGCCGATGCAAAACAGGCTTTGACGCAATGCCCGCATATCAGCTCGGTCATCCCCTCATTTTCCGCTGTGGAAAGTGGTGGACTGGATGTGATGCAAGCGATCGGAATTCTGTATGCTTCGGGAGTCGATATTGACTGGACCGCCCTTGCGGTCGCGCCGGGTCACTGTGTCCGAATACCGACGTACCCTTGGCAACGTCAGCGATTGTGGGCTCCGGTGAATCACGCACGGAAGGACCCGAAAAGACTTGTTCCCGTCGGCCCTGAAACGAGTACGCCAGCCGCCGACACGACTATGGGGCGGTTCAAAGTACGGCCGGATTTGACAACGCCTTACGAGTCGCCGCGAACACCACTGGAACAGTATCTGTCTGAGAAGTGGTCGGAAATTCTTGGCGTTCAGAGGATTGGAGTTTACGACAACTTCTTCGAACTTGGTGGCGATTCACTTCAAGCCACCATGTTACTCAATCAACTGATCGAGCAGATGGAGGAAGCCGTTCCCATTCAGGTTCTGTTTCAAGTTCAGTGCATCAGGGATCTTGCGGAGTATTTGCAGGAGAACTTTCCACGGGTCATCCAACGCAATTTTGCCGATGGCCCGTCCGCTGGCGCTGCGGCAGTCGCAGCGGGTTTTGATGCCCATGGCGATAATTTCAGCAAGTCGGATTCGGGAGTGGCTATCCGGCTTCCCACGATGGCGATCCCCCGTCGGGCGCGGGACAGCCATTCAGATGAGTTGCTCGCACGACTGGATGACCTCGACGACGACGAACTCAATTCCATGCTCCGTGACGCTGTCGACGAAGAAAATGATATCAAGGAGACCGTCCAGTGAGTGAAGTCCTCATGCCCTCAGCGGAGTCGTCGCGTCAAGAGCGTCTCTTGCGTCTGAAAAAGCTACTGAAGAAGAAGGCGGAGAACGCTCTAAACTTCCCGTTGTCATTTTCACAGCAGCATCTGTGGACGCTCGATCGCCTTGACCCACTCAACGCGGCCTACAACATTCCGATCGCCATCCGATTGCGAGGCGCACTGGAACTGGATGCATTGAACCGGACGCTGTTCGAGTTAATTCAGCGACACGAATCGTTGCGAACCAAGTTCGTGATGGTGGACGATCAGCCCCGACAGATCGTGGAGGCCGTCAAACCACAATCGTTGGTCGTGGTTGACCTCACGCATCTGGAAGAAACCGAGCGTGATGCCGAAGCCACTGCTCGAGCGTCGGTCGAGGCCTCGAGGCCGTTTCGACTGGATCAGTCGCCACTTTTGCGCTTGTCATTGCTACGCTTCTCGACCACCGATCATGTTCTGATCGTGGTGATGCACCATATCATTTCTGATGAGTGGTCACTGTCCGTTCTGTTTCGCGAGATTGCATTACGGTACCAGGCCTTTCGAGCCGGTGAACCGTCGCCGATGGAGCCTCTGCCGATTCAATACGCCGATTATTCCGTCTGGCAGCGGGAGCGTTTGCAAGGCGAAAACCAGCAGCGGTTGCTCGATTACTGGAAAGGCCGCATGCAGGATCTGACTCCGTTGGAATTGCCGACGGACATGGCTCGTTCGTCATTTTCAGCCGAATCAGATGGTTCTGTCGAAATTCGTTTAACCAGTGCTCTCGTTGGACAATTGCGATATCTCGGCCGATGTGAAAATTCGACGCTGTATATGACGCTACTCTCCTCACTTTCCGTTTTGCTGAACCGCTACAGTGGGCAGGATGACCTGACGATCGGCTCGCCCATTGCCGGCCGCTTGGGGAAGGAAACGGAGGGGCTGATCGGCTTTTTTGTGAACTCGCTGGTCATGCGTTTAAACCTTGAGGGGAATCCTACATTCCGCGATTTGCTGCAGCAAACGCGTACAAATGTCCTTGATGCATTTGAGCATCAGGAATTACCATTCCAATGTCTGGTGGATGCGATCAATCCTCAACGAGACACGAATCGCAACCCCTTGTTCCAAGTTATGTTTACGCTGCAGAATGTGCAGTGGCCGGATTTGAATGTCGCGGGCCTGTCCTTTACCGTTATTCCACTCGAAAGTGGCCCGTCGAAATTTGACCTCTCCTTCACAATGCGCGAAGATCGAGACGGCCTGACCATCGACGCCAGTTACCGCTCTGCATTGTTTCGGGCTCCGACCATTCAACGGATGCTTAAGCATTTCCGCGTGCTTCTAGAAGCGATTGTTGCCGATCCCGATTTGCCAATCTCGCAACTACCACTGCTGACGGAAGCAGAACGACGTCAGCTGCTGATTGAATGGAACAATACGGCGCACGACTTTCCGATTGACGTTTGTGCCCATGAGCTGTTTGAACAGCAGGTCGAACGGACGCCGGACGCGTGCGCGTTAATCGATGACCAACGAGCCTGGAGCTATCGGGAACTCGATCAGCAGGCCAATCAACTGGCGCATGATCTGCAGCGCCGCGGCGTTGGGCCAGACAAACTGGTCGTTGTGCGACTGTCACGCCGGGGCGAATGGGTGGTGTCTCTTCTGGCAATCTTAAAGGCGGGCGCCGCCTATTTGCCCCTGGAGACCGACCTCCCTTCCGATCGCCTTCAATTTACGCTCAAGGATGCGGGCGTTGAGGTGGTCCTGACCGAAAAGGCGTTCTGTGGCGATTTGCCGCCGGATCTGAAACATGTGATCTGCCTGGATTCCGACACAGAGATCTTTTCGGGCGAACCTGTGGAGGCCCCTGCCTGCGAAGCCACAAGCCAAAACCTAGCCTACGTCATCTATACATCGGGTTCGACGGGACTCCCGAAGGGCGTGATGATCGAGCATCGCGCGCTCGTCAGCTATACACACGCCGCAACGGCGCTGTATGGAATTTCCTCGACGGATCGCGTTCTGCAATTCGCAGCAGCAAGTTTTGACGCTCACGTTGAAGAACTGTTTCCATGCCTGACGCACGGCGGAACATTGTTTCTCCGTAATGACGAAATGCTCGATTGCAGCACATTTCTCCAGCGATGCCAGGAATGGAAACTGACATTTGTGACGCTTCCCACCGGGTTCTGGCACGAGCTTGTGCTGGCGATCGCAGACGAGGGTCTTGCGGTACCCAGCACGCTTCGCGTCCTCGTCATCGGCGGGGAGAAAGCGATTCCCGAACGTGTTTCCGACTGGTTCCAGCATGTCGGAAATCAAGTGCGTCTGATGAACACCTATGGTCCGACGGAAACTACCGTCATCGCCACGGCGGCCGAGTTAAGTCGGGTTGACGGCCGGGAAAAGCGGGTTCCAATCGGTCGACCGCTGGGCAATATGCGGGTTTATGTCCTGGATCGCGGGCTGCAACCGGTTCCGGTTGGCGTTTCCGGCGAGCTGTATATCGGCGGCGAAAGCCTTGCCCGTGGCTATCTCAATCGATCTGAACTGACGGAAAAATGCTTCCTCCCAGATCCCTTCACGACCAACGCTGGCGCGCGGATGTACAAGACCGGCGACGTCGTGTCCTGGCGAACGGATGGTCGAATCGAGTTTATCGGCCGAACCGATCACCAGGTGAAGCTTCGAGGTTTTCGAATTGAGCCCGGCGAGATTGAACAGGTCTTGCGCCGACACCCGCAATTGGCCGACGTGGCAGTCGTCGTGCGTGAACGATCTCCCGGGGACCTTCAGTTAGTCGCCTACTTGACCGCTCGTCAGGACGAAGCGCCTGCGGTCGCCGAAATTCGCGATTTCCTTCGATCCCAACTTCCCGAATTCATGATTCCGGCCGCGTTCGTCGTCCTCGAATCCATGCCCCTCACAGCCAGCGGAAAACTGAATCGCAAGGCGTTGCCCGACCCCGATCTGAGTGGCGTTGGAACCGTACCGGGTTCCGAATTTGTCGCGCCGCGCACACCGGCGGAGCAGCAGTTGGCCGCAATCTGGTCGGAATTGCTGAATGTTGAGCAGATCGGAGCCTACGACAACTTCTTCGATTTGGGCGGAAACTCGTTGCTCGGGATCCGTTCGATTCCTCGCATTCGCAAAGCATTTTCAATCGATTTGCCGGTGAGTAAGATTTTCATCTCACCGACTCTCAACGAATTGGCAGAGGAAATTGTCGCGATGCAAGCGGCTCCGCGTTTGCCCGAGATGCCGCCGATTGTTTCCGTACCTCGCGACGGAAATTTGCCGGCCTCGTTCGCACAAGAACCGTTCTGGTTCGTTCAGCAGATTAGCCCCAGTTCGAACGACCTCAACATGCATGCCGCGATCAAGCTGACCGGACCGCTCGACGTCGATGCACTTCGCGAGACCGTCAACGAAATCGTCCGTCGGCATGAGACACTTCGAACTCGATTCGCATTATCCGAATCGGGAGCCCTAATGCAGGTGATCGTGCCGAAAGTGCAAGTCGATCTCCCCGTTGAGGATCTCAGAGAATGGCCCGCGGCGCACCGCAATGAAGAGATCGCACGACGATCACGACATCAGGCGTCTCAACCGTTCGATCTCAGTCAAGCTCCGCTCTTGCGTGTCAGTCTCTTGCGGCATGGCGACGCGGAACACACGCTTCTCGTCACAACTCACCATATTATTTGTGATGGCTGGTCGCTGGATCTGCTGGGCTACGAGGTGTCGAGGATTTACGACGCACGATTGGCCGGTCACCATTCGCCATTGCCTGAACTGCCTGTTCAATATGTCGACCACGCGGTCTGGCAACGCAATTATCTACAGGGTGACGCCCTCGAATCACTGATGGGCTACTGGCGGCAGAAGCTTGAGGGGCTGACGCCACTGGATCTTCCGACCGACCGTCCGAGAGGCCTATCGGCTCCGTCCAGACAAATGAGATTGGACTTCCAGATTTCCAATCGCATCAAGAACCGACTTGGCCAACTGTGTAGTGACGAAGGAATCACGCCGCACGTGCTGATGCTGGCCGCCTTCCAACTCTTGCTGCATCGATACAGCGACTCGGACGATATTGCCGTCGGATCGATTTCCGCGAACCGTCGGCAACCCGAAATCCAAGGGATGATTGGCCTGTTCATCAACAACCTTGTGATGCGGAACGACCTTTCCGGCGATCCCGCGTTCCGAGAACTGCTGGCTCGCGTCGCCAAGACCGCCGTTGAGGCTTACGATCATCAAGAGATGCGATTTGAACTATTGGCGAAGGAATTGCAGCCCGGACACGATTTGGCAAAACAACCACTTGTCCAGGTCTTATTTGGCTACCAACAGTCGAGTCGAAAAGAAGAGGTCGAGATCTTCGGGGGCCTGACCGCCGAGACTCAGGAAACAGACGCGGCATGGGAAGCCGCCGAAGATTACGATCTGGCACTTTCGGTTGACGACGAGGATCAGGGTTTTCATTGCCAGTTTGCGTATCCAACGAGGTTGTTTAATGACGAGACCATCGCTCGCATGGCCACGCACTTCCAGACGTTGCTGGAATCGATCGCCGCCAACCCGGATCGTCAGATCTCGCAACTTCCATTGCTGACGGAACGGGAACGTGAGCGAGTCCTGATCGACTTCAATAAAACTCAGGTCGATTTTCTCGACCAGGGCTGTGTGCATCAATTGTTTGAAAGACAGGTTCAACGTGCTCCAGAGGCGGTGGCGTTAGTTTTTGAAAACCAGTCACAGAGCTATCTTCAACTCAATACCCGAGCCAATCAGATTGCCCGCTATCTCGTTGGTCTGAGTGTCGGGCCGGAAGTGATCGTTGGTATTTGCTTGCGGCCCTCTTTGGAACTGGGTGCGTCAATATTGGGGGTGCTGAAGGCGGGAGGGGCGTACCTGCCGCTCGACCCCGATGATCTTCGAGAGAGGCTTGACTACTTCGTCGCCGATACGCGTCCGGCGGTGATTCTGACGACCGCCAATCTCGCCGATCAATTTTCAGCGCTCGACGCCCGAGTGGTGTGCGTGGATTCCGACAGTCCAATGATCTCGCTGGAAAGCGAAGACGACTTGCCGTGCCTTGTCACTGCGGAAAATGCGGTCTGCGTGCTTTACACATCCGGATCCAGTGGAAAGCCGAAAGCCGCTGTCAACTTGCATCGAGGTGTCCGCAACTATCTCCTTTGGAAACAGCGGCAACTGGGTCTTTGCGCCACCGACAACGTCTTGTTTACGACGCCACTCAGCTTTGACGTTTCAGTGGAGGAATTCTTCGATGCGCTCTGTTGCGGTGGCCGCGTCGTCATCGCCAAACCCGGCAGCCAGAGCGAACCGAATTACCTTGTCCAACTGATTCGCCGCGAAGGCGTGACTACGGCTTGTTTTGTTCCTTCCGTTCTCAGATTTCTCCTCGAAGAGCAAGACTTCGCTCAATGCCATTCGTTGAAATCCGTCTTCTGCGGAGGTGAAGCCCTCACACCGGACCTGATGGAAGCGTTTCTCCAACATTCGAAAGCAGAATTGTACAACGTTTATGGGCCAACAGAGGCCTCAATGGGTGTTACCGTCTGGAAGTGCCACCTCAATTACGAGCGAGACGTTATTCCGATCGGCCAGCCGATTTCCAACGTTCGAGTCTATATTCTGGACTCGGAACGGAATCCGGTCCCCATCGGAGTTGCAGGCGAACTTTATATTGGAGGCGTGGCAGTCGCTCGCGGATATCTCAATCGTCCGGAATTGAACGCATTACACTTCATTCCCGATCCATTCAGCGGAATTGCTGGGGATCTCCTCTACAACACCGGAGACCGTTGCTGCTGGCTGCCCGATGGAAATATCGAATTCATGGGGCGACGCGACGGCCAAGTGAAGATACAAGGCGCTCGAATTGAGCTGGGCGAGGTGGAAGTGGCGATTAACCGCTGTCCAAACGTCGCCCAGGCCGCGGTGACCGTACGGCAGTCGTCGCCGGATTACAAGTACTTGGCAGCCTACGTGGTACCGCGTGGTTGCCGAATCGAGACCGCCGACGCTCGTAAGGATTTCGTCAAGGAATTACGACAATTCCTGAAATCCGTGGTTCCTGATTACATGATTCCGAACGCGTTCGAGATTATGGATGTCCTGCCAAAGCTATCAAGCGGCAAGGTCAACCGCAGAGCATTGCCCGCTGTGGCGTCCCCGGAAAAATCGGTGCGCCGTTATGTCGCCCCTCATGCGGGGTTAGAGCAGCAATTGGCCGCGATCTGGTCGGAAGTCCTGCGATACGATCGTGTGGGTCGCTACGATAACTTCTTCGATCTCGGTGGTCATTCGCTGTTGGCAGTCCGCTTGATCTCCAAAGTTCGTACGGCGTTCTCGATCAACGTTCCTGTCGTAGCCATTTTTGCCAGTCCGACAATTGCCGAGCTCGCAGAAAAAATCACTGCGGCCCAAGCATTAGACGAACAGTCAGTAGCGGCACCGTACACCTCCAACGGCAGTCCGGCCTCCAATGCGGAAGCCCACGACCTATGGTCCAGACAACGCGGCGAATCGATGGATGGTGATGAAAACATTCCGATCGTTGAGGAGTTGATACGGAGTTTGTCGCAGACAGTTCCGCAGGGTGGAAAGTTGTTAGTTCCTCTAGAAGTCAGTAGTCCGGGGACACCCGTCTTTTTGATTCATGGTCTCGGCGGGCATGTGGCAAGTTTCATTCCGCTGGCACGGATCCTCAAGACCCATCATTCCGTCTACGGTCTCATGGGAAAAGGAGTGGGGCCGAGTGAAGAGCCGCACCGCAGTATCGAGGAGATGGCCTCCTGTTACTTGAACGAGATTCTCGCGGTTCAGCCTTACGGTCCGTATCTGCTGGCAGGCTGGTCGATGGGCGGGTTAATTGCCCTGGAGACCGCCAATCAGTTGCGGCGATGTGGTGCAGAAGTTTCTCTGGTCGCCCTATTCGATACTCATCTTTCGTCGGAGTCCGAGAGGTTTGAGATCGACGATCAACCGGTCATGAAGTGGCTCGTTCCGCATCTCGATCTGTCAATGAACGCGTTGGAAAAGTTGCCTCTGGAGCAACAGTGGGAACGGATCGCGGAACGGGCAAATTTGGCAGACGGTGTCGGTGCCGTGGAAATTCGCCGAATGGCAGAGGTCTGCGGCGCGCACATGAAGGCATACCGCTCCTATCGGCCTCAGCCTTACGAAGGTCCCGTTGTGTTGTTCTCTGCAGATTCGGACGATCACGATCTCGACCCGTCTTGGAGTGCGATTTGCCCGAATTTGCAGGCGGAGTCCGTTCCGGGGAATCACTACAGCATGCTACGCAAACCGAACGTGGAAACCCTCGCCGAACGGCTTGACCGTTACCTCGCCAAAGTCGTACAGCGAGAACGTGGGGGCACTCAGCCATGAACGCGATCTTCTATCTGTTACGAGCGTCTTGGCGAGATACGGTCTTAGCCAGTCTTGCTGGCGGCATCAGTGGCGCCGCCAGCATCGCTCTGATGGCGATGATTCGACGAACACTCGAAGATCCGGCGGGCTCGAACGTCACGGCGATGATTCTATTTGCGTCGTTCTGCGTCGTCGTGCTGGTCACGCGTATTGCCTCTCAGGTACTGGTTTCAAGATTGACGCAGAGATCCCTTCTGAAACTTCAGATGAATTTATGCCGTCGAATTCTGGACGCGCCCATCAAACGCATCGAGGAAATCGGTTCGGCACGACTACTGACGGTCCTGACTGGCGATGTCAACACGGTAGCCCACGCCATGAGTCTTCTGCCGGGTATGGGAGTCGACTTCGTGATTCTCCTCAGTGGTGCCATTTATTTGGGGACTCTCTCGCTGAACCTGATGCTTGCTGCCGTGTTTTTTTGCGTTTTCGGCGTTGTCGGTTACTGGTTGTCGGCGCAGTGGGCGGACAAATACATTGAGCGCGCGAGGAGAGAGCAGGATCTGCTTCAACAACGGATTCAGGAATTGATTGAAGGTGTCAAGGAATTGAAGCTTCACACGCAACGGCGGCAAGAATTCGTCGAGGATGTGCTGTTGCAGTCCGCCACAAAGATGCGTCACAGTCAATTCATCGGTGAGTGTCTGCAAAATGCCGCCATCAGCTGGGGGCGATTGGCGTTCTTTATCGCCATCGGGCTCCTATTGTTCGTCTGGCCGAAGTTCATGCAAGAGGACACGCCGACTCTTGTCGGATATGTCCTAACGATCTTATATCTCATGTCACCTCTGGACCAACTGGTGGGTGCGATGCCAACCATGAATTGGGCTGCCGAATCTCTCCGTCAAATCAAAACCCTCGATTTCAGTCTCGATCAAAAAGAGCCGACTCCTGACGTGCCAAGGCCTATGGAATCGTGGGGACACATTGAACTTGTCGGAGTGACTCACGCTTATCGGGGCCACGGTCGTCCGCGCGGCTTTCTGCTGGGGCCTCTGAATCTGACGATTACGGCAGGCGAAACCGTTTTTGTCATCGGTGGAAATGGCAGTGGGAAGACAACGTTGGCGAAGTTGTTGACCGGACTGTACGTCCCGGAAAGTGGCGAGGTCAGACTGGATGGTCAGCCAATGACGAACAACAGTCGCGACAGCTATCGCCAGTTGTTCTCAGTCGTTTTTGACGATGCGATGGTTTTTGACAGGTTATTAGGGCTGGATCCCGAGAATCTCGATATCCGTGCGCAAGAGTACCTCAGGAGTTTGGAGCTGGATCATGTGGTTTCGATCACCAACGGTCTGTTCTCCACGCGATCGCTGTCGCGCGGTCAAAGGAAGCGACTCGCTTTGCTGACCGCCTATCTCGAAGATCGCCCGATCTATCTGTTTGACGAATGGGCGGCAGACCAAGATCCAACGTTCCGCAAAGTCTTCTATTTGCGTCTGCTTCCGGAACTGAAACGCCGTGGCAAAACGGTCGTGGCCATCACACATGACGACCGTTTCTTCGACTGTGCAGACCGGATCGTCAAGCTAGAGGATGGAAAAATTGTGGAACTGTTACGGGATGAAGCTCAACAAGAACTTGAGATGCAGATGACATCAGCAGATAAATTCAGGAACTGAAAAACAATGTTTAAAATACTTTTGAGTGTGATCGTTGCGGCGACGGTTGGCGTCGTGGCCGCCGCTCATCATTGGCGGGAAGAGTTTGCTGACCGGCCGACATTTCGAACGGTGTCGGTCGCTCGCGGAGATCTCTTCAGCGGTGTCACGGCAACAGGCACCGTGGAACCCATTCAGATTGTCGATGTGGGGGCTCAAATCGTCGGCAGCGTGAAGAGTTTTGGGGCGGATGCCGACAACAGTTCCAAGACAATTGATTACGGTTCGACCGTGAGTGAAGGCACCGTATTGGCAAAGCTGGATGATTTGCCTCACAAAGCGGAATTAGACAAATCTCGAGTCAGCCTGCAGATGGCAGAAGCCGAACTTCGCCTGGCGGCCGCCAAAAAGAAGCAAAAAGAACGCGCCTTCGAGCGCGCCACACAGTTGCGAGAAACGGATCCCGAAGCGGAGTTCGAGAAAGCGGATGCCGAAAACGAGGTCGCTGCGGCCGAACAGGCCATCGCCGAAGCCAAATTGGAACAAGCCAAAATCGCTACACTACAAGCGAAAAATAATTTTGAGTATACGATTATCCGTTCGCCCATGGAGGGCGTGGTGATCGACCGTCGCGTCAACATCGGCCAGACGGTCGTCGCGGGAATGAATGCTCCGAGCTTGTTCCTGATCGCCAAAGACCTTCGTCAGATGCTGGTTTGGTCCGCGGTGAATGAAGCCGATATCGGTGAAATACATCTCAACCAACCTGTGACATTTACTGTGGACGCCTATCCTTCACGGATATTCTCCGGAACTGTCTCGCAGATTCGTTTGAACGCCAGCCTACAGCAGAATGTGGTGACCTATGGCGTGATCGTCAATGTCAACAACGATGACGGAAAACTTCTTCCCTATATGACGGCCAAACTTCAATTCGAAGTCTCCCGTCGCACAGACGTGATGCTTGTTCCCAATCAATCGTTGCGTTGGCAACCGGCACTTTCGCAGATTTCGCCAGAGTTTCGAACAGGCCTAAAAGTTCACGCGGATTCGAGACACCCGCAACCGAAAACAGCCGATGTGGTTGAGGATACTGATCACAAGGTGAAGCTGGAATCGCCAACGTTATGGGCTGTTTGTGAAGACGGATTTTTACGGCCAATTCCTGTGCAAGTCGGGATGTCCGATGGGATCTCGACAGAAGTCAGAGGTGGCAAGATCAATCCGTGGGATCGCGTGGTGACCGGCGTCATTCAGAAGGCAGAACGTGACTTTGTGTCCAGTTTTGTCCTCAAAGTCACTAGTCCCAAGAACTAATTACGAGGGCGGCGGTCATGCCTTTGATCGAGTTGAAGCATATTGATAAGTCCTACAAGGTCGGCGACCTCGAATTAGCCGTTCTCAAAAACGTCTCATTGAATATTGAAGCGGGTGAATATGTTGCGTTGACGGGTGCGTCCGGATCCGGAAAGACGTCTCTGATGAATTTGCTGGGATGTCTTGACCGACCGAGCAAAGGCTCATTTACGTTTGGGGGCACGGATGTCCGCCACCTGTCGAATCTGCAACTCGGCCAGTTTCGCAGCAGCCGAATCGGATTTGTCTTTCAGAGCTTCAATTTACTACCACGGGTGACGGCCTTAGAGAACGTCTGCATGCCGTCGGCCTATTCGACGGTCAAACGAACGCAAAGCTGTATCCGGCAGCAGGCGCGGGCGTTGTTGACGATGGTCGGACTCGAAAAACGGATGCATCACTCGCCTGCAAAGCTATCGGGTGGTGAACAGCAACGTGTGGCCATTGCTCGATCACTGATTAACCATCCCACGGTCCTGTTGGCCGACGAACCGACGGGTAATCTTGATTCCCAGACGGGTCTTGAAATTTTGCAGTTGTTCCGTCGGCTGAATCTCGAACAGGGGATCACGATTGTTTTGGTCACACATGATGCGGCTGTGGCGAACAATGCCGACCGAATCATCCGCATTTCGGATGGTCGTATTGCCGAGGATTCACGAACGGGCTATCGAGTGGCGAGCGAAGCGACTCCGTATGTGTTTACAACACCAGCCCGGCGGCAGCGTGCTCGTCACGACTTGGTGATTGCCTGGGGCGCAATGCGGATTGCCGTTCAGGCACTTGGCCGTAATTTAATGCGAACAATGCTCACGATGCTGGGTGTCATCATCGGTGTCGCGGCAGTGATCGCCATGATGGAGATCAGCTACGGTGCGTCAGCGGCGATTACAGTCACGGTCACCAAGATGGGCGCGAACACGCTAGCGATTCTACCCGGTGGTCCTCAGCGAGGTGAGGCCAAGATCCGAGACAAAAATTCGATTGTGACGCCTGACGATGCCGAGGCGATTCGGCGGGAATGTCCTGACGTCGTTTGTGCGGCACCGGTCGTTGAAGCGTGGGGACAACAGGTGGTGTTTGGAAACAAGAGTTGGTCGCCAGAAATCGTGATCGGTAGCACTTCACAGTTTCTGAATGCTCGAAACTGGAATGACCTGGAACTCGGTCGAGAGTTTACGGATCGAGAGATTCGCAGTGCGAGTAAAGTCTGCTTGATCGGGAAGACCGTCGTTCGCGAGTTGTTCAAAACTCAAAATCCGATTGGTGCCGAGATCCGCGTGAAGAACGTCCCTTTTACTGTGATTGGAGTGTTGAAAGAGAAGGGCGCGAACCTCCTTGGTACGGATCAGGATGATCTTCTGGTGGCGCCTTGGACGACGGTCAAGTATCGGGTCAGTGGAGCAAACTCGGATGGCGCCGACGGACCTCTTATTCCAATTCGAGCTCTCCCCGGGCGAAGCCTTTCCGAACGCTTGCCCGGAATCCAGCATGCCATGCGTGCGGAAAGCTTGGATCAGATCCTCGTCAAAGTGTCATCAACAGATGCCATCGCACGAGTGATCGATGAGATCACTCTGCTACTCAGGGATCGACATCATCTCAGCGGTAACGAGGCGGATTTTCAAATTTATGACAATGCGGAAGTTTCCAACATCCTCAAAAAAACGGTCACGATGCTTTCCGGATTGGGAATGTCGATCGCTCTCATTTCGCTGATTGTCGGCGGTGTCGGAATTATGAATATCATGTTGGTTTCCGTCACCGAACGAACTCGGGAAATCGGCTTACGAATGGCGGTCGGAGCGGACGCTCGAGATATCCTGCGGCAGTTTTTGATCGAAGCGGTGGCGTTATGTCTGATGGGTGGAGTCATTGGAATTCTCGCTGGGCGCGGTGGTTCCCTGTTGGCTGGAAAGATTCTGGACTGGCCCACGCAGGCGTCTCCCGCAGCAGCCGCGATCTCCGTCGCGGTATCCGTCATCGTCGGAGTGACCTTCGGATACTACCCCGCTTGGCGGGCCTCTCGATTAAATCCCATTGATGCTCTGCGTTACGAGTAAGAACGGAGAAAACTCAAACTACCATTGCGAGCCGAAAGGCCCCCTGACCAGATTCCGTGTCTTGAGCGTACCCTGTACGTTCCATGGTTTCTTGGTACGGCCAAGTTCAAAACGCGGATTCACAACTTCGTCCACGGCGACGGAAAAAAACACACCCGTGAGACACTTGTCCAGGTGATCGATGAGGAGGCCTACCATGCTGCAACGGAGTCATAAGAATCGTGTTTCACCTCTTGAACACGGTCTCCCACATGATCATGGTTTCCAACGCGACACACTTGATCTCGAACGAACGAGACCAGGAATCGATTCCGCGAACGACCGGCTGGCAATCACGATGGTTGCCAACCCCACAGACATATCCGTTCGAATTTGCTGAATTCAAGTCAAACTACTATGGCACACATCGCAATTTTGACACCGTCGGATGCGAGACACTTGTACCCCCTCGGCAACCTTGGAGCAGAACTAGTCCGCCGCGGGCATCGTGTAACGATTGTTGCCCACGAACGGGGCAACTCCAGTGGCAGAATAACTCAGCCTGCCACTGTATCCGCTGGATGCAGTGGCGATATTAGAACCATCGACCGTTCTTGTTGAGTGGATCGCTTCGCTGTTTTGTGCCGAAGAACCGATCGTCATGCGTGAATGGTTCCGCTGGGAATCTCACGCGATTCTCGAACTGCTGCCTCGAATCCCTAGCGAACTGTCCGTTGACTGTTTGATAACGGGTCCGGTTCTGGCCGCGGGAGGATCGGTCGCCGAAAAACTGGGACGGATCTATTTGACGGTCTGTACCGCGCCTCCGTTAAACGAGGACATCGGCCTGCCACCGCCGTTCACCTCATGGAACTACGCGGATAGCTCGCTAGCCCGCATTCGTAACCGGATCGAATATGTCGGATGGCGTTGGTTCATTGGTCCGATCCGAGAGGTGATTAACCGCTGTCGGAAAAGATGCGGGCTGCGTCGGCTGGCTCGACTTGAGGACGCGTACTCTCCGTTTACCCAGATCACGCAATTGTTTCCGGAATTTGATTTCCCCGGCTCCCAGATGCCGCCGCGGATTCATTACGTGGGATCTCTGTCGGCCGATCGAGCGGCACGGCCTCAGGCCTTTCCCTGGGAGCGTCTCGGTGGACGACCCGTGATTTTTGCGTCGCTCCGCACAATCGCAGATACACTGAATGGCCCCGTCTATCCGAAGATCGCCGCCGCGTGCGAGGGGCTTGATGCTCAACTCATCCTCGCTCGAGGCAAATGAGACGATGAAGAGTGTGGACGAAAGTCGACCGACCAACTAGCGGGGAATTCGCTTGCCGTTGATTTCTCGCCCCAACGAGCGATTCTCGAATGGACCGCGGTCATTGTCACTCATGCAGAAATAAGCACTACGCTGGAAGTAATCAGGCGCGCAGTTCCGACGGTCGCACTACCACGCGGTGCGGATCAACCTGCGAATGCTGCTCGTATCCTGTATTCCGG
>Ga0315284_10001923_pt1 | contig 29691 bp, 38 predicted proteins | sample YL17G09_16_MG_FD_203696 | JGI IMG/M metagenome (GOLD analysis project Ga0315284, IMG submission 203696) | Sediment microbial communities from Yellowstone Lake, YNP, Wyoming, USA - YL17G09_16 | ecosystem: Environmental > Aquatic > Freshwater > Lake > Sediment | place: USA: Wyoming | collected...
GTCAAGTAACGCTTACCATTTCCCATCGCGCACAGCACCGGGAACCGCGTGAGCATACGTGACTGTGGTACCGACAGTCACCGTGGAGTCGTCTTGCTGGCCTGTGAACCCGTGTTCCTTGTCCTTGCCGCTCACGGTCTTCACACCCTGAAACTCGGCAGGCGCAGGCAGAGTCGCAGCGGGACCATCCCCAAGGTTGAACCACTGGCCTGCGTACTGCTGGGCGGCCACAGGCATAGGCGGGCACTTCTCGCCAGTGATCTGCTCGTACATCTCTGCGTTGACAATGTGAACGTAGAGCCGCCCCACGTTCTCTTGATCCCAAGTGTCCACGCCATGCGAGTCAGGATAGATTTTCTGCGTCATCGAGCCGCCAGCTGCCAACCCCATCTCGGCTGACTGAGCCAGGCCCCTGGAGCGCAATATGCCGCCACCAGTCTTCTCCTCGCCGCCCACAGAACTGTTGCAGCTGAACATCTGCATGGAGTCCACAAAGTCGTCCGACTCGCCGCCCATGAAGCCCATCGAGTTGTCGCTACTGGAACCGCCTGCCCTACTCCGCATGCGCTTGGGTCGGGTGAACTTGCCCGGCTTCGCAGGCATCACCAGAATCTGCAACCCGCCGAACTCCTCTTTGCCAGTGACCTGGCCTTCCACCGTGTAACCCATGCCCATAGGCATCGCCACGAACTGCTTGATCACACCTTCACCAGCGTTGAAACCATCGAGCCAGCGCTGGGGATTCGGAGCGACCATGTAGTCCTCCGTGCCCGCCACAAGCTCTTGCGACCAGGGCTTACCGTTGACAGCGTTGACCTTGCCAGTCGCCACCTTCACAGCGCAGACGCCGCCTGAGAAGCCGAGCCACAAGGCTTCGCGTTGGTGCAACGGGATGAACACACCGCCGTGCTCACGCCACGATGCGGGCACCTTGTCTTTGTAGTCATCAACCTGCTTCACAGGCAGATGCCCGAGACTGGGCGGCAACGGATAGTGCTTCCCGTCTTCAGGCAGACGAAATGTTCGATGGAACACCACCGAAAAGCGCGTCAGAACATGCGTGAACTGCGCGAACTCTTTACTTGCTACAACCTGCATACAATTTCTCCTTTACCACTTGCCGTCTCGAACTGGTTTGGGCGGAACAAACGCGACCACCCGCATGAGCTGCTGCGGTAACGCGCTCCCGCCTGATGCCGCTGCCAACACCGTCACGATCCACCGATGCCGAGACATCCCCGCTTCGGCTGCGGCCCGGTCGCAGGCAGCAATCTCCTCGTCAGACAGCTTCACGGACACCACATTGCTCACACCCTGCAAGGTAGTTGCTTGGTAGTTTTTGTCAAGCGGGGAAGAAAAAAAGCAAATACTCTCTTGACAAACCATTCCTACTTGCTAGGGAGCGTTGATGGCCCGCCCTTCAAGGATGCAGTCCCGATGCAGATCCAGCAAGCGGCAACTACGCGGGCGCGCGGGCGCGCGAATAGCATATGATACCAACCGGCGTCTACCATGAAATGGCCCTTCTTGAGCCTGGGGAGCTACGCTTCCTGGGCCAAGAATTCGGTCGTATGGGCAAGCGCAAGGCCTGGCGGGCCCTGACTGGCCGGCGCAATGGACTGCTGCAACAAATAACGAATGGCACTAGAAGGGCCCTTGGCTTCAGATATGCCAGGACGCGCAAGACCAGGGATACGTGGGAACTGTTTGGCAAGGCTAACGGCAGGATTGTTTTAGTCCTGCGCGTTCTTAGTCCTCCGCCAAGAAGGTGGGCAGACGCTGCTTCTCCCCTGCGTGTTGAGCTGATTAGGCCCGATTTACTTGTGCACCCAGACAAGGTTTATAAGGTGCTCGGGTGGCCAGGGGTTGAGGCTAAAAAAGCGGGGAAGGCTTGTTGGCCCTCCCCGCTTCACCCGTTTCTTTAGCCTGCCTTACTCGGGCCGCCAAACTGGCGGAGGCGGTCCAGTTCGACCGCCTCCTCCCAGAGGCTCTTGATCCCCGTGAGGCGGTCGGCCTCGAGCCGCTCCTCTAGCTCCTTGACGCGCCATTCGTGTCCCGGTGCGAACTGCCAGTCGCAGTCCTCGCTGGTAAGGCCCTTCTTCTGCATATGCTGCAGGAGAAGGGCAGTCATATCTTCCGACGTGTCCTCTGGCTCGCGCCAGACAACACGTTCTTCTCGTTCGGCCTCTAGCACGATTGCCAGAAGCTTCTTGTGGGCGGCGAAGCCGTCCAGCCCCCCTCGGACCCACGTCCGCTCATCGCATTCCCCGGAGGGGTCTACGACGTGGCTGCGGGTGCAGCCAAACGCAAACAGACCGTTGGCCATGTCCTCATCGGACACAAGCCCCGCCGCAATCCCGTGGAGCAGCCACGTGAACGACCCAAAAACCTTCATATCTTTTCCTTTGGTTGTGGGCTTTTGCATTGCCCGTTACTATTCTTATCCCCGAAAGCGGCTAAAAGTTGTGGCTCTTGGAGGCTAAAGAATGGGGGCCCCTGAAGGTCCCTATTCCCAGGTGAATGCTTCGAAGGGCTGCACGACTGGGGGTAGAGTTAAGCTTGACAGGGCGTCCCCTATCACGGTTGTTCAGGCCGTTCGCCGTCTACCTCGAGTTGAACTCATGCAGCCCTTCCAGGCATCCACCAAAGAGTTAGTTCTCTTCACTATTCTTATCCCTGAAATGGTCTAAATGTTGTGGGCTTGGGGCTAAAGAAACGCCCCCGTTAGGAGGCGCTCTCCTGTATCTCGCGGAAGAGCTTTTGCTTCTCCCGCTTCTTGTTACGGCTGCGCATGGCTCCCGCCTTGCGCAGCCGGGCGATTTCAATCGCCGGGTTTCGTGGGCTGTGACTTGCGTCACAGAAACCACATGGCTGGTACCCTTTCGGGCACCAAGACCCGCACAACAAACAGTTGTGCATTACGAGCTTGATGGTCTGCATACATCTCTTATCCCCGAAAAGGGTTAAATGTTGTGGGCTTGGGGCTAAAGGAGAAGCCCCTGTGGGGGCCTCTCCACTCGTCACTGACCTGTGACTTTCTCCGGCCCCATGTCGAATATGTGCACCACATAGGTTCCGCCGCGCAGATGAACCGTTCCGATGAAGCTGCCGAGCGCTTCTTCGTCGTCGCTTTGCCACTCCTCACCGGTCGGGACCACACCGAATCTGTGCTTCTCCATTGGTGCGTGTGGGTCTCCAAGTGCCCAGACACATGCGCTCTCGTGCGTAGCATGCACGCTCAATACGCGTGCCCCCTTCGGCATCGAAATGCTTTGAGCGCCGAAGTAGCCGGCAAGTGTGTATTGTTCGACTGATCTCATTTATTTCGGCTCCTCTGCCAAGTACGCATTGTTTGTCCGGCCACACCCAACACGGATGTAGCCCTTCCTCAGCGCCCGTCTAAGGGCTTTGGATTTCCGTGCCCGCCATTGCTGGGCTTTGCCGTGGCACGGGTCAGCCAGGCGGCCCTGTAGCAGGGCAATGGCCCTATCCACCAGGACCTGGCACTTCTCCAGGGGCCATGTGCCTGGGTAAAGCACGGGTGCGCGGCAACTGGAATCGATCTCCAGCAGCCACGGGTGCTTTGTGTTGGCAAAGGAGAAGCGATCGACCATGTTGTGCACGGCAGTCTGGAGATCGCTCTTCTCCGCAGCCCGGAGCATGATGTGCCCTTGAGCTGCATGGTCGACTTCGCGGGCCCAGCCGGCCTCTGCTATCCACATTCGGACGAGCAGGGCTATCGTGGCTGGATCCACTACTCTTCCTGCAACGTTGGCGGCGGCCCTTCCAATGTGGGCGGCGCATCTTTCTCCACCAAGATCTTTACGACCCTGATCATCTCGGCCAAGTTCTCGTTGAGCTTCTTCAGCTCGTGGATTGCGGTGGGCACATGTCCTTCAAAGAAACGGTGGCCCATGATGGTTTTGTAAAACTCTGTCATTTTTCCTCCGTAGTTCTTATCGCGCCTTCCATTGTTCTTTTGCTACACTCCTCAAATGCCCATTGACCCCGGTACACAAGCAAAGCCGAGCACTACAGACCAGGACAGCGAGAACCAGGACCGTAATATCAAGTTACGAGAGGCTGTGTCCAATGCGTACTCCCGCATCCTCGGCGAGCAGGTGTCCAAGTCTTTTGCCGCATTCACATTCGAAGAGGCAATGGATGCGCAGATTGCCCGTATCGAGGTCAACGTAACCAAGCTCAGGCCCTGCCTGCTTGACCGGGTAGATCAGATCCAAAATGCATTGACAGACGCCATTACGCAGATCAAGGCTGCTCCGCCTGAATCGTTCATTGAACATGACCCAAAGACCAGCGTAAACACCTCTGAAAATCCAGACGATGACGAGTGATAATGACTAAGATGGAATCAACTGCATACCTCGCTCAATGCGAGGGACTAACCAATGGTAAATCACTGGCAGACATCATCGATACGGCTATTCGCCTGATTGATGATCCGAACCACCACTGTCGTGGAGCACAGGCACGGGATGCAAAGGGCAAGCCCGTAAAAGCTGGCCACCCCTCTGCTGCGGAACTCAGCCTGGAAGGCGCAGTAGCCAGAGCCTGCAACGACATGGGTATCCTGCCGCCACATATGATGAAGTGGCTGGATGCCCTGCTGATCGACTTTTTAGAGTTGATGGACGAAGAGAATCCGAACCAACCTGCCCTGCCTGGCATCATGGAGCCCAGGGACATCGGATGGTTCAACGACCACTACGACCACGAAGTCATCATGAACTTTTTGCATGAAGCGTATCGAAGGGCGTCCTGATGCCTAAGACAAAAGAACTGTGGGTAGAAACTAACCTGCATCTCAACAAGATAGCTGAGTCGCTGGTTAATCTTCTATCGACACAGTACGTATCGCAAGCAGCCCTCGAGCGGATGTCGAGTTCGCTGAACCACACTGTTGGGGTTGTTGCAACTAATATTAACGTTATTGGCGGCGATGTCTCCGCCCTCCAAAGAAATGTGGCGAACGTGACTACTGCCGTCACTGCCTCACTCGACAACATGATGAAGCCCGAGATGTTGTCAGCCATGCGCGATGAGATCATCCGGCTAGAGCTAGCGAACGCTAAAAACAGTGCAACGCTTCGTGAGGCACAGCAGGAACTTATATCGCTGGAGGAGGACAACACGAAGCTAAGAACAATGCTCTCCGCCAAGCCCACCACAGAGACGGGTAGTGTCCCCGTCAACTGTGGCTAGGCTGCTCGGCGGTCTAGTCGGGCCTCCTCGAGGAAGTCCGCCCACTGCCGATTGGAGAATCGTTTCTCCAGCTCCCTCTTCACCGCGAATCCCCGCAGCATGGCTGCAAGGTTACCGCTGAAGATGTTTTGACACGCTGCGCGTGCCCGGTCTCGACACTCGCACTCTGCGAATGTGCATCCGCAGTAAACGCAAAAGTTCATAGTTTCCTCCAAGTCTCTTATCCCTGAAATGCTCCAAGGATTGCCGAATGTCTGATGATACTCAAAAGCGAGAAATGTCTACGAAGTTTGCCCTGGATGCGATTGGTTTGATTGCCGTGGGCAAGCCTTTAGATGTTTGCTATCGGAAACTCTTGGCCGCTGCAAATGTTTTGATGGCCAAGGATGGTCAGAAGATTCCAATCGGTGTACCGCTGGTGCCTGAAGAAGAGCTGCCGGCAGTAACCGAGGACGTATGAAAGAGAAAGACCAACCTAGAGTTGCCAACAGCTTTCTGGCTACAGAAGTACTGCTGCTAGACGCTGTGCTCAAGAAATGCATAACCAACAAGGATATGGCTATCTTGTGTCGTAAGCCGGCGTTCGCCAGCCTGCTTAGGAAGGTGACCAAGATGGCGCACAAGGTTCTCAACAGCCCAGTGAAGCTAGTAGTTGAAGAGCACGGCGCCGAAGGCACACACAAAGTCTGAGGTACAAGATGGTGCGATCAATCAGGGACGAGGATTCAGGCAACGCGCGTACGGTTACGATTGAAGATGTGCGCGGCATACGCAAGTCCGAGAAAGCGCTGCTGTGCGATATTCCGGGTGAGGGCGAGATGTGGATTCCACAGACGCAGATTCACGATGACAGCGAGGTCTACCAAGAGGGTGACGTCGGTAAGCTCGTGATTACGAAATGGATTGCCGAACAAAAGGGGCTGGTATGAAAGACTTCGAAAAGATTGGCGAACTTCTCTCAAAAACACTCGAGGCCGATACCGATCTCGTGAGCCACGTAACTACTTTTCTGGATGCGTGCGTCAAGGAGGCGCGGAAACGAGACCTGCCGCCCTCAGTCATGATCGCGTCGACCTTGGCGATGTGCATCGTGGCGGTTAATAAGCACATGCCAACTGACGAAATGCTGGCTGGTTTGACCCTGCTATGCCAGCTACGGGAGCGTCTACACGAAGAAGGGGTGATGAACGATATCACGGTAAAAGAGACTCGAGATCTTGCACAAGAGAGCTGAGGGAGAGCATGAGCAGATCAGGCTACACCGATGATTACGATGGTGACTGCGAAGATGGCCTTGCCCTGTACCGTGGTCGCGTAGCGAACGCGATCAAGGGCGAGCGCGGTCAAGCGTTCTTGCGTGAACTACTCGCAGCGCTTGACGCGATGCCGGTCAAGGAACTCGCAGCAGACGTGCTGGTGGCCGATGGTCAGTGTTGTGCGATCGGCGCTGTTGCGATTGCGCGTGGGTACGATCCTGCAACGCTGCCAACACACGATGCTATCTGCGACGATGCGGAGCCGCTGGCTAACATCATGGGCATTTCCGAAACGCTCACGCGGGAGATCATGTTTTGGAACGACGACGACAGATACCGGTCTGCCGTCACGGATGCGTCGCGCTGGACGCGCATGCGGCGCTGGGCTGTTGAGAACCTTCGGAGGGCGAAAGCATGATCATCGAAATGAAGTACCAAGAGTGTTGGGCGTGCGGCGTGCCGTTCGGCATGTCCGTGGAGCGGTCGGAGAAGTACACCGCAAACGGCGAGGTATTCTTCTGCGTGAAGGGTTGCCGCTTGTCCTATGGGGAAGGGACGATCAACAAATTGGAACGTCAGCTCGCAGAGACCAAAGCGAAAGCCGAACAAGAGGCACGCACCGCCAAATACAACTTTGAGCTTCAGCAAAAACTACGCTGGGCAGCAGAGAAAGAAGCAAAGCGTTTCAAGTGCCCGCATTGCCCGCGTAAGTACGCAAGCGCCAACAAGCTGCTCTTGCATGAACGTGAAGCACACAAAGCGCCGCTGCGGCTAGTCAAAGACGCAGGGCCGAATGCGCTGAACACGGATGTAGGCTCGACATGAACATCGACGCCGAGTACAACGCCGCTTTGCTACGGTCTGCCCACCGCGAACTCGCCGAAGCGCGGAGGCGGCTCGGATGAGCGACCATAAACAGCCGATCGGACTGCGCTCGTACTGGTCCAAGCGCGAGCGCGACACCATCTTTTGGTACGACAAACACAAGCCCGACGGCCACCTGCTGCACCATCACCTGTCACCGCTGCTTGACGAACTTGATCGACGCGGTTTCGACGTGACGACTGCGCGCTTTCAGATTCGACGAAAGGAAGCGCCATGAGCGCGCAATCGATCGGTCTCACGCTGTGGTGCGCCACTATGCTCTGCGTGATCGGCTCGACGTGCTTGGCGCCGTATCGTGCTACCGCTTTAGAAGCGTGTTGGGCTCTGCATAATGCGAGAGCGGTGTAAACAAGTTGGAGAAGACCCGAATGGGATGGACAATGAAGATAAAGATACCGAAGGCACCAAGTTGGACTGTTGTTTGTCTTTTCGGGGCTGCGTGGAACGCAGTTGTTGAGAGAAGTTGGTGGGCAAGTCTGTTGTGTGTTGGACTAGCTTTGGCCTTGCCTTTTATAGACCGGCTGGATAGGAAGTTGCTTGGGTAGGACTTTGGAGAAGACCCGAATGGTCAGGAGTCGGCTTTGAATGATGAGGGGAGCATTGGAGCGTTCAACACGATGGATGAGCTAGAGGCGCACGCCACAGAGGCCGGGTACCGCGTTGTGTACGCTAGCAGCATGACAGGGAAGCTGGTTGAGCCATGACATGCGATTGCGATCACAAGTGCCCAGACTTGGAGACGCTGGAACAGCACCACGGAACGCCAGAGCAATTCGCACTTTCCGTGTACGCAGCCGTGCCAGGCTTCATCTCTGTCGATGAGGCGCGGGATGCGATCGACAAATATCAGCGGCTATGGGCGAGCATGTCAGCGGAGCCTGCCCAATGACCGCCCCCGGCATCGCCTACTCGCGTTGGTGTTGTGCGCTGGCTGGCGCTTACTCGCTCTTGTATCTCGCGATGGCCGTCGCGTGGCTGGGAGGGTGGAAGCCATGATCAGTGACACCGGCCCACTAAAGCGTCCCGGCCTGTGCCCGCATTGTGACGACGATCATGTCAAGGCGGCGTGCTTGGCGCCGTTCGGTGTGTACGGCGGGTGCCGGAGTGCTCGTGTCGCTTTCGACGCTGGCGCGGCATGGGCAGAGGTTGAGCGGCTGAAGGCGGCGATATTGTCGTCAAGTGGTGACCGAAATGTTTCTGGCAGTGAAAGGCTTGAGGACCAACTGATGCTGAAGAATGAACGAGTGCTGTGTTTTGTCCCGAAGTTCAATAGTGAAGGCAAGAAAGATGCAACAGGCGCCTTCCAACCAGAAGCTGCCGCATTCATCAAGGCAATAGGCGGTGGCGTGATCTACCAGTTCGACAACTCCAAGCCGATGCCCATGCGTCGTGCAGAGGTGATGCAAGCGTTGTCCTCTGCAGAGCAAGACATGCCGTTCTTTATGGGTGTTACCTCTGTAGCGTTCTTTTGCCACGGTTGGCAGGACGGTATTCAGGCGGGGTTCACTCGCAAAACTGTTGGCCCTCTTGCTATGAGCATCGATGTCATCGCGCGCAAAGCTGCAAAGCGGGATGATGTTGTCGTGCCACTGTATTGCTGCTCCACGGGCGAAGACCCGCAAGATGACCCAATCACGGCAGCTGGCACTGGCGACGACTCATTCGCGGATAAGCTGCGAGATGCGCTGTGTATCTTCGGGCAGGTACATTGCCGCGTGGTGGGGCACACGACAGTCGCGCACACGACCAAAAATCCCATGGTCTTGTTCATGGACGGCATGGGTGTTCCTGATGGCGGTGTCGGTGGGTATCCGCCAGTTAGTCCGAAGTCTACAAACTGGGCTGCTTGGAAGAAGGCGCTTCAGACTACGGACCTGCGATACAGGATGCCGTACATGTCGCCGGCAGAGATTCACGATGAACTATCTAACCCGTTGGTTGCGTAATGGCCTACAGAACTAGAATCGAAATAGTCGAGACGGTGACAAAACATTTGCTTGCGCAGGGTAAAAAATCGAGGGAGTCCGAATGAAAGTTGTCATTCGGTGCGACGACGGTCTGTACTCGTTTATACGGCTGGGCTTCCTCGGCAGTAACTGCGTTGTGGACCCAGAGGACATCTACGACATAGATCTTCTCGCGGTTGAGACTTGGGAAGCGATCAGCGAGCTGCAGAACAGACATCAAGCGCAGCTCCGCAGCATAGTCAATAAAAAGAAAGCTTGACAGGAAGCCCGTCGATACTTCATAGGGCAGTAACGCTCCTTCATCAGTCGACGGCTATGGGACCCGGCGCCATCCTCGTGGTGTCCGGGTCTTCTTTTAGCCTCAAGTGGTAGAATCCCAGCATGGCCATTGATTTCCAGGTTGCCTTCCCTCAGGAGGCTATCCACCTCAATCGCGTCAAGATCTTACGTGGTCCGCCTCGAACGCTTCAGATCATCGGCGATGACTTTCGCGCGGTAGACGAGGTTTTGGTAAACGGGGTCAAGTCACCCGACTCCATCATCATCAGCAAGACCAAGCTACTTGCTCAAGTGCCTGATGAGCTGCTTGATCAGAATGTGCTGAATGTTTCGGTGTTCTCCCGCCGGCTGACTATTACGCCGAGAAGTTTTATTCGTTTTCGCATCAGCAAGACGCCAGGTAAGGTGACCGGCATCATGCGCCTGATGCAGAAGTACTTGAAGATCTTGTTCACGTCGCAGGGCACGGACATCTTCAACCCGCAGCTGGGCGCCTCAGCCATGAAGAACATAGGGTCTACCTTCTCTGGGGACGGCAGAGCGATTGTTCAGAATCTGGTTATCGCTGCGGACACCGCCACAAAACAAATGATTGCTCTACAGGCCAGAGACCCATCTATCCCCGCAGATGAAAGACTGTTGTCTGCTACAGTGACTAAGAGTGGCTTCAACAAAGAAGAAGGCACGGTCAACGTCGAGATCGAGTTGATTAACCAAACAGGGCAGCCTGCTATTACGAATCTGGAGCTCTGATGGCTGTACGCGACATAGAAGCCTTCATGCGGGAGAGGGCTGCCGTCTTCGACTCGAATCTAGACGTCAGCGTTGGTTCTCCGTTTGATGCGCAGGTTATTCAGCCTCTGGTCCGGCGCCTTGGCACAGACCCTTTCAGTGTTGACCTGCCTACGTTCTTGGATGAGCGCATCCGGCAGGCATTCCCTGAGCTGGCTGTCGGCGAGGGCGACGCCATCACTGACCTGCTCATCAAGCCCATTACGCTTCTGTGGGATCCGATCATCCGGGAAGTTCGTCGCGTCAAGCAGCAGCTGAGCTTCCAAGACCCAGATGCTTTGACCATCGAGGAGGCTGAGGCCCTCGGTGCAAATCTATTCGCTGAACGGGCAGTCGGCGCCTTTGCCATCGGACAGGCTCGTGTCTTTTTCGTGTCCCCGCAGAGTGTCGCAATCAGCCCCATCAACTTCGTCAGCTCGAAGGGCGGACTGAGGTTCTTCCCGTCTGAAGCGCAGACCATCCGCAACGACGAGATGCTCCTCAACCAGGCAGCAGATGGAACGTATTATTTTGATATCAATGTAACTGCGGAGTCTCCTGGGTCGGATTACAACCTGGGCCCGAACGAGCTTGTCTCGATTGCGAACATTGACGCTGCTGTGCGTGTCACGAATCTCCGCAGGTTCGCTGCCGGCGAGGATGAGGACACAGCGGCAGAGTTCATAGCAAAAGCCCGTGGCGAACTCACAGAGCGCTCCATGGTCACGCTGAGGGGTGTATCAGCCCAGCTCCGCCGGGCCTTTCCCGAGATCCGTCGGCTGAACGTAGTGGGTTACCGCGACCCTGAAATGAACCGTGACATCATCGAGGGCGGTAGCCTTGGTGCTGTTCTAGGCTCTGGTGTCCTTGGCTCAACTGAGGATGACGGCGAGAACAAGGCGCCTGTTCGGCGCTTCTCGAGCTCTGACCCAGGCGTGGACTTCACCACACTGATTGGACCCGTCAGCGGGGCTATCTCTGGGTACTTCGTGACCATCTTTGGCGGAGCCGATGACCCATCAGCCCCGGCTGTGGTGGACTACGAGATCTCGCAGGTCTTGGACATCGATACGCTGGAGCTAAAGGACCAAGCACTCAAGCGTTTGGCTACTGGGCTCAACTGGATGATCCGCAGGAAGTCTCTGACGCTCAGCAATATTCCCGGCGGCATTCTTTTTCCCAACGGCCCAACAGGCACACTCACGATCAAAGACGGCGAAGTTCACATCGGTGGGATGACGGACTTCTACATCGGTGGGTCTACGACTGATGAGACGACACGTATCCTAGACGCAGTCAGCGACGATGTTGTTGAGCTCTCCGGCATAAAGGCCCGTGCAATCGATACGAGCACGATCGATGCAACGCCGGCAGCTACCAGCTTTTGGATTCTGACAGACTTGGTCCTTGGCACGAACTACGGAACGAATGACGATATCTTTCGTCTGTTCGAGCAAGCCGGTGTCTTGGGTCTCACGCTGCAAATCATTGGCGGCTCACTTGACCCCAACGTAGCAAATTACCGCGTGCTGAAAGTACGGCAGGGCTTCGGGTTCTCGCCAGAGTTTGATGTGCTACCTGTGCCGCCGTCTTTTGAGGTTCTAGGTGGTGGCCCACCAGTAGTGCTGCCGCCTGTTCCTTTGGCCTTGTATCGCTGGCGGCTGTTCAACGAGATCAACATTGACTTGGTGGACCCCAAGGAGACACGGCTAGTAGCCGCCGACTTGGTGACCTTCCTGAGTTCCAACATCGTGAACTCCGGCAGTATCCCGCCGATCAACTACAACGACTATGGCGTGGGCAAAGGTGACTTCCTTCGTATCTCCAGCGGCCCAGATGTCGGCGACTACGAGATCACAGCTGCTCCGCTCGGTGCCGGTGACCAGCTGCAGCTAAAGTCCGCACTTAGCACCACGCTGACTAATGTGAAGTACAGCATCATCAGGAAGAATACTGATGGCGGACTGTCGTTGCCCTTGGTGCGCATCAAGAAGATAGAGCTGCTGGATACGACCAGCCAGCCCGTTGGCACAGTCATCCCTTACGCCAAGGCTGTAGACATTCAGAGCCGTGCCTTTCAGAACCCTGCTCGAGGCGTGAAGCATGAGATTACAGATCTCCGCCTTGGCCTTATGAGCCTGGCACCGGCAGTGAACTTCGGGAATCCTGGCGGAGAGACCATTACCTTTAGGATCTTCCAACGCGATGGCAGCTCCCTGGACTACATAACGCTGCCACTCTCGATCAACGCAACAGTTGCTGATGTCGTAGCTGCCTTCAACGGTGTGCCAGCTATCATTGGTGCTGGGTATGCGCCGGCCTTTGTATTCAACGGCGATCGTGTTGCGTTCAGGCCTACTGGCGCTGGACTGCACATCGTCAACGGTACATGGACCGGTGTACCCATCCCCGGCATATTGACTCTCATCTTCGGCACCGAGGAGAAGCGCACTACAGCAGATATTCGTTCCGACTTCGTAGATGCCCTGGGCGGCTGGGATGCTCTGTCGCCGAAGATTGATTTCACGAGCGGCGAAGACATTGTTCAGATCGTCAGCGGCAACCAACGGGGGTACTACGGCATCCCATTCTCTGGCCCGCTGAGTACGGGTAGGACCTTCCCAAGAACGCTGCCAGGCCTGCTCCCACCGACCCCAAATCCTGTTCTTGTTACAGCGTTGATCGTCGACAACGTGGACGACACACAGAAGGACGAGACCACACGTCAGTTCGCCCCAGAGATCAATATTCGCGGGCAGCTAGGTAGCCGCTCCCTTGGCTCAGCTCGTATGTTTTTCATTGAGCCCACGTCTGTTCAAGTCGGCGCAAATACAATCTTCAGCGCAAAGACATCGACAGGTGTTCGACGCTTTATCCCATCCCCTGAACTCAACTATCAGTTGCTGCCTGCGCTGCCGAGCAATAACAGGCTCGACGATGGTTCGATTAACCCTGCAGGACTCATTCAGCTCACTTCACCGAGTTCTGACTTCCTATTCAGTGGGATCTTGCCTGGGGACCTTCTGACGGTTGACTACATACCGCTCTACGGCACAGTTAACTTGTCTAACCCACAAGGCGGACTAACAAACACGACATTGGTGTTCTCGTTTGACGATGGGCCGAACATCGTTGTGACGTTCTTCCGGGACGATATTTCTTTAGCTCCGACCGAGCTGACACTTCAGGGGATAGCTGATCAGATCAATGGTCGTGTTGGCGAGGACATTGCAACTATTGTTGGCGTTTCCCCTAACGCGCGCCTGAAGCTCAAGTCCAAGCGCAAGATGGCAATACGTACGACTGGTACAGCCAATGCTCTGGTGCTGGGAAGCTTAGACTTTATCGCACCTGCGCTCAATACAGCGGTTGAGGAGGTTACGAATATCTCCCCGCAATCGGGGACATATAGAATCTCTACCGTAGCAAGTAATACGCTCGACATTGAGTCCGTGTTTCCCAATGCCAGTCCGACCGCTACAGTGCCGCCTAGATCCTACCTGCCTGCGTTGTTGGATGAGCAAGGATTCACCCTCTCCAGACGCGGCATACAGCGCATCACTACGACCATCATGGCTGCGCAGCAGGCAGAGGCGAGCCTGTACTACGCTGACTTTGAATTGGTCAGCGAGGGCATTGGCGATGCCTGGAATATCGCAGCAGATATCCAGATGACTGCTGAGGGCTACGTATCTGATGGTTACTACCTGACAACCGACAATGACACGCTGACGTTCTCCCTGGTGGAGAAGCCGAAGTTGATTATCTCGAAGAGCATCCTTGAAGAAGGCGTGGATGATGCGCCGGCTAATGCAACTCAGATCGTTGGCCAGAACCTGCTAGTCACGTATGAACGCAGCCAGCTTGTTGCAGATGCTCAAGCATTTGCACTTGCTGAGACAGAGCGTGTGGTCAACGAGAACCCCCTGGTTCGTCATTTGATCCCGCACTTTGTTCGTCTGTCGCTGACATATACAGGCGGTTCTCGCGAGGACATCATTCTGTCGGATATCAACAAATACATCTTGAACAGGTTCCCCGCTGATCCGCTCGAGGTCGGTGACATCAATGGGATCATCAAGAACCGTGGCGCAAGCTACGTGCGCAATCCCATCGACTTGATTGCCCTGGTTCACCAGATAGACCGCAGCATTCAGGCAGCTCGGTCACAAGATAGTTTGACCACTGGGCGTCTAGCGTCGTTCATCCCCGACATCATCAACGTCGTCCGAGATGTCCTATGACGCTAGCCTCTGCGCGGGTCGATGATGGGCAAAGTCTCTACGGGGATCTTCGATGCATCTCCGTACTCAAGAATCACGTTGCTGTGTGGGTCAATGAGGTACTTGCAGTTGTAGCAACGGAGCAGAGCTCTTGGGACTGGGTAGCTGGGGTCCGCAAATGTGTGCCGAATGTCAAACTCTTTGATGAGCTTGGTCACACAGCGTGGGCAGGAGAACGATTCGTACCAGCCGTCTCGTTCCCGTGCGGCGCTAGTCAAGATGTCGGGGTGCCCTTCGAGTGCTTTCAGCACGAACGCGGGGTCTAGTTCTTTGAAAACGCCCATGGCGCTACAATAGGGGTCGAGGTACACAGGGTCAATGCCTACAGCACTCATAAAGTATTCGCAGGGCGGCATCAATTACCCAGCGGGCAGAGCCGGCTTTGGAAGTACTGGCGCGCAGGTTGATGTTGCCAATACCAATGCAGTGGGCGTTGCTTCTTGGAAGCTTGAGCTTGTTTATGTGCCGCCTGGCAGTGCTGTGGTCACGGGCCTGTTGGCCTCTGCTAACGATGCAAACCCTGCGGCATCTTTCACTCCCGACAAGGTAGGCAGTTATCGAGTCGTATTGACTGTCTACGCGAGCATCAATCAGCTCGGCGCCAAAGACATAGACATTCGTGACTTCGTCATTGCCGAGCCGAGGTACGGGTTTGTTTTTCCACCGTACCAGCAGCTGCCAGACAGAAGGCCGATCTTAGGCTCCGGTGCAGTGGGCGAGAAGCCCGACGAGATGAACTATCGCGACAATCCCTATGGCTGGGATGGCGATGGCAACGACGGCTTGATGCTCGATGTTCTTCGGCAGCTCGGCAACTCAACTCTGGATCGAATACCAGACCCTGACACGGGTTTGGTGGGCCAGGTCCTAGAGATTGCGGAACACGTCTTTACGAACCCTCGAGCAACAATCACAGACACTCTTCGTGTCTTTGTTCTCGAAGCTAGCTTTCTTTCGAAGGGAAATCAGAGCGGCTTTAGGGAGACATTGGACTTTGGCGGTGGCGTAGACCTCTTCAATGGCGTCTTTGCCAACGAGAGTATCTGGTTAGTTGGTGCTCAAGGAGGAACCAACGGAACCATTCTTGAGGCCAAGGGCGTCAAGACAACGATGGAAGTTGGTCCTGGCGGCTTCGTAGATGCCGCCCCAGGCTTTAGTGACATCTTTTGGGACATTGCCTTTGACGGGACTGATCTCTGGGTTGTCGGCAGCGTAGACAAGCTCATACGCTGCAGCAGCGTAGACGGCTTACAGATAGGCTCACCGCTGGTTCTTAGCGGTAACGTGCTCGATAGTAACTATCGAATTGTCTACGATCCCGTTGGCGCAAACTATCTGGATACCTCGCCACGGTTATGGGTACTTGGGGGCACTACAGCAGGACCAGATCCTGATACGCTGTATCGAGTCAACCCTATTGGTCCGGCTGTTGACGCCACATTACCTTTAGGCTCTGCGCATAAAGCTCTAGCAGTAGGTCTTGGGCATGTCTGGGCGGCTACTGTGTCACCAGCGACGCTGCAACGTATTGATCCAGCCTCCGCCACAATAGATGATTCTTTTGACCTAACGTCGATGCTGACAAGCGTTGGCGGCATTGAGGTCGATACCATCAGGAACCTTGTCCTCATCTACGGCACTGCTGCAGACGGAGACGCGTACTACATAGAGGTTGACCCCGTTACGATGCTGCAGGTCGGTGTGACCGTGCAGCTCACCAATACTGGTTTGGCTAGTGTAGCCAGCACTGGGCACTTCGTAGGCGCCAGCTTTACCTCTCCGATTGGTCCCTTCTCGGGGGGCGTGCACACAGGTGTTGGTGGTGCTTGGCTCCCGGTTGAAGGGGGCGATCCGGGGCAAGTGTACATTGCCCATGCCCAGGCCGAGCAGATCGGACTCGAAGTGTTGATGGTCGAGTCGCAACGTCGCTACGTTGCTCTTCCTCCTGCGGTCAATGACGCTACGCAGATTCGCTGCTTTGCCGGATCTTTTACCGTTCCCGCAGGTGTAGCAGTAGGTGACCTCGTTTACTCAACGGGAAACTACACGGCGGATAAAGCAGATAACGTAAGTGGTTCAACGGCGCCAGCAATAGGCATGGTCATCGCCAAGCCTACCGCCACAACAGCTACCGTTGCCTATGCTGGTGAGATCCCAGGACTTGCAGGTCTCACTGCTGGAACGCAGTACTTCCTCGGCACCAGCGGAGCTATGGTTGTTGGTGCAGGTGTCCCTACTGCTCCGCTATCAATCTCACAGGAGATCGGAACCGCCCTCAATGGCACCACGCTGCTGCTCGCCATCAAGCAGCATATTGTTCTGTGAGGAGAAGCTGAGTTATGGCAAACGTCATTGCACTAAAAGTTTCGCAAGGAGTTCTTAGGCAGCTCGATGCTGTAGATGTCCTTATTGTTGATCGGATCGAAGCGCGGTCTGGTGGTGGCTTCATCCTTGCTGGCTCACTCGGTGTTGGCGATGCGCTGATCCTCGGCACAGCTGGTGAGGGCTTTCAGCTTCCCGGCATCCTAGAAACTAATCTGCAAGTAGGGGCGGGGCTTGTCTCCATCGGCTCCTCTGTTACGGATTACTTGTCTGGCCTTTGGGTTACGGGGATAAACAACGAAGGGCCCAACCTAGCCGGCTACAACCTGAGTGAGATAGGCACCAATGCTGGTGCTTATGGCATCGGTGTTGACGTATCTCTTTTAGATAACGTTCCTGGGACTGCCACAGACGTAATGTCGGCGCTCAAGGGGCTCGACGATGCGCTCACCGCTTCTGGGTTCGATACCCTTCAGACAGCCTATGCCGCTGGTAACACCATTACCGTTACAGCGGCTAAAGGCATCGTCGACATCAGCAATGCCACCGATGCTACAGGCCTGCTGCATTTGTCGCATACCTCCGTTGGCGGAGGTAAAGCCCTCTTCATAGAGATGGGTGCTTCGGCAACTGATACAGGGCTGCTCCTCACCAACAATGGCTCCGGTAATGCTATTGAGGTCAAGGACGGCGCTAATGACGTATTTGTGGTCGACGGGTCGGGCGCGGTTAGCCTTACCGCTCAGGCCGCTTCTACCTTCTCAACAGCAGCAGGCAATCTATCTCTTTCCTCGATTGCCGCAGAGCTTAGCCTTGGTGACGTTGGTGGAACAATCACGCTGTCTCAGTTGGCTGATCGCTCGCTTATCCAAACTGGTGTGGGTGAGGTCTTTGATGGCGTTACATCAATCATAGCGGCTTTGAACGCCCTGGCTGCTGCTGCTGACTTGACCGGCCAGGCGGGCATCAAAGAGTACGTCATTGAGAACGGTGTCACCATTACGGCAGGGGATGCTGTTGCGCAGGGCACAGTCACGGGGCGCGTTACTCAGGCCAATGCAAATGCCAATACAAATACCAAGTTTGTTGGCATCTCTTTAGAGACCGGCACTGGGGATGTGGGCGGCACCATCAAGGTTCGTGTGGCACTGCCAGGCAACTTCATCGCGGATGGAGGGCTTACTGCAAATGCGGGCGATGCTCTGTTCCTACCCGATAGCACCGGTCGCGTAACTACGGTGGCACCCGCAAGTACAGGTGATGTTGTGATGCGTATTGGTTGGGCACATGAAACTGGTGCGCCGAGTTCAAGTTACTTGATTGATCCAGCACAGGCTGTTATTTTGTGAAACCCCTATCAACTGAGTAAGTGCTTTCTATGAAAAACCGTAAAGACCAATCAGACCTTGAAGCCCTCCAAGCACGGGCACGAAAAGCAATAACCGAACCAACACTAGGAGCATCCGTGACATCTATCGACGACGCGAAAGGTAAGCGCAACAAGATCGCGCAGGCAAAAAAGAAAGTTGAAGACGCTCTTGATGCTGCAAAGACAGGCAAGGACGAGGGCGAGGTTGTCCGCCCGCTTACTGAGCTTGCCTGTCTCAGGCTGCTGCACCTCAATGATAAGAAACTGCGAGCAGATGAGGCTGTACGCGCCCCCATCGCCGCAGAGGCACAGAAGTTCTTTGACGACGAGGTCGCGAAGCTCAAGAAGAATGTCAGCGACAAGCTGGCAGCTGTGATCATTCAAAAGCTGAAAGAGAATGAGCTGTACCAGGCCGCCAACAAAGCATATGTGGATGCCATCAACGCAGTTCTCGACGAGGAGACTCCGAAACTGCCTCTCGGGTATAGTGTCAGTAACCTTAATCCTGAAAAGCAGGTTTTGACGGCTACTTGGAATCCTGCCGCAGTAGGTAAACGACTGGACATACCGGAGTGACCTTTGGCTATTACGCTCAAACTAGACGCAGGCGGTCAGCTAAAACAGATCGCTATCGCAGAGTCAGTCCAGGCTGATCTCTTTGAGCGTAGAAATTCGTCCGGTGACCTGGCTGTAGGTTCGGGCTTGGGGGGCGGAGAGTTCCTTAAGCTCGGGTCTGCGACATCTACCGTTAAGTCTCTTGGCGTTTTCCAGGCAGACCTGAATGCTTTGTTCTCCAGCTACGTAGACCTAGCTGACATTGCCGCTCCGGCTAACCCAGGAGCCAGTAAAGGGCGCCTGTATAAGAAGACAGGCGACGACGGTATCTTCTGGAAGCCTGATGCCGGCGGCGCAGAAGTAGATCTTACGAACGCGAATGCGCTGATCCGCAAGAACTCTACGGGATCTAACTTTTCGCAGCCTCGAATCAACCTGATCGAGAGCCCGAACATTCAGATCACTGTCGCTAATGACGGCGTTGACAACGAGATTGACGTAACGATAGCGCTCTACGCTCTTGATGCCGTAGACGTTATTTACGGTCCCACTACTTCTGGTGATTGGTACACTGCGGCACCGACAAACGTAGAGGCTGCACTTGATCGTCTGGCGAAGCTGCGCGTACTGACCACTACTGCGTTCTCCGCGACTCCGACCTTCGACTTCACGGCGGATAAGAACTGGCACAAGATCACGCTCACGGCGAACATCACGGCGATTACGCTCACGGCACCACGCCAGGTCGGTACAGTGGTTCTGGAGATCGTCCAGGACGGCACGGGCGGGTGGACCATCGCGACCTCTGCGTGGCCAGCGACGTGCAAGTGGGCGGGCGGCGTGAAGCCTACGTTCGGTGATGCAGCAGGCACGACTCGGCTGGTGACAGCTTGGTTCGATGGGACGAACTACCATTGTGAGTTCCGACCGGAGACGTACATCGCGTGACGCTCCCGAGCTACATCGGCATCGCGAGCAACAAATCGGACTCCGCGTCTTCGCTCGTGGTTAACTGCGCGACTATCAACGCGGGTGGACCGGCGGCGATCAACGACATGCTGCTTGCGGTATTTGCGAGCGACGGCTCCGCTGCTTCGGTCAACGAGTTCATTTATCCTCCGAGGGGCTGGCATGAGTTGTTGGCGGCACACAACTTCGGGCGCTCCAAGCTGTTCTACAAATTCGCGGCTGCTGGGGACGCTACCTCTTGGACGTTCACCAACGGGACGACGACCGGCATCATCTGCGCGGTGATGTGCATCCGAGGCGTCGACCCGGTGACTCCGATTTCATTGGCTAGCTGTTCACAACCTACGAGCAGCACGACGCTGGCGTGTCTATCGGAGACGACTGTCCTAGCGGACTGCCTCGCTCTTGCGATCTACACGGTCGATGGAACGGGGCTTGGGGCTGTCACTCCGACTGCGACTTGGACTGAACGTTTTGAGGATGAGACGACTCTTAACGGCATATATATCCAAGAAAAGAGTTTAGCGACAGTATCAACATCAACTGGTACGGCGAGCGTCACGCAGGCCGGTCCAGGCTCTCGCTTCGTCGGGCGCATGGTGGTGCTTCAGCCTCCACAAGTTCAGTCCACGCGAGACGTGTTCGTGAAGTCTGGGAAGTTCTCAAACCGCACCAGCGCAGGCGACCAGGACATCACGGGGCTTGGCTTCGATTGCAAAGCCTTGATCATGTGGGGCGTAAAGGTCGCGAACACTACAGCGGTAGTCGATGCAGAGTTCGCTTATGGGATTGGCGCGGACGACGGCGTTACCGCAGCCGCACAGAGGTACGTTGGTAACTGGCACGACTCTGGGACAAATAACGACACGCGCTATGGCGGCGGCGGCGAGATCATCAAGCTGTATCAGGCGGGGAACTCGACGGTTGGATCGCCAAACTATGCGGGCGTCTACTCCAAGATCACGGACGGGTTTCGGATCGCCTGGACTGGTACGTCGATCGCGACAGCGGTCGAGTGGCACTATGTGGCTATCGGCGGAGCCGATGTGCGCGCAGTCGTCGGGACTGTCCTCGCGACTGCTCTATCCGTCGCGAGCCTCCCGTGGCGCCCGGATATCGTGAATGTCATCTCGTCCAACATCAACGTGACAACGGACCATATCTCGGACGAGAGCATGATCTCGATCGGTTGGTTTGACGCCGTTGGTGGGGCTTTCGTCTCTGGCAACAACTACGGAGAGAACGCCTTCGGCGGCGACAACAACAACGCGACGTTCCGAGACGACGGGTTCTGCGGACGTTGGGAGGACGGCGTTCAGGCGTGGGACGTGCATTGGAAGCAAATGACCTCGACCGGCTTCACATGGGAGTCGGTGGATGAAGTGATACCTGCGGATTATCTGGCCTACCTTGCAATCAACTTCGAGCAAGGCGCTGGCGTCGGGACGTACCCCGTGAACGTCTCCTGCGACTATGACGAAGACTCCGGCGTGAACGGGACCGATCTCACGCTCCCGGTTTTCGCCAACGGTCGGCGGCTTCAGACGATGGTCATGTGCCAGCACTTTAAGGCGTCTACTGATGTCGCGCAGGAGCAGGGCTCTGTTGGGTGGGGTTGGGCAAACTACGGTGCGGGCGGGGCTGCGATTACACAGGCAGCGGTGTTGACTGTGAAGGGTCCGAACGCTGCTCGATTGTCGGCGCGTCGGACAAGCGCGACCGCTATCGCGCTCGCTACAGACGACGTGACGGCGGCGACGTATGACAGAGTAAAGGCGGTGGTCGATCCGCCGCTACTGATTGACAACGCCACGTCACAGGTGAGGAAGACGCTGTTCGGGTTTATCGAGTTTGGGCAACAGGTCGGTTCCGTATCTCTCGCAATGCCCGTGTTCCAGACTTCGGGGAACTAGCTTGTATAATGGCGGGAGTTTATTTTGGCTATTGGGCTAAAGCTAGGAAGTGGCGGTTCTCTTCAGCAGTTCCTAGCAGGGGACTCGATGGAGGTTGGCTCTGTCGAGCGTCGCGCTTTGGCTGGAGATCTGTCCGTCGGCTCACTGCTAGGGTCTGGCGAAGAGCTAAGGCTAGGCTCTATAGCATCCACAGTCAGATCTATTGGCTTCTTTAGGCTGGACAGCTACATAGACCTCTACGACATTGCTGCGCCTGTTAACCCTGGCAACGGCATCGGGCGCCTCTACAAAAAGACCGGCAGCTCCGGCATTTACTGGAAGCCCAATGTTGCGGGCCCTGAAGTAAATTTGGCAGCAGGTACATCCGCGCTGCTTCAAATCAACCAGTCACTCACTGGTGTGATAGACGGCGCTAACATGGTGTTTACGTCTGCTGCTCCGTTCAAGCACACGGCAGCGCTCAGCGAAATTTTCTACATAAACGGAATACGTCAGCGTGAAGGTAGCGGAAATGACTATGTTGTTTCCGAGTCTGTCCCTGCGGCGGGCTATGATACTATTACGGTGGAATATGCACCGTTAGTCGGCGACGTGTTGTCAGTGGACTTTTATTTGTTCTAGTAGAGGAAGGTTGTTATGGCGCGAACATTTGAACGTCAGGCTACACAGATTCGTAACTCGGATTTGTACGACGATACGTTGGCAGCGGGCGTAACCCTAGAGTCTGGTGCTACTGAGATCGAGCGCGATCTCAACGGTATCCGCTCTCAGTTGAACCGCTTGATCTGGTCCACGACCAGCGGCAATTGGTGGGACGATGTTCCGACCATCAACGCAAAGAAGCGCGGTATTCGCGACTTGAACTTTGACCTTGATGAGCTTGAGTCACAAAAGGTTCTGTGCCGTGTTTCGTTACTAACGGACGTTGCGGTTACTGCTGCCCAGAACTGGCAGCTCCTTTCCTTTGCTTTGAGCGAGACCCCTCCCGCTAATGCCGCCGTGGCGGGCACCGTGGATGGGGCCGTGGTTGCGCAGTCTGCACTCAATGGTGCTGGCTTCAACGTCCACGAGTTGATTGAGGTTGCGGGCGCATCTGCGATCTACCCCAAGAACTTGATGCTTGTCCGTGACTCGACGACGGGTCAGCCGATCCAGTCAAGTGGTCGGGATATCTTCGCCCTGCTCCAGTATGAGAGCACAGGCGCGGATAACGTGGCGTTCGACGACATATCTGGGGGTAAACGAGCCAAGCTTTCATTCGTTCGTATGAACGCTGCCTTGGATGACCTCGAGGCCGCTACTGTTGGCGACATCGCAGGCAAGACGATCAACTACGCGTGGGTTAGTCGGTACCAGCTCGATAACGTCCCCGAGGATTGTTTCCTTGGGCAGAGCACCTTCACGGATGTTTCTGCGTCGGTAGATGTGACGCGTCAGCGTGCCTATGACAACCAGGGCGCGACCGTCGTAGAAACCACGACTAACTCTACGTTGGATCTAAATGGCGCCGGTCTTACTTGGATTATCCGAGACCTGGCAAACGCCAATCTGCTCAGGATCCTTGAAGGCAGCGGTGGCGGCACGTCTGAGCTTCAGCTCGGAGCGGACGTGGACGTGTTCAACAACGACGCGATCTTGAACGACTTTGCCAGCGGTTTGCGTGCGGCAACGGGTAGTACTCGGATCGACGTGGGCGTAAATGCCGGCGTAATTGAGACCACAGGTGCTGCCGATCTCCGCGTACTTGGTGCCGGGGAACTGTATCTGGATGACGGCAACCAGACAGGATCTACCTGGGCCCAGACCAGCGGCATTAAGCTCTCCGACACCACAGCAGAGTGGGATGATTACGAGACGGCTATGGGCGGCGAGGTCTCGCTGCTGCGCGGCATCTACCTTGCGAAAACAGCGAGTAGCCGAGGCGCCAAGACCCACTCAAACGTCACCGTTGATGCTGCCGCAGATACTGGGGTTAGTTTAGCCCTGGCTAACCTGGATGTAGCGTTGCCGAACATGAGCGGTGGTACCTTTGCTACGTCGCACGACGTGTACCTGAACGGTAACCTGCTGCGTGGTGGCGCCAATGCTGCCGCAAATAATGACTATTACCCAGGCAGCACCCTGAACCCGGCTGAGTTGAAGTTCGAATTCGCAGTCAAGGTCAACGATGTCATTTGCGTAATCCCCTGGGCATAGTTATTAATGCGGCATGAGTAGCCCAATCAAAAGTGAGGTGAAGATCGCCGCTGCGCAAGACATTGGAGTGCGTCTTGACGATCTTCTAGAACAAGCCCGGACAGAAGTTGCCCAGATGACCGGGGCACAGACAGGCATGAATGAAGGAGCTAGGGCGGTCGCCAAGTTATTGACCGCCGTAGACTCCGACATCGATAACGGGGTGATGGATCTGCAGCAAGCGCAGATGGCCAAGCTCTACGTGAACCGAGCAATAGCTGTACTCGAGAATCTAGCCCGGCACATGGGTAACCTGGTGTTGGCAGCCAATGGGAAAGTAACCGCTTTCGACAAAGCTGTGGCGTCTGTGAAGACGTACCAAGATGCTGAACAGGTTCGACTAGCAAGTGCCCTAGCGCAAGCTGCAACAGAGGCTGCCACTGGTGCCACGACAACGTCCCATCGACCAGAGAAGACCATAAAGCAGCTCAGGTTAGATGAGGCGGCGGTAAAGCCTGTTCCAGTTGCTGCTCCTGTACCTACGCCAAAGAAACGTGGTCGCCCACCAAAGAGGAAAGCATAATGGCTAAGACTCCTGACAGGACGCCCGGAGAGGCCAACGAGGAGGGCACGATTTATGTTGTGCAGCCCTCTGACCCTACAGTGGCAGGCGGCGTGCGGTACGTAACTGGTGGCGACTTTCGCATGAAAGACCAATACGGGGTATTCAACCCGCGTGGCCCCACCCCGGCGGCTGCAGACTTTACAATTCCGTTCCTAACGATGGGCGGTTAGTTAGATGGCTCAAGCACCACTCACAGCACAACTAGCACCTGCTAGCACAGCGGAAGCTGATCTCTACACAGTTGGCGCATCGAAGTGGATTGTCATATCCGCACTGACGATCACGAACATCGTGACGACGGTGTGCAAGGCTCGCATTATCAAGCGCGTCGCTGGCGCAGCCACGTCGAACAAGGCTCATTACTACTACGACATCTCGATCGATCCAGGCACGTCGTTCCAAGTCTGCGCGGGGCTTGTGCTTGCAACAACCGACGTGCTCACCGTGAAGTCGGATACCGCAAACGGCTTGGCGTTCAATCTCGACGGCATAATCAACGACGTGTGATATGGCCCACGGACACTCAAGCGCGCAGAACGGATCAGGCAACCCGGCAACGAACGGGTTTCGTCTTACCGGAGTATCCGCCACTCCGGTAATGACAGCGGACAACACTTCGCTCGCCACAATCTACCTGACACCGTTTCGCGGCAACGTGATCGCGCTCTACAACGGTGTGAACTGGGATCAGATCACAAGTGCGGAAGTGTCTCTTGCGCTTTCTGGACGAACCACCGACTTGCCGTTCGACATTTTTGTCTACAACTCAGGCGGCGTGCCTACGCTAGAGTTCCTCGACTGGACCAACGCCACAACGCGGGCCACAGCAGTCGTTCGGCAAGACGGTGTGTGGTGCAAGAGCGGCGCATTGACGCGCAGATACGTTGGTTCGTGTCGTGCGCGGGTTGGTAACACGTTCTCGCTCGTCCGCAACGGCGTCACAACCGCAAGTAGTGTTGGTACTACTGCGCGTATCGACTTGTGGAACGCCGATAACCAAGTCGAAGACTACGCGACGCAGACGGATACCACTGATACATGGACGTGGACCACAGCATCGTTTCACCAAGCGAACGCATCAGCCACGAACCAGATCGAAATCATGGTTGGGCTGCAAGAGAAGATTCTTCAGGCAGAGGTAGTCGCAATGGTGCGGAACTCTACTGCGTCGATCAGAGCCGAAGTGGGCATCGGTATTGACTCGACCACGGTCAACAGTGCGCAGATCACACATTCTGCGGTCACGCCTACTACATCGGTCAAGATGCCGACCATTGCTGTCCTAAAGACGCAACCTACCATCGGACGGCGCTTTGTTGCGTGGCTTGAGCAGTCTGTCGCGACGGGCACGGCCACATGGTCTGGAGACGACGCTGTTGCTGCATCGTTGCAACAATCTGGGTTGTCTATTCGGTGGGAGTGCTAATGGCCCGTCTAGCCGCAATCCGTAACAACAAGATCGAACGGCTGGCGTTCGGCGTGAACGTGCTGCCTGACCGCGCTGAGTTGGATGCTGCGTTGATCGCTCAGTGGACGGCACAGGTTGGCGCGACGGTCCTGATCACTGACAACTTACTGCGCGCAGAGATAGACGACGATTGGGATGGTGTGCAAGGCGTAGAGCCTGCCGCTGTCGCAGCGGCGCGCATCGCGTTGGCGGCAAGTCAGGCAGAGGAAAGTGCTGCCAGGACAGACGCGCAGACTGTCATTGTGCAGCTTCGTACAATCGTGAACGGCTCTTTCGCCGGGACGCCAGCACAGGCAGTCCGCATCCTTGCGCGGGCTGTGCTGTTTCTGGTGTTGCGTGAGACACGGTGACGCATGGCCCTAGCACTGGGTTGCCCCGTTCTGTTGCTCCACCGGGTACGTTGCTGAACGTCCAGCGCTTCACAGCGTCAGGCACATATACACCAACAGCAGGCACGCGAGCCGCGTTGATCGAAGGCATCGGTAGTGGTGGTGGTGGTGGTGGCGCGGCGCAAGGTATTGGCAACGGAGGCTGCGGTGGAGGCGGCGGTGCAGGCGGATACGCGAAGCACTGGTGGAGCAGCGTAAAAGACACGCTCACTTACTCAGTGACGGTCGGCGCATTGGGCACAGGCGGTTCAGCGGGCAACAACCCCGGCACCGCTGGAGGTAGTAGTCAGTTCGCGGGGGTCTTGTCCCTTGCGGGAGGGCTTGGCGGAAAGAGCATGGCTGCGGGCTCTTTCGCATCATACCCAGAGGGAGGCGCGGGCGGCGCTGTCACTAACGGCGGCAATATCGTAGCGACTTCCGGCGTGCCTGGTCGCCCGTCCAGCAGACAGAGCGCGAACACAATCTCATCCGGTGCAGGCGCGTCGTCGCCACTCGGAACAGGAGGCGTCGGCGTCACTACGACGGTAGCCAGCAACAACGGCACCGGATATGGTGCTGGCGGTGGCGGTGCGTGCGCGCTGTCTATTACCTCTGATCAAGCCGGTGGCAACGGCACGGCGGGCGTGTTCATTGTGTACGAGTATTCCTGATGGCACAGCAACCAAGCGAAGGACACAGGGGAGGGCGCAACGGTCGTTTGATCGGAGTGCAGCGACTCACTACGACGGGCAACTACACGCCCACGGCTGGCACCAAATCGATCCTCGTGGAAGCCGTCGCAAGCGGTGGAGGCGGTGGAGGTGGCGACGGTGGTGCAAGCACGGCAGGCATGGGGTGCGGAGGTGGTGCGGGAGCTTACGCGCTGCATCGTTGGACAGCCGTGGGTGCTGGTCCGTATGCGTATACCATCGGCGCAATCGGGACTGGCGGTGCGGCGGGTAACAACGCTGGAACCGCTGGCAGTGCTCTGACGTTTGCGCTTGACGTGACGCTCAATCTCGGCGGCGGGCAAGGCGGCGTATCCCAAGCCACCGGCACTACACTGACTAATCTGGTCGGCGCGAACGGCGGTGTCGTGACAGTAGGTGGCAACATACTTTCGCAATCTGGCGAGCCTGGTGGGCCGCAGTACCGCGACTCTGCGACTCTGGGCCATTCTGGTTATGGAGGATCTTCACCGCTTGGTGCGGGCGGTGCAATGAAGGTAGCTTCAGCGGCGGGCGCGACCGCAACAGGCGATGGCTCAGGCGGCAGCGGCGGATATGCTGACACGGCAACAGACAGAGCAGGCGGTGACGGCACTAAGGGTGTAATCATCGTGTACGAGTACGACGCATGACCCACGCATCAAGCCAACGTACCCCAGTGTTCAACCGACAGCCGGGTCGTCTGCTCAATGTGCAGCGGCTCACAGCCGGGACCACGACATATATCCCAACACCGGGCACAGGGCAGATTATTTGCGAGGCTGTTGCTGGCGGTGGCGGTGGTGGCGGTAGTTCGCAAGGCACTAGCACGACAGGTGTTGGAGGTGGTGGCGGTGCTGGAGCTTATGCCAAGCATCGGTTCACACTTACAGGCGCAGCGTCGTATGCCTGCACTGTGGGAGCAGGCGGTGCGGGTGGTGCAGCAGGTGGTGCGAACGCTGGTGCGACCGGAGGTGCTACTACATTCACGCTAGACGTGACAATCAGTCTCGGTGCCGGTTTAGGCGGCAGCGGCATGGCAGCGGGAACGTCAACACTAGCGGCAGCGGGTGGCGATGGTGGCGCGGTCACGACAGGCGGCAACATCGCTTCGTCTGGCGGTCGATGCGGCATGTGTGGCCTTCGCGATTCAGGCACGCAGGCTACGTCTAGCAACGGGGGCTCATCGCCTATGGGTAGCGGCGGGGTCGCACAATGGAACCAGAATCCATCGGCAGATGGTGCGCCAGGGACGGGCAATGGTGGAGGCGGTGCGGGCGGCAGCAGTTCCGACAGCGGCAACGCAAACCGTGCAGGCGGCGCAGGGTCCGATGGTGTGATCATCGTGTATGAATACACATGACGAGCAGATATGCTGTTCAGATCGCCTGTGCGGTAGAATAGCTGCGGAGGATCTCTATGGCATTTATTTTCTCAGAGCCAATGACTGGCTACACGACCGCCACAGACCTTGCGCGTAATAAGTGGACTGGTTCTCCGGACATGACGTACACCCCCGGTACTGGGCGCTTTTCTGGCGGGTCGGTTAGATCTTCTTTTGACTGCGCTTTCACCCGCCCAGCTCCGCCTAGCAATGATGACCCTCTATATGCCGGCGGTTCTATATTTGTGCACATAATGATTAAGTGGGATCCAGGATTGCTGGTATCGCCTGGTGCTGAGTTCTTGCAGCTGAAGAACCGTACTGGAATAGATATAGCGCTGACCTTGCAACGGTCACCGTCCAACGCTCTTGTTCTTCTAGATGCCACAGGTACGGTGGTTGGCACATCTGCTAACGGTGTATTGACGCCAAATACTTGGCACGTGCTTGTGGTGCAAGCTGAAGTCGGGGCTACGCCAGGACTCGTAAATGTTTACGTCGATGACCTGATCAATGTAAAGCTGACCACTAGCTCGGCCAACATGAATCTGGATGCGACCCAGTATGCCTGTGACTCCATCACATTTGTTCAGTCGATCAACGAGGCCGGTGCTGCCTATGACTTGAGCGAGATATTTGTTTATGACTCCTGGGGCGTCCTATGGAACACCGTGATTGGTGATAAGCGGCACATACCCTTGGTGCCCACAGAGAGCATTGATCACTCTCCATACCCTCCCTCTTTTATTGCTTCTGGCGGCGGCGATCCCGCACTTATGGTGGACGACCCGCTGTCTGCAGTCAGTGATGACGATGCGACATATACGTCTACTGTTGAGTACTATGCCTACGACGAGTTTGTACTAACAGATCTACCGCCGGATACGACAGGGATCATTGGCATCTTGAGCGTAGTTACCGCGAAGAAAACGGGTGCCGGCCCAGCGCCTATCTTTAAGCATCGTGTTGTCCCCGTCGGCCTTTTTGATGAGGATGGCAACGCTAGGGTAATCGACGATCTTACCGTGGACTACTTGGACTATCAGGCGATGTATGAGCAAGATCATGGCGCGGGATATCTTGCGTGGACCCCTGATGCCGTGGATACGCTGCATGGTGGATATCAGGTGGGCGACATTCCTGTTTGATGCCCTAGCTCGAGACGTAAGGAG
>Ga0315284_10001924_pt1 | contig 29680 bp, 35 predicted proteins | sample YL17G09_16_MG_FD_203696 | JGI IMG/M metagenome (GOLD analysis project Ga0315284, IMG submission 203696) | Sediment microbial communities from Yellowstone Lake, YNP, Wyoming, USA - YL17G09_16 | ecosystem: Environmental > Aquatic > Freshwater > Lake > Sediment | place: USA: Wyoming | collected...
CGCAAAGATTGGTCATTTTTTCTAAAGCCCCACGGACATTCTCCTGCACCTTGTTGGCAATATCGGGAATGTTGAATCCGTATTTGATAATTAAGGGCAGGTCCACTCTTACTTCCTCATTTTTATCGAATTCAACCTTTATCGCAGAGAGCGACTTCTGGCCAAGCATTTCTAAAACGTTGCTCTTAAGATTGCCCCCCACGCGTTTAACGCCGTCAATTTCTCCTGCGGCAAGAGAGGCAATCGAGGCAATGACTTTTTTATGGATTTTTACTACTCCTAAATCGCTTCTTGATTCTTCCGACCTCATCTATTCCTCCGTTAGTATCTCGGTTCCCTTAAATAATTCCTGAACCAGATGTGTCGACACCTCTCCTTTTAAAAAGAGCGGGTTATCCAGCAGTTGGCGGTGGAAGGGTATCGTGGTTTTTATCGGTTCGATGGTGAATTCGCTAAGTGCTCGGGACATAGTTTTGATGGCTTCTTGGCGGTTTTCACCGTGGACAATTAATTTGGCAATCAGCGAGTCGTAGTGAGGAGTTATTTCGTATCCCTGGTAGACATGGGTATCCACGCGCACATTCGGCCCGCCAGGCAGATTTAAAACCTCGATTTTGCCCGGAGAAGGCATAAAATTTTTTTCGTAGTCTTCAGCGTTGATACGGCACTCAATACCCCAGCCGTTGATTTTGATATCGTCCTGTTGATATTTAAGCCTTTCTCCTGCGGCGAGGCGGATCTGCTCTTTTAATAAGTCTATTCCCGTAACCATCTCGGTTACCGGATGTTCGACCTGAATACGGGTATTCATTTCCATGAAATAAAAATTATTATGACTGTCTAAGAGAAACTCAATTGTCCCGGCGCTGGTGTAATTAATGCTCTTAGCGCCCTTGATCGCTAACTCGCCAAGGCGCTTACGCAATTTATGGTCAACGGAGGGAGAGGGCGATTCTTCCAAGAGCTTTTGATGGCGCCTTTGTATGCTGCAATCCCTTTCGCCGAGATGGACGATGTGGTTATATTTATCGGCTAAAATCTGGATTTCAATGTGCCGCGGCCGTTCGATATATTTTTCGATATAGACAGCGGGGTTGCCGAAATTTGCTTCTGCCTCTGCCTGCGCAGTCATCAAACTGCTGATTAACCTGATATCGTTATGGCAGATACGCATGCCTTTGCCGCCGCCGCCTGCCGCAGCTTTAATGATTACCGGATAGCCGATGCGTTTGGCAGTTTTGATTGCCTCTTCTTTATTTTTTACGATGGTGGTGCTGCCGGGAACAAGGGGCATGCCGATTTTTTGCATGCTTGCCCGCGCAGCCATTTTATCGCCCATTAACCTGATATTGGCAGGTGTCGGGCCGATGAAGGTAATCTGGCAGGATTCGCAGATTTCTGCAAAATGCGGATTTTCTGCAAGGAAACCGTAACCCGGGTGGATGGCTTCTACGTCCGTAATCTCCGCAGCGCTGATGATTGCCGGGATATTCAGGTAACTACCGCTGCTGGCTGCCGCTCCGATACAAATCGCCTCATCAGCAAAGCGCACGTGCAGAGAACTCTTGTCCGCCTCAGAATAGACGGCTACGGTTCTGATGCCTAATTCGCGACAGGCACGGATAATTCGAAGGGCGATTTCGCCCCGGTTGGCAATAAGTATTTTAGAAAACATTATTTTAAAGTGGCTCGATGAGGAACATGGGTTGTCCGAACTCGACGGGCTCAGCGTTATCTGCAAGGATTTCGATAATCTTGCCTTTAATCTCCGATTTTATTTCGTTCATTAACTTCATTGCTTCAATGATACAGATGATCTGTCCGGGTTCAATTATCTGGCCTGTCTCTACATAGGCTGCTGCCTCAGGAGAAGGAGCGCGATAGAAAGTTCCTACCATCGGCGCCTTTATCTCTACCGTCGTAGTTTGTGCTTGCGAAATTTTTTCTTCTCTGGTAGGTTGGCCTGTCGGCAACATTTGTTTTTCTACAATAATCGGGCCGCTAAGAGCCTCTGTTCCGGGAGATGTCTTCTTCAGGCGGATGCGCATCCCCTCTCTTTCGATCTCCAGCTCCAGAAGATTGTTCTCATTCATCAGTGCGATCATTTCCTTGATTTCTTTAATATTCACAATGATTAGACCTCCCTTTATGCCTATTTGCCTACAGGTTGCTTCTTTCTATATATTCTGCGCTGCGCGTGTCAACCTTGATGATATCGCCGCTATTGATAAAAAGCGGTACTTGAATCGTGGCGCCGGTTTCAATCTCTGCCGGCTTGGTACCTGATTTTGCCGTGTCCCCTTTTATTCCGGGTTCTGTATGCGTAACTTTAAAGTTGATAAAATTCGGTAGATTTATAGTTAAAGCCCTTCCTTTATAGAAAGAGGTAACTACTTCCAGGTTATCTTTGAGGAATTTTGCCTTATCCGCTAACATCTCTTTGCTTAATGCCACTTCTTCATAATTATCCTGCGCCATGAAGTGGTATAAATCATTAGCTGCATAGAGATATTGCATCCTTCTTTCTTCAATAAAGGCCTCTTCAATTTTTTCTTCGCCGCGGAAGGTCATCTCTTCCAGATAGCCGCTTTCCAGGTTTTTTAACTTTGTGCGCACAAAGGCTGCACCCTTGCCCGGCTTGACATGCTGGAATTCCACGACCATATAGATCTTACCGTCGACAAGAATGGTCAGGCCCGTTTTAAATTGATTTATCGAGATCGTCACTTAGAACCTTCGCCCCTTCCCGTGTGACTAATACCATATCTTCTATTCTGATGCCGAATCTGCGCGGCAGATAAATTGCCGGCTCCACCGTAAAGACCATGCCCTTGGCTAAGCGTTGGTTATTTTTTGCGCAAAGATGCGGTTCTTCGTGTACTTCCAGCCCGATACCGTGGCCTAAGCCATGGCCAAAAAAAGCGCCGTAACCGTTTTCGGCAATGTATTGGCGGGCAAGGCGATCTATTTTATTTATTGCCACACCCGGCCGGATAGCCGCAATTGCGCGTGCCTGCGCTGCCAAAACTATATCGTAAGTCCTTTTAAATATTGAAGTTATTTTACCCAAAAAGAAAACCCTTGTCAAGTCGGATTTATAGCCTAGATAGTCAACGCCCACGTCGATTAAAACCGGTTCGTGGTTTTTAATTCTCCTTTCCGAAGTGCGGTGGTGCGGAAAGCTTGCATTCGCTCCCGCAGCGACAATGATCTCAAAGGCAGTTCCTAAGGCATCATTATATCTGATAAAACGTTCAATTTCTGCGGCAACCTCAATCTCTTTTTTTCCCGGCCGGATAAATTTTCTAATGAATTTCAAGGCGAGGATGGTGATTTCGGCCGCCTTGGCGATTTTTTCTAATTCCAACTCGCTTTTTATCTTCCTTAAACCTTCGATCAGGCTATGGGTAGGGATGAGCTCTATTTTCTTAGCTAACTCCTCCCTGATTTTTTTGTGTTCCGCGAAAGGTAAATACCTTTCTTCAAATCCCACGCGCTTAAGCTTTAACTCTTGCAGGGTATCGGCAATTAATTTAAATACCGAACCGTTGAATTTCTTTACTGTTGCGGCGCCAAACAGCCCTAGCCTTGCCTCTTCGGTATATCTTGAATCGGTAAAATAGACATTTCTTTTTTTTGAGACTAAGAAATAGGCATCGCGGCTGATAAAATTAGTGAGGTAGGAAATATTGGCAGGCAAAGAAACAATCAGGCCATCGAGTTTTTCCTGCTTTAATTTTAGAAAGATGTTCCGTAGTGGTAAATTCATTGAGCATTAAATTATGTCAATCAAGGCCTCAAGGCCCAGGGTATAACTTTTGTCTCCAAAGCCCATAAGCGTTCCTTTTGCTACCGGGCTGATTAAGGATTTTTGCCTGAATTCTTCGCGGCTGTAAATATTCGAAAGGTGGACCTCTACTACCGGTATGTTGCAGGCAGCAACGGCATCTCTGATTGCCACACTCGTATGTGTATAGGCAGCCGGATTAATCAATATCCCGGCATATTTATTTTTGGCCTTGCCGATGAGGTCAACGATTTCGCCTTCGTGGTTGGATTGCTTGATGGTCAAGCCAACCTTGCGTTTGCGGGCAATTTTTTTTAAGGCAGTATTTATCTCTTTCAGGGTTATCCTGCCGTAAATCGCCGGTTCTCGCTGGCCGAGCAGGTTAAGGTTCGGGCCGTGGATTACCAGTATCTTTTTCATATTATTATAAGGCTAAGGTTGAGGCTGAGGTTAAGGTTAAGATTTTACTTAGCCTAAGCCTTAACCTAAACCTTAGTTTTAATCCTCCGCTTCATCTATTAGCATCACGGGAATACCGTCTCTGATCGGGTATTTTTTCCCGCATTTTTTACAGACAATTTTATTTTCCTTTAATTCTACATCTGCCTTGCAGGCAGGGCAGGCTAAGATATCCAGTAATTCTTTATCGATCATTTGTTCTCTCCCTTCTGTTTGGCGATATATTGTACCCTTAATTCATAAAGTAGGTTTTCTAGAAGCGTTGATTCCTGCGCAGTTAAATTTCCTTTGGTTCTTTCTTTTAACATGCCTAAGGTATCAATGAGAAATTTTGCCTGTGCGTTATCCTCTTCGGTTTTATTTGTCGCCGGATTCGGCACTTGCCCCAAGGCGATGGAGGCCTGGAGTGCCAAGGTAGTAATAAAAAAATTAAAATCCGGCTCAGGCGGAATGAATTTACTTTCTTTTTTTAAGGTCTCTTTTTCTTTTTCCACTGTATCTTTCCAGGATTCGTCGATATTTTTATTTATTTCGTCCATCAGGATATCACCACCCCCGCGTAGCCGACTACCGAGCTGTAATCGCCGGTTACATCGCCGCTGGTTTGATAATCGATAAGTTGGGCTTTTTTCGCCCCCAATAGCTTCGCCGCAGTGAGCATCGCGATAGTCGCAGCATAGCCGCACATCGATATATTAAATTTATGGATTTTTTCCCAAAGCTTGTCTTCATCTAATTCCAAAATTGCCCCGAGTGCTTCTTTATCTTTTTTTTCTGCGCAGTGCTGGCTTTCATAATGTGTCATATCAGAACTGGCAATGATGAGCACAGATTGGCTCAGATTCAATGCCTTTAAGGTATCAGCGATTTCCCTGCCGATTTCTTTATAGGTTTGCAGTTCTGAGGCAGCAAAGGTAATCGGCACAATGGAAAAGTTAGGTTTAAAGTACTGCAAAAAAGGTATCTCTACTTCCAAAGAGTGTTCATAGGTATGAGAAAGCGTATCTTCTTCTAAATGCGCTGATTTTTTTAATAAGGCTTTTGCCAACTCCTCGTCTATAGAAACATCGCCGAAGGGCATCTGCCAGAGGCCTTGCGTCATAATGCTAAAATCCTTTCCGTATCCGCTGTGATTAGGGCCCATGAGGATAATTCTTTCTTTGATCTGAATTAAAGATGCCACCTTTGCCGCTACCTTTCCCGAATACATGTAGCCGGCGTGCGGCATCATACAGGCAATCACGGATAATTTTTGCGCTGCCCTCTCTTTGCCTAAGAGCAATTCGATTTCAGCTTTTAGCTTTTCCTTGGAAGCGGAATAAAACTGTCCGGCAACCTGCGGCTTTCTGATGCTATAATCTTCCATTAAATAGCGTCTCCAGGTAACTTTTACTTTCCCGCAACTCCTGGGAGGTTGAAGGATAGTGCGCTTCGATTACCTTGAGCGTTTCTTTGCTAAGATAAGGAGTAAACAAGTTAAAATCAATTTCGCCTTTTTTGGGTGCACGGTGGTCTTCGGTTCCCGCGCAGTCATGTAGATGCAGGCCAATCATTTGCCGGCTGTAAGATTCCAGATATTCCCGGTGTGGGGTAAACCCCAGATTTTCCAGTACCTGTGCGTGGCCTGTATCGTGCCAATAGAAAACATTCGCGCCTTTAAATTTATTTAAGATAATCCCTATTTCTTCAAATGACGGTATCTCGCGGATATAGATGCGGTTTTCTACGCCTAAAAAAAGGTTCTTTTCTTGCGCATAATCCGCCAGTACCTCCAGGCTCTTAAGCGTATTTTCAAAATACGGCTTAAAAACCTCCTGCCTTTCTTTTAAGGCGGAATTTTTAAGCTGGTTGTATTCCCGGGTACCTTTAAGGCCTTTTTTAAAAAGCGTTGCCAACTCTTTGGTCCGGTCAGGTATATCCACCCTGCCTGAGTGTAACACCACTGCCTTTGCTCTTAAGCGTTGGGCAGTATCAATGGTATTTTTCCCATATTTAATGGCTTTTTGGCGGATATCTTCGTCTAAAGAAGACATCGGATAATAATCGGGAAGTGCATCTTCTTTGCTTAAGCCTTCTGGTACGGGGCAGAAATTATGGAGGCTAGTGATTTCGAGCTTTTCTTTACCTATACCCGACTCTATCTCAGCAAGAAAACCGGATTCCAGGCTGAAACCCAGCTCTATGCTTTTAAAACCGACGGCCTTTATTTCTGACAACATTCCAGAAGCGCGCTGATAGCGGAAGGAATTCCATGCTGTGGATAAGGCAAGGCCCATTTTAATATCTTCTTGTTCTTGATTTCTTTTTGCGCTTGCGCTCGCTGGGCTTTTCGTAATGTTTGCGGTCTCTGACTTCCCTTAAGATGCCCTCTTGTTCGATCTTTCTTTTAAACCGGCGCAATGCCGATTCAAAAGATTCGTCTTTTCTGACTTCAATTTCTGGCATTTATATCATCATCCCCCTTTTTAGACTGAATAATATACCACTGATTTCAAGCGCTGTCAATTTATTTAAACCGGCTTAAGATTACTCTGACTGGAAAGAAATGATTACCGTAAAGGAGAGCTCCGGATAGTCTAATTCCTTGGGGAACTTGGGAAAGGGTGAAGCGCAATTTATGCTCTTGGCTGCTATTTCTTTCAGGTAGGCATTGGGAGTAGATTTGTCTTCGGCTATTTTTGCATCCGTGAGGTTTCCGCCAGAAGAAACAACAAAGGAGAGGCGTACTTCTCCGATGTCCTGGCTGGCATAATATTGATAGGCGCAGCGTTTGATTTTTTCTCGCGTAATTTGCGAATAACTGATATAGGAGGGCGCGGAAATCTTTTCTAATCCAAGAGGGGTAAGCGCAATCTTCTTCTTCACCGCAATTACATCTGGCTTTGCCAACTGGGGCTTGAGCGCAGAGAGCGGCCGGCGATTAATGGCACTATCAAGGTTACGTTCTTTGAGCATTGCGGCCTTTTGGCTAAGGCTTAATTGCGGTAAGAGTTTTTCTTTTGGCTGGATATTGCGTTTAGGCAGCGGCTGGGTTAACTTTAACAAAGCCTCCTCTTTAGCTTTTAGATAGGTCAACTCTATCTTTTTTAATTTGCTCTTGGAAGAAAGGGACCTAATCTGCGGCAGGAAAATTCCGGTATGCGCGATTACGGAAATGATTAATGCGATGCGGAAAGTTTTTTCTGGTGAGGCCATCTTAAATTTAGCTTAACATAAAGGGTTTTGCTTTGCAATAAAATTTAAATTTAAAAGTAACTTTGCAGCGTAAGTAAACTTATATTAGCGTGAGAGAAAAATTTTGGGTTTAAAACTCTGTCTTTATGCCACCGTAGATAGAGAATAGGGCTGTTTGATAACCGCTTGACTCTTCGTATTTCTCGTTAAACAAATTCTCTATTCTTCCGAAGACAGTCCAAATTTTGTTTATTTTGTAATTTAGGGATAGGTTTGCTAAAGTATAAGATTTAAGTAGCTTGTTTTTGTAATCTGTGCGATGCCCTACATATCCCAGATTAAAATTTAAATTCCATTTAGTAAGATCCCAATTAAATTCAAGATTAGCCTTATTTTTTGCCCGTTTCAAAAGCTCATCTCCACTTTCTTTATTTTCTGTATCTAACCAAGTATAACCTAATCTACAAGTCAAATTGTCTTTTTTAAATCTTAGATTGCTTTCTATGCCAACCGCTCTGGCCTTACTTAAGTTAACGTAGCCAGTTCCAAACACAAAATCTATCAAATTATTATAATGTGTGTGAAAATTAGTAATATCAAACAGAATTTTTCTCTTAAAGAGACCCTGTTCAATTCCTATTTCATAACTCTCTGATTCCTCAGGTTTTAAATTAGGATTACCTACCGGCAACCCATACATCATTGGTGCGGATAACTGATAAAGGCTTGGGCTTTTATATCCCGTCCCAAGCAGGCCTTTAATTCGGGTGTCGGTTTTATCTATTAAATATGAAAGTTCAAATTTATAAGTATCGTAATCTTTGAAAGTTGAGTGGTCGTCTATTCTATAAACAGCATTAAAATATAAATTATCAAAAAAATGTAATTTGTTTTCAACAAAAAGTCCTTTTATGTTACTTGTACTTTTAGGAAAATCACTTTCCCCATAGACATTATGATAATAATAAGTATCCGCTATCTCTTTTAAATAATTTACTCCCATCACAACTTTATCAAAGGTAAATATTTCCAATTCTGATTGCCAATCCAACTGATAGGTTTTGCCGTTATACCAATCCCTTTCGTATTCATCGGTATCGTCTTTTCCTTCTCGATAGCTTCTCGTTTCAGAAAATTGGAATTTATGTTTATAATAATCAGATATTTTTTGTTCTAATAAGAAACTTGCAAGCCATTCATTATTCCATAGCAGGCGGTCGGGATCGTCTATGGGCTTATCATTAAGGTAATCGTAATCGTCACCTTCGGATCTAGAATGGGCATAGCGGTTAATAATCCCTAGCGTTAAATCCGGCATTAAATCATAGTCTAACCGTAGAGAAATATTTGTGTTTTGGTAAGAGTCATTTTCGGGATTGTTGTTCTTTTCTTTCGCTTTTGAAAATCCCTGGGTGTCCAGTCTCGAAGCCCCCAAGGAGAAATGGAGTTTATCCTGTTGACCGTTTATCTCTAATGCTTCTCGATAAGTATAAAAAGAGCCGCCCTCGGTTAATAATGAAATTTTAGGTTTTCCATATCCCTTTTTAGTAATTATATTGATTACTCCTCCCATTGCATCAGAGCCGTAAAGGCTGCTTTGCGGGCCTCTTAATATCTCTATCCGTTCGATATTATCTGTGCTAAGGTGCGCAAAATCATAGCTTGCATCTGTAGAGGCGGGGTCATAAATTTTTATTCCGTCAATCATCACTCGCGTTTGTCCTGCGCTGGCACCCCTTAAGAATACGGATGTTGCTGAGCCAAATCCGCCAGTTCCCGCAATGTCTAAGCTGTTAGTTCCCCGTAAGATATCTTTCACGGCGAATGCCCCCCTTTCATTTATAGTTTTGCTGGAGACTACCGTAACGGAACTTGCCGTTGCTTCATTTAATTCCTCAGTTCTCGATGGCGTGACAACAATTCTTTCTAAATCGATATCTTCTGCCCAAATAAATCTACCGGTAATAAATACCAACGCACATAATACAATTGATTTCTTGACCCAGCCGTTCATTTTTCTTCTCCCTTCCTCTCCTGGCGAGAGTACTTTCCTAAAATAAACGATCGACCGGGCTACTCTTTAGCAAGAGATTACCGTTGCGCGGCAGCACTTGGAATTAGACCAAGATTTCCTTCGTTTATCCGGATTAAGTTTTTTAAATTGTTAAACTTGCTTATATTTTTTGATATCCAGAAACCAGTATTTCCAGAAGCCCTCTTTAAGGACGGGCTCGCTTTCCGTTATTTCAATTCTTTTTTTGAATATCGGCCCATCAACGACAAGCGTGTGAAACTCGCCGTTCTCACCGCACGGACAGATGTTTCTTATTTTAAGCTCATTCAACAAATCCTTATCCATATATCGCCCCACAAAACTTCTGTCGAATTTATCTGCCTGGCAGCTGACAACAACCGCTTTAAAACCTAAATTAATAAATTCTTCGATGATTTCTGCAGGAGGAATATTCCAGAGCGGCTCAATCGGCGTAATACCTAAATCGCCACAAACTCGGTCAACCCATTCCCTGTGTTCATCTAAATAGATATCTCCGAATACCATTGCGTTTATGTCTTTTATCTGGGAAACTGCGGCTTTAAATTCCTTTTCATATTCTTGCATATCCGCGGTTACTTCTTTTTGGATTAAGGGTATGCCAATTAATTCTGCTTGAAGATTTATCAGCTTTGCTTCTATTCCGTGGAAACAACAGCGCTTAGATTCTTTAGAGATAAAATTCAAAAGATATCTTATTTCATAACCCCCGGTTATTACCTTATAACAGGCTAAGCAACTGTCTTTTCCGCCACTCCATGAAGAAATAACTGTTGAATTATTCATAGACTAATCCTTCCTAGGATACATATGCTAAATAATATAATGATTTCTGTCAGTTCATTTATTGCGCCCAAGGTATCGCCCGTTATCCCACCAACCCTCTTACTTATAAATTTGCCGATTAAATAGCCGCTCGCCGTAATTATTATAAAAATGATTAACCCATTAAATTTCCAAATAAAAAAGGCGGTGAGTAAAGCAATGATGGTAGCAACAGAAAAATTTTTGAAATTTACACCTTGAATAAATGCCTTTGCCTTTCCTTCGTTACGGGCATAAGGAAACAAAAACATTGCAAAAACCAGCGACCATCTGCTTAGAGAGCACATTAAAAGCAAAGAGATTGTTTTTAATGAAATACTTATTGATGAAAGAAAAGCGATTTTTAATAAAATAACAACTATCAAACTTAAAGCCCCCATTACGCCGATATGGGAGTCGCGCATAATCCTTAACATTTCATCTTTATCTTTTCTGCTTGAGAAAGCATCGCAAGTATCCGTTAAACCGTCTAAATGCAGCCCGCCAGTTAAAATGATGAGTAAAATAATTAAAATAATGTTTATGCTAAACTGTTTTATGCCTAAAAAGATTAAAAAATTGTTTGCACCTATAAGAATTAAACCTAATAATAATCCGATGATAGGAAAATATGTTAATGCCGTAGCCATTTTATTATCGTCAACGTCTTTAATTTTAACCGGGATAATAGTTAAAAACTGTAGAGCTAATAATAAACTTTTCATTCTTTAGTCCTTTTGGAGACGCCAGCGCTTTTAAATGTCGCCATCTGGGTTAAGATTTTTATTGCCGCTTCAACTATGTTTATTCCTAAAGCAGCACCCGTGCCTTCGCCTAACCTTAAATCTAAATCTAAAATTGGCCTTAATCCTATATGGCTAAGTATAATTCTGTGTCCTTTCTCTACAGAGCAATGGCTGGCAATCAGATAATCTTTTACTTTGGGCTCAATATGATACGCGGTTAATGCTGCAGCCCCGGATATAAATCCGTCTATTACCACCGGGATTCTTTTAGCGGCAGCTGCCAGAATAATGCCGGTAATCCCTCCTATTTCAAAACCGCCAACTTTAGAAAGAACATCAATTGGGTCATTCGGATCAGGGTTGTTGATTTTTAGCGCTGTTTTTATAATTTCAATTTTATTGGTTAATCCCCTATCATCAATACCAGTACCCTTTCCCGTAACATCTTCAACAGGACACCCTGTAAAAACTGCGGTTATTGCACTGGAAGCAGTGGTATTTCCAATCCCCATATCGCCTGTGCCGATTATATCAATACCATTTTTAAATTCATCTTCGAATATTTCGATACCGGTTTCAATGGACTTTGTTGCCTCAAGCCTAGTCATTGCCGGACCAACTGCTATATTCTTCGTGCCGTAATTTATTTTTCTGATAATAAGTTTTGGATTGGGCTCCAAATCAGCGGCGACTCCCACATCAGCTACCACGACCCTTGCGCCAATATGTTTTGCTAAAACATTTATTCCTGCCCCGCCTCTTAAAAAATTATAAACCATCTGGGCAGTGACTTCTTTTGGATAAGCGCTTACCCCCTCTTCCGTAACACCATGATCAGCGGCAAGCGTAAATACTACCTTGTCTTTAAAAATCGGGTTCCCTTTTTTTGTTATACCCACAATTAACTTGGCTAACTCCTCCAGTCTGCCCAGGCTTCCCTGGGGTTTGGTAAGGTTATCCAATCCTTTTTGAGTTAAATCCATAAGTTTATAATCGAGACCGGCAATTTTATCGGTAATTTTTTTTATGTTTTGCATTTTATTCTCCAGGGAATACCCGAAACCATAAAAAATACTTCATCCGCCTCTTTAGCAACAAGTTGATTTACCTTACCGGCGATATCGCGGAAATCCCTGCCTAATTTATGTGCCGGTACTATTCCCAAACCGACCTCATTAGACACCATAATTATTTTTGTTCTTTTACTTCTTAGTTTACTCAGTAATGCATTTACCTTTTTTATAATCTCACCCTGCTTATATTCGCCTAAAATAAGATTGGAAACCCAAAGGGTCAAGCAGTCAATAATGGCGCAGTTAAATCTCTTGCTTATTTTCATTAAGAGAGGCTCCAAGTCATTACTTTCTTCAAAAGTACTCCAATGTTTCGGCCTTGTTTTTTGATGGAGCCTGATACGTTTTTTCATCTCTGCATCTAAACCCTGACAGGTGGCAATAAAAGCCACCTTCTTATATTTCTTCGCTAATTCAAGTGCATAGGTGCTCTTTCCGCTTCTTGCTCCGCCTAAAATAAAAATTATTCTGCCCATCTAACTTACCTTAAATGCGTTGTGTTATTGAATGATTTTATTGTCGGTTTATTTTTTTTATATTCAACCAGACTTATACTTGCCGGACGAGGAATATAACGCCAAAAACCCCTGCTTTTTAATATTTTGGTAATAAATATGCTTATTGTTCCGCCATGGCAGACTACAGCAATAGTTTTATCCGGATTAATCCGAACAATTTTTTTAAAGGCGATGCTTACTCTTTTCTTAAAGGAACACATACTCTCTCCTTTTGGAATGTTATTCTTATTAGGATCTGCCAGCCATTTCTTATAAGCAATCGGATATTTTTTCATAATCTCTTTATAGCTTAATCCTTCGAGTACTCCGAAATTCAATTCTCTTAATTTTTTTACTTTAGTTATAACGGGATTTCTGAAAATTATTCTGGCGGTCTGAATTGCGCGCCTTCTATCGCTGGAATAAACCCTGTCGCATTTTACAGACTTTAGCTGCTTGCGCAGCCGCAGGGCTTGGATTTTACCTTCCCTGTTTAAGCCGATATTCTTAAAACCGCAATATTTCTTTTGCTTATTCCAGTCAGTTATGCCGTGCCGGATTAAAATCAGTTTGGTTTCCATTGTTTATCTGTCGGAACTAAAATCACGTTTGGTTTATGGCTTAGGGGGTTTTCATTTACTAAAACTACGGTTTTATATACTGCTTCGATACTCTGATAAGTTAAGACTTCTTCCGGAGTACCTTCTTGAAAGATGGCGCCGTTATTGAGTAAGACTAAACGGTCACAGTAAGCACTCGCAAGGTTTAAATCATGCAGAACCATTACTATCGTAAGATTATTCTGGCGGTTAAGCTTCTTTAGCAAATCTAATATTTGTATCTGGTGGCCGATATCTAAATGAGAAGTGGGTTCATCAAGAAATAATAATTTTGGCTGTTGTGCCAGCGCCTTGGCAATGATAACCCGCTGGCGTTCACCGGCGCTCAAGTTTTCGATTTCCTTATCCTTAAGGTAGAAGGTGTCGGTTAACCTAAGAGATTCCTCGGCAATTAAGAAATCATTTTTGGTTTCAAATTGCAATCTTCTTAAATGAGGAATTCTTCCCATGAGAACGATATCCTCTACACTAAAAGAAAAATTGATTAAGGTCTCCTGGGGAACAAAAGCAACTTTTTTAGCGAATTCTTTTAGTTTCATCTGATTAATATCAATTCCTTCGAGCAAGATATTGCCCCCTTGGGGAGTTAATACGCGGCTCATCAGCCTCAGTAAGGTGGATTTTCCCGATCCGTTTGGCCCGATAATTCCGAAAAGATCCCCCTCTTTTATTTTAAAAGAGAGCTCTTTTATTATTATTTCTTTACCATAACCGCCGCAGAGGTTGTTTATTTCCAATAAATTATCCATTGAGTCATTTAATTTTTTGCTTCATTTTCAATAAGATAATGAATACCGGTGTCCCTATGATTGCAGTGATAACGCCGATTGGAATTTCCAGCGGCGAGAAGAGAGCGCGAGAAAACATATCGCATAAAATCATAAAAATTGCCCCCGCCAAACAGGTAGTGGGGATAAGAATTCTATGGTTTGCTCCAAAGATAAATCTCATAATATGAGGGATTATCAGGCCAACGAAGCCAATTATCCCGCAAATGCATACCAGGCCGGCTGTAATGAATGAAGTGGTAAAAAATAATATCTTTTTTATCGTCTCGGTATTTATGCCCAGATGGGTCGCCTCTTCTTCACCGATAGAGATGGCATTTAAATCTTGAGAAAATATGAAGATTAATAAAATTCCCAAAATAACTAAAAAACTAATGATGAAAAGTAATTTAAAATCATAAACCTGCAGGCTTCCCCATAGCCACCACATTACGCCGTGCAGCGCTTCATTGCCGGAAAAGGATATCAAAAATACAACTATACCGGAAAGTGTTATGGATACGATGACTCCGGATAGGATAAGTGATTGAACGGGAACTTTATTGCCCTGCCTGGCTAAGTTGTAGACTAAGATAATCGTTAAAGCCGCTCCTAAAAAAGCAGCCAAAGGCAAATATATACTCTGAAGGCCGATGATTATTGCTAAAACGGCACCCAAGCCTGCTCCGCTGGATGTGCCTAAAAGATATGGCTCGGCAAGCGGATTTCTTAAAATGGCCTGCAGGGCAATGCCTGAAACTGCTAAGCCGGCCCCCGTTAGTATTGCTAAAAAAATACGCGAAAGCCGAAGATAGAGAATATCCCTGTTTTCATTAAGCAATAAGTCTGATAAGGAAAGTTTAACCGAGCCTTTGATTAGTCCCAATAGAATTACGACGAGTAATATTATAAATAATGATATAATTTTAAATTTTAAAGAGAGTTTCATTTAAGGATGTAACCTCTTATACAGTTCTTTTAAGCCCTCAATTAGCCGAGGCCCTGGCCTGAGTAATAAATCGGGGTTGATATCATTATATATATGATTATTTTTAACCGCAGATATTTTCCCCCAGCCTAAACGGCTCCTTACCATTTTTAGAGGTTGTTCTTTACTCATATAAGTAAGGATAATAAAGTCGGGGTTGCGTATTATTACTTGTTCCGGGCTAAAATAACTATACGCCCTCTTTGTATCAGCGGCTATATTTACCCCGCCGGATAACGTGATTAATTCGTCAATAAAGGAACCCTCCCCGGCGGTCATTAATGGGTCAGCCCAAATTTCGACAAAAACTTTGGGGCGGTTTTTTTGAGGGATTAATCTGACCTGGGAATCTACTTCTGCTATTGATGCCTGCATTTTTTTAATCAAAATACCTGCTTCCCTTTCTTTGTCAGTGAGCTTGCCGATATCTCTGATCGAATTAAATAACTCTTCTAAATTGGAAGGGTCGCTGACATAGACTTTTAAATTAAGATGCGTAAGTTCTCTGACTATGGGTGCCTGCTCAAGGCCGGTACAAAATATAACATCGGGCTTTAAAAATAAGATTTTCTCAATGTTTGGCTGGCTGAAAGTTCCTACTTTTTCTTTAGTTTTGGCTTGCGCAGGGTAATTACAAAATGAACTTACGCCGACAATTTCATCATCCAGGCCTAAGGCAAATAAGATTTCCGTGGTGGATGGCGCAAGGGAAATAATTCGCAGATTAGAACTATCCTGCGCAGAGGATACTCCTAGAGAACAGATCAAGATCAAGATAAGGATTAAAAATATTTTTTTCATATAAATAAAAAACCCGCCACAAAACTTGGCGGGGTTGCACCCTATTTTAACTTTGGCCTTTCCGCGAGGAAAAAATACAGGCAGGTCTTCTGACTTCCCCGCCCTTTCAGCAGCCTTCCCATCCCAGTTTTAAGCTAGGAAAGTGGCATCTTCGCTGAAAAAGTTCCCTTTCTATTTTAGAAAGGGTGGGGTTACAGCGGCGGGACCGTATCCGCTTTTACACTTCGATTACACTCAGTACCCTTCGAAGAGTCCTGAGCGAAGTCGAAGGACGGATTTCCCTTTGCCTATATCATTTTTATTAATACTACTTTTTAGATAGCTTGTCAATAAATTTTTTTAATATTAACAGATTAACGCACCATATTCCAGGTGAGTTTACCTAAGATACAAAGCATGGTTACGATAAGGGCTGCGCCGATTACTCCTAAAAATATTGCAGGAAATGCATAACGAAAGCGAATTTTAAATAAGGAAGCAGCAATTGCCCCGCTCCAGGCGCCGGTCATCGGCAAGGGAATGGCGACGAATATTGCCAGGCCCAGTGCTTCGTATTTCTGAATAACATCCGCTTTCTTTTTTGTGCGTTCAAATAGCCAATCAAAGAATTTCTTCCACAAAGGAAATCTGCGCAACCTTTCTGAAATAGGATTTAAAAGAAACATTAACGGTATGATTGGCAACATATTGCCGAAAACAGAAAGCGCGAAATTTTTTACGATGGGAAATCCAAAATAAAAACCCAGGGGAATCGCACCTCTTAACTCAAAAATCGGCAGCATCCCTACAAATATGACCGCTATTTCCTTGGGCAACTTAAAAAGCCATTCCATCATATTCAGCACCGTTTGCGAACCTAATCGGGCACCGTCTGCACACGCAATCGTGTACCGTTTCTATGGCTAGAGCTTAAGGGGACACTTTGACGATTAGCTTAAGAGACGGTACAGCTTTATGATTGCAAACGGTGCTATTTATTATAGCCGTATTTGCCCACCAGAGGCACAAAGACGCAACCGCAAATTTCACGTAAAATCAGCCGGTTATTTTTCTTTTCCGCCACGGTTAAAACCTGGCTGAAACTCTCTCCCAATGGTGCTACGATTTTCCCATTTTCCGCTAATTGCTCAGTTAAAGGCAAGGGGATGCGCGGGCTGGCAGCAGTAATGATAATTCTCTCAAAGGGAGCTTCCTCTGTCCAGCCTAAAGTTCCGTCGCCGATTTTAAGTTTGATATTTGCGTAACCTAATTCATTGAGCAGGGATTCTGCTCTTTTTGCTAAATCCTCAAATCTTTCTACGGAATAGACATTTTTTGCTAAGAGCGATAATATGGCTGTCTGATATCCCGAGCCAGTACCTACCTCCAAAACTCTTTCCTCACCGGATAAATCAAGCAATTCCGTCATCAAGGCAACGATATACGGTTGCGAAATCGTCTGCCCCTCTCCGATGGGAATGGGATAATCGGCATAGGCGCTTAGTGCTAGTTCCGCAGGAATAAATCTATGGCGTTGGGCTTTATAAAATGCATCCAGGACTTTTTTATTTTTAATCCCGCGCGGTATAAGCTGTTCTTCGACCATGCGCCTGCGTAAATTATCATAATCCATAATAAATTATTCTCTCGCGGCTAATTCACCGGAAATAAACTTAATGAATCTTAAGCTATCGATAAAAGGGTTAATCTGGCTTCTTTGATTTTGATAGATTGTTTTTATCGGTACGGACTTAATCTGGAATCCTGCCCTGGCAGTTTTGAGGATAATTTCCGACTCGGTCTCGTATTTGTAAGTTTTTAGTTTGATTTTTTGCAAAACCTCTCTTTTGATAAGACGGAATCCGCATTGCGTATCCGCGATTCTTTGGCCGGAAATCTTGGAGATGAGCCAGGACATAAATTTATTCGTCAGCCAACGTGTTGCGGGCATTCCCTTTGCATCGGTCATTCTATCGCCGATAAATAATGCAGCCGGGCTATTATCGGCAGCCCGGATAAATTTTATCGCCTCTTCAGGAATATGCTGGCCGTCGCCGTCCATGGTAATAATCCTGTCAAAATTATTTTTTAGCGCATAGGCAAACCCTTTGATCAAGGAAGCCCCCTTGCCTTCATTTCTTGGGTTGCTTAAAACCACTGCTCCGTTTTTCTCGGCAATTAAAGCAGTGCCGTCGTATGAGCCGTCATCGATAACAACCACCTTAAGGCTCTCTTTGATTAATCTTGCGACGATATTTCCGATTTCTTTTGCTTCATTATAAGTGGGTATAATTACACAGGCATCCATAGATTTTTCTCGTGATTTTTAGGATCCACCCAAAACTTCTTAAACATACACCACTGGCCAGGATATTTTTTGATATAAGACTCAATTATAGATTTGCATCTCCTGGTAATTTCCACTAAATCGCTATCCCGGCTTTGTGTCGGAATATATTCTATCGGAGCCTCAAAACGTAAGGTAAATGTATCATCGTTATTGCGGATCATAAATCCCGGAATAATCGGGCTGCCGGTTTTAAGCGCGAATGCCGCTACGCCTACCGGAAGGAAAGTCGGCCTGCCGAAAAAATCTAAAACCAGCCCCTTTCCGGAAAAATCCCTGTCTCCCGCCAGGGCAACAATATTATTTTCGCGCAGTGCATCTAGACTCTGTCGGGCTGCCCTACCAAAAGGTATAGTTTTCATTCCTTTCATTGCCCGCTGATGGTTAAAAAAATCATTCACCTTCTTATGCCGGTGCGGCAGGGCTACTGCGAAAAATGGGTATTCCAAAAGCGCAATCACGATACCCCCTAGTTCCCAATTTCCGATATGCGCGCTTAAGGCAATCACCCCCTTGCCTTTGGATAAGCACTCGTTTATATAATGCGCATTCTCTACTTTTACTTTTTTCTTGATGAACTCTTTATCTATTTTAGAAAAGCGGAAGAAATCCACCAGATACTTGGCAAAGTTTCTAAATGTCTGTAATCTTAGGCGGGAGATCTCGTGCTCATTTTTTTCCGGAAAGATTGATTTGAGATTTTCCGTGACATTAATCCGGTCTTGTTTGGCAAAAAAATAATGTATATCAGAGAAAAAAACCGCTAATTTATAGGCTAATTTTAACGGCAAAGATAAAACAATAAACTGGCCGATTCTATAGAGTAAGTAATAGTACATAAATTCCTTAAGGCGTATCGAGCAGCAACCGCGCGATGTCCAACGCTGCATTCGGCTTACTGATGCGGCTGGCGCATTCAGCAAGAGATTTTAATTTATGCGCATCGGATAATAAATCTTCAACAATTTTATTTAAATTTTTTAAATTGTCCACTCTTATCGCAGCCCCCTCTTCGGTTAAATAAGCAGTATTGTTTTCCTCTTGTCCTGGTATGGGCTTGATAATAATCATCGGCAATGCCTTGCTGAGGGCTTCGGCAGTAGTAATTCCCCCGGGCTTGGTGATAATCATCTCGGCAACGCTCATTAATTCATTAATCTGGTCTACATAGCCCAGTAATAAGATTTTCTTCTGGTTGTGCCTTGACCTTCTTTTAATTTGACGGTAGAGTTTTTTATTGACGCCCGTAATCACGATTTCTTGAAAATCTATTTTGGATTTCTCTAAAGAGGCGACTACGCTTTTTATCGGGCCTATTCCCTGGCCTCCGCCCATGATTAAAATAATCGGCAGCTGCGGGTCTAATTTATATTTTTTAAAAATCTGTCCTCTATTTACCTCTTGATTGAACTTGGGATCAAAAGGGATTCCTAGGGGTTTGATATTTTTAGCCGCTACACCTTTTGCAACCAGCCGTTGCGTTACTTCCTGGGAAGGTGTTATATAACAATCGATGTTATCATATATCCAATACGAGTGAGGTACATAATCCGTTAAAACCGCCACCAGCGGCAAGGTAGAATTGTAGATTTTCTTGTAATCCGCAACCATTCCGCAGGGAAATGCCTGCGTACAGGCAACTGCATCCGGCTGAAATTTATCAAAGAGGGATTTTAATTTAGAGGAATTATAGCGATGGATAACCTCTTTAATCTTTTCTGTTTTTTTGATTACCGCAGGATTGTCGTATAAATAATTCCAAATTCGGGGGGTTTTTTTGATGATTCCCATATATAAGCGGTTGACGATTTTTTCAGAAATGGGATTGGTGTAATTAAAGGTATTGATATTAAGGACTTCTGCGCCGGGAGAGAGAATCTTTATGGCATTTTCGATAGCTACGGTCGCACTATGATGGCCGGATACTTCAGAGATGTACATTAAGATGATGCGTTTAGGCGACATAGATGGTTAGAGTTTTCCTTCCTGATAAAGGCCGACGATGGCTTCTACGATTGGCGGCGCAAGCTGTTTTCCGCTGACGCGTTTGATTTCCGCTACAGCCGCTTCTTTAGTCAAAGCTTTTCGATATGGCCGGTCGGTAATCATCGCATCATAAGTGTCGGCGCCGGCAATGATTGCCGCAATGAGGGGGATTTTATCGCCTTTTATTCCTTCGGGGTAGCCGCTGCCGTCGTATCGCTCGTGATGGTATTTGACGCCCTTGATTGATTCTTCCAGTTCCTTTATCGGCTGTAAGATGGTGATTCCAATCAGCGGATGCTCTTCAATCTTTTTTCTTTCCTCTGGAGTAAGCGGTGCCTGTTTATTCAAAATGGATTCGGGGATGCCGATTTTTCCGATATCGTGCAAGAGGCCGGCGATGTGCAAGTTCTCTAAAAATTTACTATCAAATCGCCTTTTATTTTTAGACATCAATTTTTGCGCAATCTCTAAACTTAGCGCGGTTACGCGCGCTGTGTGCCCATGCGTGTAGTGGTCTTTGGCATCAATAGCCGCAGCCAGGGCAACGGTGGTATGGATAAAAAGCCGGTGCTTCTTGTCGAGTTCTTCCTGGAGTTCTATAAAAAGCTGGGCATTGGTAATGGCCATGGAGACATCGGATGCCAGCGCGACAAAAAAATCTAATTCATCTTGAGCAAAGTTTCTTCCGGATATTTTCTTGCCTAAAAGCAATATTCCCAATAAATCATCTTGAAAATAACTGGGGATACAGACAACTGCATCAAAGATTTCCATTTGATAAATGACACCCTTTAACAGTTGCTTTGATTGGCTAGTGATATTTTTCTTTAGGCATCTTTTCGCTTCCCCATAGACTACAACACCATCATCAAATATTTCCTTATCCTTCCTCAGTTTAAAAAATTTAATCAGCGGGTTATCTTCGTCCATGCGCGCAAATCCCGCAGGAATCTTGAGCCCGGTCTTTCCCCGCGAAACCGTGAGGACATAGGCATTTTTTTCCTTATGATATAAGAGAATTGCCGCGTGCCTGACTTTTACTTTTTGCACAATCATCCTGACAATCATTTTAATTAAGGTTTTAGGGTCATGGATAAGAATCATTGTTTTTGCCGCAGACTCAAGCTCGCGTTTATAATCTATAGGCATTTTATTTCTCCATTTTTGCCAGCAATCCCATGACTATTCTTTCCAGCTCGTCAAGTTCCAAGGGCTTATGGATGTAATCTAACGCCCCCAATTCTTTGCATTGTTTACAGGAGCCATCCTCATCAGGCTTTTTTCCGGTAACCATCACGACCTTCGCATCTTTATGTTTTTCTTTTAGGCGCCTGAGAGTTTCTATACCATCCATATTTTCCATTTTTATATCCAGTAATGTAAGATGGGGTTTCTCTTTTTCAAAGAGGATGAGCGCTTCCTGGCCGCTTCCCGCAGTGACAACCTCAATCTTTCGCCGCCGGAAAAAATTCGCCGCAAATTCCCGCACGTCTAATTCGTCATCTACAATCAGTAACTTTGCCACCTCTTTACCTCCTTTTAAAGATATCGCTATTTTGACAAAATGTCAACTTATTCATATGAAAAGTTGATTTTACCGTAATATAATCAATTTATTCCCTGCCTAAAAGTTTTAATACTTCTCCATATAAAAGTTAACACAAAAACAGTAAAAAATCACTAGGAAATCTCCAAATGAAGTTTTGCCCCTAACTTGTCAACTATATTCTTGAGCGTAAGCAAAGAGATATTCTCTTTTCCGCTTTCGATGTGTGCTACCATCTGTTGAGAAACTTTTAGTTTTTTAGCCAACTCTTTTTGGGTTAGGCCGTTTTGTTTGCGCACTGTTTTTATTTTGTCTGCAACTTCTTTGCAAAATTCATCCGTAGGTTTTACCGATTTATATTCTCTTTCGAGGGGAATGCCCTTTTTTATGTATTTTCCCCTTAAATTTTCGTATATCGCCTGCCAAAATTCTATGCGCGGGTCATTCCAGCGGTTTTTGCGCATCTGCCTTTTTATGCCATTCCAATTTATGACAAAAACCATTGGTTTCAAATAATGCTTGAATACCTCCTTTGGCGAATTTTTCCTTGAAAACAATAAAGAAGCCAAAGAAAGAAAATGTTCATTTTTAGGATCGGAAAAAATAGCCTTGGTTTGTTTTTTGGTTATTTTTCTATCCCACAGCCAATCTTTGTTTGAAATCATAAATCCTCAACCTCTTTTTCTATGATTTTTTCAATTTCCTTTTTAAAATGGCGCTCTATTTCATTAAAATCTACGGATTTTTTGATCCCCAATTCAGTAAGGCCTATTTTCATATCCATACGGCTATATGTCCTGAACCAGCGGATTATCGACTCGCAGACTAATTGATTGCAATTCTTAAATGCAAAATCCGCTAATCCCATATAAATATGGGAAAGGCAATATAAGTCGTAGAGATCCTTTGCTTCCTGTCTGCCCCCTTTTGAAATTTTTCTGCCAGTTAAATCGCGCTCCCAATAAATTCCGGTAGCCGCATAAATTTTGCGTAAGTAAATGTCATCTAGCGACAAAACATTAACTCCGTTGATTGATTTTGGCTGATTTATGAAGTTTAAATAATCTTCAACAAAATCGATTTTTAAAACATTCCTTTTATCAATATGCATCAAATAAACTAATACCTTCACCATTCCCTTTTTATCCAGTTCAGAAACCAGCTCAATTTTTTTATCTAACTCGCCAGATAAGAGTTCAACAATTTTGATTATACGGGATTTACTGAATTTTCTCGCGAAAAAATCCAGGTCTTCTGATTCTCTGTGATGAAAATAATATAAAGACAAGGCCGTACCGCCCGCCAAATAGAAGTCGTCTATTTTGTTCGAAAGAATCTCTAATACTTTTTGCTGAATTTTAGTTACTTTCATCATAACTAAAATATACAATATAAAACTTGTTTTGTCAAGCAATTTTACAAGTTTTAATTTGTAAAAGAGGTTTTTAAAAATAGTTATGCTGCGATGGGGAGCTCTACGATAAAGCGGGTGCCGAGTTTGTAGGCGGACTCGACGATGATTTTACCTTGTGGTTATCGGTTGGGCAATACTTTTTAGGCATTCAGTTCGATATACTTACAGTTTTATTCCAGCTGGTTATATTGCCTATATCATCTTTGACAAATATGTAAACTCTGTAGATGCCTGTTTGCTCTGGTAATTTTATTTTGACTCTAGCCTCCTTGCCTAAAACTTGGCAGTCTACATATTCATTAACGTAATACTGTAAAATATTTTCCTTTGTTGTGCTTAATGTATAAGAAAAATTCAGTTTTTCTGGATTAGGGTATTCAACTTCTGCTTGGACTTCAATTAGCTCATCCGGCTTCAAGCCTTTTTCTTTACTAAGCTTAAATTTCTTTATTTTAGGAAGTGCGTAAGGACATTTTTTGCCAGTATAGGCCTCATAAATCGTCCAAAATGATTTACGTTTACACTCACCATGATTTATATTCCACCAAGTCATTGATTCCTGTGTTGTTTCGCCTAAATGAAAAACAAAACTGCCCAGATTAAAACCTTTAAAATCTTGTATATCCGAATAATGCTTTTTATAAATCAGTGCTTTTTGCTCATCGCTAAGTTCAATTGCTTTATCATTCATATCTTTTTGAGAATCTTGGCTTAAATATGATCCATATTCAGTAATAATATATGGCCTTTCGATATTAAGGTAATCCCAGGTTCCGTGCGCGGTGCGAATGCTCCCATACACATTCATGCCAATTAAGTCTAAGCTAGGCACATATTTTTTAAGGTACGGCAAATCAATGTGCCCTGCGCAGGTATAGATAACTGGGTGGTCAGGATCAATTTTATGGATTTCTTGAATTAACTCTTCTAAAAATTGAGATAAGGCAATTCTTTCTTCTTCGGATGGAGTAAAAAAAATCGCCTCATTCCCTACGTTCCACATTAGGATAGCGGGATGGTTTTTAAACTCCTTAATATAATCCAAGACTTCTTTGCGCTTAACTTTTTTGTAGTCGGTATCGCCGATATAGCTAAAACCTTTATCTGGGTCAGCATAATTAATCCAAATGCCCGCATCAACCATTAAATTGTATTTAGCTGCTTTATCTAAGTATTCTTTTGTGCCTTGGTCAATCCCCCAAGTCCGAACAGAGTTTGCGCCGAGTTCTTTGGCGAGCTTAAGATAGTCTTCTTTATTTCGTCCGCTGGCCAAACCACAACCAACCCCTTTGATATAAAAAGGTGCGCCATTAACCTGCAAATGCCAGTTTCCTTTTTCTCCTTTGAGTTTGACCACCGATGCTTCAGTGATTGATATTGTTTGCAAAAGCATAAGCAACATATATATAAAAGCGCAAAGGCCGACTTTATTCATTTCTTTTATTTATAGTCTATAGTATTACGCAATCGGCAGTTCTACGATAAAGCGGGTGCCGAGTTTGTAGGCGGACTCGACGATGATTTTACCTTTGTGGTTGTCGGTTAAGATGCGTTTGATGACGTAAAGGCCAAGGCCGGTGCCGCGGCGCGAGGAGACCTTGGTGGTAAAGAAAGGCGTAAACATTTTTTTCATATCCTCTTCCTTAACCCCGATGCCGTTGTCCTCAATAGTTATTTCTAATACGCTGTCTTTAGGCTGCGCGGAAACGGTAATTCTGCCGCGGAAGCCTTCCTCTTTCAAAAAATCCCTGCGTTCAACTATGGCGTCATAGGCATTATCAATAAAGTTAAAAAATACTTCCTCTAGCTGCGTTAAATTACCTTTTAGTTTCGGGCCGTCTTTGGGGTAATCGCGAATGATATCAATTTCAGACAGTTTTACTTTATACTGTACCATTTCCAATGTTCCGTCGATAATCTGGTCTAAAGTCAAGGCCTCAAAGGCGGTGTCTCCCCGGCGCGTATATTTCAGGATGCCTCTAACTACTTCGCCCCCCTGCATGACATTGGCCTGGATTCTTTCTAAGGCATGGTTGATTTGATTAATCATTTCCTTTACTTCCCCGGTGCAATTTGCGGTGTCGGTCATTTTGATAGTATCTATTGTGTCCCCGGCGATTAAGGAAAGCGCATAAAAACGGTTATTGATTTGATGCGAAAGCCCGTCTGCCATGGTTCCGATGGTGGCCATCTTCTCTGCCTGGGCAATCTGCTCCTGCATTTCTTTTGCCTCTTCATAGAATTGCGCGTTCTCAATTGCCAGGGCCGCCTGGCTGGCAAGCACCTGGAATACGTTGAGGTCTTCGGGCGTATAAATCTGTCCGGAGATTTTATCCGCTAAAACAAAAAAGCCCATAAATCTATCTTCAAGAAAGCTGGGAATAATCACCGAAGCAGTAAGCAGCCGCATATTTTCTTCCAGCTGCTTATACTTAACATCATTGGAATCCTGCATTTGGCGTTTTACTTCTTCATAAATCAGCGGCTCACGATCAGCGGCCAACCAGGCAATCAGCGGATTATCCGAAGACAATTTTTGAATCGGCACCCTTCCTTTATCGCGGCTAACCTGAAGCACGTATTCATCGGTTTCTCTGTTATGCAGGTAAATTGCCGCATAGGATATATGCACGGTTTTGGTAACAATGTGCGTGATTAAGTCGAGTAATTTTCTGAGGCTGCGAATACGCGTCATGCCCACCGAGGCCTGTTTTAAGATCTCCTGGTAGCGCCGCTGTTCTTTTAGTAATTTCGCTTCTGCCTTTTGTTCAAGATATATGTAAATAAATGGCCCGACGGTAGCTAAAGCCGCCATTAGAATTAAAGGCGCTATCCACCAATTAGGCCCAAAATAATCTATAAGCCAAGGTTTAAGCCAACTGGCAAGCGCAAACGGAAGGCCCAAGATCAAAGTATAGACAGCGACAAATATGCCGGTGCGGGTAATGGCAACAGTGATGTCCATGAGGCGATATTTAAGGATTGCGTACGCATATAAAATTACATAGAAAAATACAAAGAAATTTCCAACCGGTATAACTCTTATATTATAGAAAAGAAAGTAATTTGTCGCTCCTCCACCAAAACCAACAATAAGGCCTAAAAGTATATATCTCAGTTGCGCTTTATAAAAACCATCCGCTTTTTTGTAAGCTTTGAATGTCAAGTAAAAAGAATAAAAAACAAAAACAAAAAATAATAATAAAAAAATGGGATATATTTTTCCAGGTACAGGCCAAAGTTTAAAATAAAACCTATCTTCAACTCCCTTAATTAACAAATTGGTGGGAGCAGTAGAAGCAATTATTAATGATATTAAATAACCCATTAAAAGTGTTCTCTTCTTTTCTTTTTTTAAACCCAATAATTCAACAATAAAATGGAAATAAGTTATTGGGATAAAAGTAGCCCCTATATGTAGAGCTTTTGCCCACGAAAGCACTATGCGAGGATCGACGACGGTTCCCCATCGAAATAGGCTAAAGCTCCATAAAGAAATTGTCAGACTCATAAATAAATATCTCTTATTTAGGTCCTTTTTTCTATTACGTAAATAAACTAGCAAACCTAAGATAGCACTTCCTAACGCAGTAACTAACGATGCGTAATTATAAATAGCTTGCATAATATCGTGCCCTGTAATAAACATATTATTTTTTATTTATAGTATTTTTTATAAATTGATAAATTATTTTGGCCTCGGGTGGACAGCCTCTTAGGTATTCTACTTTTTTTTCTTCAGCGAAACTTTTGGTGCATTCCCCAATTGTTATTATTTTTAAAAAAGATTTATTTTTTAAATTATCCGCTTTTCCTAATACAATGTTATATGAATCATTTTTTGAAATTAGTAATTTAAATAATAAAAATGGATCTCTCTTTAAATATCTTTTAGCTTGATCTAGGCTAAAGATGCATTTAGAGCAAGCAGTAGTCGGCCAAATTATTAAATTTAATTTTTTTAGATATTCTTTAGGTAAAACAAACTTTTTAAGTTTATATTCTTTATAATTTTCCAAATTATCGCGAGAAGGTATCTTACCAATACCAAAATTTTCTGCTACTTTAATGTGCCTTATTTCCGAAGGATCGTAGTTCATTAAATATGAACCTAGGGCATCAGCTTCAACTATATTATCAGAATACACTAAAATATGCGTCTTTCTAGTTCTACCATGGTGAGGGCCATCTTTATCCATAGATATTATTCCATCAATTATACATAAATCAGGCTTTAATATGCTGGCCAATGAAGCAATTCCTTTTTCTAAATCATTTCTATGTATAAATAATTTGTCATCTGTAGGAAGTAGCCCCATTTGATTCTTTAAACAAAGGCTTACTTTTGTTTCCATATGAGTTTTTAATTTAGATAGGTTGATATAATAAACATTTTTTATAATTTTTGGCAAATTAAAATTAAATTCTCCAATTTTTACTATTTCTTTTTCTACGTTGTCTAAATTAAGAAATTCAACTAACTTTGGAAACTTAACTCTGTTTGCTCTTGTAATTTTTAACAACTGTTCAAACGAATAGTCTCTATTTTCAATTTTAAGTAAAGAATAGTGTGCAATATATATTTTTTTTACTTTATAATTGGAAATCACATCCGTTAATATTTTTAGAAAATAGGTTTCCGTATTTTCACCAGGAATAATAGGTAATCTACCTCCCCAATTTGGCTTTATTAAGACCTCATCCTTTAAATTATTACGAAATTGATAAATTATTTTTTCAATTATTTTTGTTATATTTTTTTTATTTGTTTTTTCACAATTGACCATTTGCAATTATTAATTATGAATTTTAATGTACTTATTCTTAATAAAGCTATTTTCGGCTTGTTGTTTTGCGAGCTTAAATTTTTGAATTTCTTCTAGTGCGTTTTCATCCCACTTTTCTTCAGCTAATAGTCTTATTTTGTCCATAATCCGAAAGGCCATTTCCGACATTTCTTCATCGCTAAGATTACTTAATTTATCTCCCTTTCTTTTTCTAAAAAATATATCTTTAAACATGGCTTGTTCTGGAGAAATATAGAATTTTTTACAAATAATCACAGAGCACCTTTTAAGGCGGGGCATATGTTTGCTAGGAGGTAAAATTTCATATGTGCCTTTCATGGCGATGGGAATTATAGGCGTATTAGTTTTTATTGCTAATTTTACAAAGCCATGTTTAGGGCTTAACATTTTACCAGTTCTTGATCTAGTTCCTTCTGGATATATAAGGATGAGGCGTCCGCGTTCAAGATGTCTTATGATATTTCTAAAAAAACTTTGTCCGGGATAGTCTTTGTCAACATAGGCAACATGGTGTAACTTAGTAAACCACCTAATAAAAAAAGTTTGCTCTATTTTTTTGGTAGCTACAAATACAATGTAATTGCTTAATATAGAACCAAAAATAAGAAAATCATAATAACTTAGATGGTTAGATACTAAAATGGCTGGACCAGTTAAAGGAATATTTTCTAAACCCCTTATTTCTTTAATCCAAAATTTAAAAAATAAAAAAACTGCTATTCTAGTAATCTTAAACCTAATTCTACGAAAAAAACGGTATCGAACTTTTATTATATATAAAGTTGAAGAACGATAAGTATTAACAATTTTACGGATAAATCTATACCAAACTTTGACTTTATAGGCTTTTCTCTTCACTTTATTTATTTGCCGTTGTTTCAATCTTTAAGCTAGATTACTTTTTATACTATTAAGTAATTTATCTATATCAAACGGCTTTAGAATATAATCTTTCGCGCCTAATTTTAATGCCTCTTCAGGCGCATCCTCATTTGCATATCCAGTAATAAAAATAACAGGAATCTGAGTTTTATTTTCATTTCTATAAAATTCTCTAAGTTTTTTTATTAACTGTATTCCGTTAATTTCTGGCATTCTTATATCGCAAATGATTAGCTGAAAGTCATTTTCTTTTCCTTTTTTTAAGCCTTCGTTAGCATCTTTTGCAATGTCTATAACATAATCTTCTCTTTCTACCAGTTTTTTAATAGTTTTTACTACTAAGGGGTCATCATCTATCAATAATATTTTTTGTTTCATTTCAATTACTCCTTACGAAATTTTGCTGAGGTTTTTATTTTTTAAAACTAGATTTATTTTACTAAATAATTCTGTATTATCAAAGGGTTTGTAAATATAGGCTACGGGATTTAGGGTTTCTGCCTGTTGCTTGATTTCCTCATCCGCGTAGCCGGTAATGAAAATAACCGGAATTTTAGAAAGATTCCGTTTCTTTAAATTTTCGTATATGGCCTGGATGATTTCAACTCCGCTCATACCCGGCATTCTAATGTCAGCGATAATTAAGTCAAATTTGTCTTTCTCAGCTACTGCTAATGCTTCTTGCCCATTCATTGCCATAGCGACGCTAAAGTGCCTGTCTTCCAATAGCTTCTTCAGTGATTTAATCACTAATTCTTCATCGTCAATAATCAAAATGTGATTTGGCATTTATTTTATTAACTTTGGTTATAATAACTACGTGTTTCTATGGCGCTTTTCACTGATTGCACTAATGTTTTGACATCAAAGGGCTTTTGTATATATCCGGCTGCATTCAATGCCAAAGCATCCTGGTAGACATCTTCTTTTGCATACGCGGTGATAAAGA
>Ga0315284_10001925_pt1 | contig 29680 bp, 23 predicted proteins | sample YL17G09_16_MG_FD_203696 | JGI IMG/M metagenome (GOLD analysis project Ga0315284, IMG submission 203696) | Sediment microbial communities from Yellowstone Lake, YNP, Wyoming, USA - YL17G09_16 | ecosystem: Environmental > Aquatic > Freshwater > Lake > Sediment | place: USA: Wyoming | collected...
CGCGTCAGCCGCCGGTGTTGTTTGTGGCGGGGGGTGTGGGTGGAGGGGCTTGGTGGGGGTGGGGGGGCGCCGTGGGGTCGAGGGGGCGGCGCCCCCCCCCCCCCCCCCCCCTCTCTCCTCTCCCCCCTCCTCTCCCACCGTGTTGGTCGACGAGTAAAACTCGGTGTAGGCCGCCACGCCCGCCGCCATGGGCGCCGGCAGGGTGAGGCTTTCGACGGCTTTGGTCTTGGGCCAGTGCCCCGTCGTGAGCACCGTCACGCCGAGGTCGAGCGGCAGCGCGCGCCCCGACCGCGCCGCCCAGTCGTCGAACGCGCGCTGCCGGTCGCGCGCGAGCACGATGTCGGACACCATGCCCTCCATGCGCTGCGTGAACTGGGCGCCGCACTGTTGTTTGAGCGACGCGAGCACGCGCCGCTCGGCGTCGTCCGACGCCGCGCCCCCGTGGATGAGGCGGCGGGATAGGCGCTTGCGGTAGTACTCGGCGAAGAGGTCCCTGGCGGGGGAGGGGTGGGTGGGTGGGTGGGCGGGCGTGCGCAAAGAGACGGGACGAGCTCTGCGCGCGCGCCGCCCCTTCTCCTCCCCTCCTCTCCCCCCTCTCTCACTTTTCCGCGATGTACGCCAGCAGGCGCACCACCTTGTCCAGAGCTTCATCCGTCGCGTCGTCCGACAGCTTTTCCACGCCGCCGCGCTTGAGCAGGGCGTCGCAGTGGTTGGCCACGAGCTCGGCGACGGCCGCGTCGCCGACGCGGTCGTTGCAAAAGCCCTCGAACGCCTCTTTCAGCGCCTTGTGGAACGTCGACGACTCGGCAAAGCAGTCGGTGACCAGGGCGGCGTACGCGTCGTGCAGGGAGACGACGTCGCGGACAAACTGGTGTTCGGCCGCGGGGCCGGCCGACCGGTCGGCCTGCGCGCCGGCCGCCACCGCGGCCGCCGCCCCGGCCCCGCGCTCGCGCCGGGCAGCAGCGGCCTCGTTGCCGCGCAGGACGAGGGCGGCGCCTTCGCCCAGGACGTGGGCCTTGAAAGCCGCCGCCACCGGGTCGAGCCCGCCCGGCACGCGCACAAAGAGGCGGTGCATGCGCGCCAGATCGGCCTTGCGCCCGCCGGCCAGCAGGGCGGCGACACCGGAGCCTTCCTTGGAGAGGAGCTCGTCCTGGTGCTCCTTGAGGAGGGCGGTCTCGGCGGCGGCCAGGAGGCGCGGGCGCGTCGACGCGTGCAGGTACGCCTCCACCCGCTCCTCTTCCGCCCGCAGCGCGGCCTCGGCGCGCGCCATGTACTCGGGACAGGTGTCGGTGGCGACCCAGGCGGCCGCCTGGCGGCGGTAGTGCGCCGCCGTCGCGTCGAGGAGCGCCGCTTCAAAATCTTTCTCGTACGCGTCCATCCCCCCCATGCCCACCTCGATGAAGATGGAGAGCACGTTCTTGAGGAGCGGGCGGTCGACTTGGCCGCCCGCGCGCTCGGCGTCGACGGCGGCGAGCACCGCGTCGCGCGCGGGCGCTTTCACTTTTTCAAACACCTCGTCCCGGAACCGGAGCAGCGCCACGTCGGGCAGGGGGTGCAGCGTGTGGCGCGCGATGTAGTACCGGTCCAGGTAGTTGAAGAAGCGGCAGAGCCAGCGCGACATGGTCGAGTGGTGCGACCAGCGCGTCCACAGTTCGGCAAGCAGGAACTCGCCGCGCAGGCCGGCGAGGGCGGGGAGGACGGTGTCGGCGATGTAGGCGGAGAAGGCGGTGCCATAACTAGGAAGAGGGTGGGAGGAGGGGGTCGGGGTCGCGGCGCCGTCCCTCCCCGTCCCTGCCGCCACCCCCTCTCCCCTCCTCCCTGTCTCTCTCGCACCGGGTGTACAGCTCCGCCGAGTAGTCGTGGGGCGGCTTCTGGGTGCACATGTTGTAGACGGTGCTGGGAGGGGGAGAGGAGAGAGGGGGGGAGGGGTCGGCGCGCGCGCGCCGACCGCTCCCGCTCGCCTTCGGACCGCGGCCGCCGCCGCCCGCCCGACCGGCACGCAACCGGCGCATCCGCCGCGGGCGCGGGCGGGGCGCGCGCGCGGACCGCGCGCGTTGACCGCGCCCCTCCCTCCACCCCCTCCCACCCCCTCCCTCTCCCCTCTCTCACGTGTAGAAGTTCATGTAGTGGTCGGCGGTGAACGGGGACTCGTCCTCGTCCTCCAGGAGGCGCTTGAGCTTGTGGATGCCGCGCTGATGGGGGGTGGGGGGCGTTGGAGCCGCGCGCGCGCCTCCTCCACGGCTTCGTGGCGCCATGCCAAGGCCTTCCATGACGCGGGTGGGCCGGGCGGGCGCGCGCGCGCCTCGGCACGGGCGCCGCGCTGGACCCCGTGCGCCGCGCCCGCGCCCGCCCCCCGCCCGGCCCCCCGCCGGTCCTCAAAGGCCGCGCGCGATCCCGCGCGTGCACTTGGGGCGGGAGGGAGGCGGGAGGGCGGCGGTCGGGGGCGGGCGCGCGCCGATGGCCGCGCCCCCCCCCCGTCCCCTCCCTCCTCTCTCCTCTCCTCACCTCCATGTAGTCCCAACCTTCCGCCAGCTCGATGGTGCGGCGGTCCATGTCGTCGCCACCGGGGGGGGCGTCGTCGTCCCGGGCGGCAGCGGGCGCGGCACGCTTCTTGCGCGGCGGCGCGGCGGCCTTCTTGGGCGCTGCCTTTTTGGCGGGGGCTTTCCGCTTGGGAGCCACGGTGGCGGGTGGGTGGGGGGGGCCAGTGAGAGAGAAAAATGGGCGGCGCCAGAGCGACGCGCCGGCCCGCTGAACGGTCGCGTGCCCCCCCTTCCCTCCCCACCTGTTCAAGTCAAGCATCGTGCGCTCCAGCCCCCGTTGCAAAGATCGGGCAGCAGTGTCGCCGGCCGGCGGCGTGGCGCCGCGCGTGCGCTCTCCGCCGCCACCCTTCTCTGCACCCTCCCTCGCTCGATCACGCCTCCCCCTCGCCCACCCTCCAGTGCGCGCGCACCAGCTCGGCGTCGCCGGGGCCACCGTCGCGCGGCGGCGGCGGCTGCTTGCGGTCGACCGGCCGGTAGCCGCCCCCGAGCCCGCGCGCGACCGCCGGGGCCAGCAGGCACGCCGCCACGCACAGGGCGCCGAGGCCGACCGCCCAAAATGCGAGCAGGGCAGGCTAAGGGAGGGGGAGAGGAGGGTGGGAAGGGTGCACGCGCCAGCGAGGCGAGGCTCACCCCACCTCTCCTCCGCCCTTCTCCTCGCTCCTCTCACCAGAAACATGTACCCTCCATGGTACCGCGGGTCCCACGCGCGCCGCCCTTCAAACAGGACGCGGGCCAGGGCGCAAAACCAGATGCCCTGGAGGAGAACCGCGTGCGCGCGCGCAAAGCCGAGCTCGGGCCGCGCCGGCCACGCCGCCTCGGCCGAGGTGGCGAGGGCGCACGCGACGATGGTGAGGACAAGCAAGGTGTGCGCTCGCACGTCAAAGGCGGTGCCTTCCAGGTGGAAGGCGAAGAGGGCGGCCTCGAGGGTGAAGGCGCCGGCGAGGGCGGCGTGCGGGGCGCCGGCGGGCATGGCGGATGGGAAGCGGTGGGTGAGGAGGGAGACGGTGGCGGCCAGGGAAAACGCGCAGTACATGCCGACGTGCTGAAACTCGGCCAGGTGCGCAATCTCCAGGTATCCATCCCCCCGCGTCAGCGTGCGGAGCGAGTCGTGCCCCAGCCACAGTTCGCCGTTGACGCCGAGGAAGCAGGCCGCCAGCACCAGCACCGGCTCGAGCGGGAACCGCGCGCCGCGCCACGGCGCGGGCCACCACGCGCGCGCGCGGTACGGGGCCGCCGGCGTGGCGGCCGCGCGGGCGAGGGCGATGCTTGTGAGCCACCTGGGGAGGGCGAAAAGAGTGAGGTCAAGGGGCTAGCTCGACCCACCCACCACCCACACCACCGCCACCGCCCTCACCCTCCTCACCACAGCCCCAGCGCGACAAAGGAGACACCAGGGATGATGTGACCGAGCCAGCCGCCGTGCGCCGGCGCGGGCACGGGCGAGCCCGCGAGCGCGGCCCAGTCGGGCGCCATGCCCATGGGCACCGCGCCACGGGCTATGGCTTCAAAGGGCGTTGCCTCCATGGCGGGCTCGGCGAGGCGGGGGCGGTCGTTGGGCGGCACGGGTGAAGTGAAGTGAGCGCGATTGGATGCGGGCTCGCCGCCACTCTTCGGCCGGCCGGCCGCGGCGCCGCCGCCCCGCCATGGACGGCGCGTCCCCCCCGCGCAAGGGCGACGCCCTGGGCCGCCTCGGCGCGGCGGCGCGCCTGGGCGTTGGCCGCCTCCAGTCCGCTGCGACCGACGGCGCCAACAGGTGTGGAGGTGGTCGGTGGATGGGAGGCGCCTCCCATCCACCGCGCGATGGATCCATATGGATCCATCGCGCGGGGGCGCGGGCGCGAGGCGGCGCTGAGAACGCGCGCTCATTTTTTCGTCGCCCCTCGTCTCAACAGACTCCGCCACAACATCGCGCCCCCCCAACGGCAACAACCGCAGCTGATCCAGGTGCCGGTCGAGGCCGCGCGCCGACTTGTGTGGTATGATCGGGCCGACCTGGCCGCACTCGAGGGCGCGGCCGCGGCCGACGTCGCGGCGTTGGCCGCCGCGGTCGACGCGTTGAAAGCCGCGGTCGCGTCCTCCTCCATCCCGTTGCCGCCTGAAGCGCGGTCCGCGGTCGCGCGCGCCGACGCGGCCGCCGCGACGCGCGGCGCGGTCGACGGCGTGCTCCTGCTCGCGGTGCGGGACGAGCTGGAGGCTGAGCGCCGGCGGTGCGTTGCTGCCACGGAGCGGGCGGCGGCGGCCGAGCGCGCGCTGGCGGGCGGTGCAGGAGGGGGCGCCGCGGCCGGCGCCGCGGCACCCCCCGAGCCGGCCCCCGACTCCTCGGCCTCTCCTTCCCTGGCCGACCAGCTCGCCGAGGCCCGCTCCCAGCTGGCGGCTTCGACCGCGCAACACGCCAGCGCCCTCGCCGCCGCGCGCCGCGCGGCGGCCGACGCCGACGCGCGCGCGGCGGCGGCCGACGCGCGCGCGGCGGACGCCGTGGACGGCAGCATAGCCACCAAGCTGCGCAACGCGCTGGACGAGGCGCGGGGAGGCACGGAGGCGGCGCGCGCGGTCGCCGCGGCGGCGACCGCCGACGCCGACCGCAGCCGGGCGACCGCCATCGCGGCGCGCGAGGAGTTGGAAGCCGTGCGCCGCATCGCGGCGTCGTCAGCGCGTGACGCCGAGCGGGCGGCGGCGGCCGAGGCCGCGCTTGGCGACCTCCGCGCGACGGCCGCCGCAGCCGACGCGCACCGCGCGGCGGCAGCAGCAGCAGAGAGCGCCCGGGACGATGCTCTGACCGCCGCTGTCGACGCGGGCCGCGCCCTTTCCAACGCCCAGCGCGCCCTGGACGCCGCGGCCCGGCGCGAGGAAACCCTGGCCGCGGCCGCCGCGGCCGCCGACGCGCGCGCGGCCGCGGTCGAGTCGCGCGTCGAGGCCGAGCTCGACGCCCGCCTGCGGGACGCGGGCGCCAACCCGGCGGCGTGGCCCAAGGCCGCGCGCGACGCGGTCCGCGCGGCAGAGAGCCGCGCGGTGGCGGCGGAAAGGGACTCGGCGGCGGCGGCGGCGGCGTTGGCATCTGCCAGGGACGACGCACAACGCTCGGAAACCGCGCGCCGGGCGGCGGCCGACGGGCTCGCGGCCGCGACCGCCTCCGCGCGGCGTGCGCAGCGTGACGCCAACGCGGCCGTCGCCGAGGCCGGCCTGCTCAAGGCGCGCGCGGACGAAGACACCGCCGCAAATACGCGCCACCGCGCCAACGCGGACGCGGCGGCGGCGGCAGTGGCGGCGCGCGCGGCCGAGCCCGCGCGCGCGCCGCTGCCGCTGCTGCCAACTGCGGCGCCGTCCCCCCTCCCTCCCCCTCCTCCCGACCCCGACGCCGCCTCCACCCTCCTCATCGACGCTGCCCACCGGCGCGCGGTCGTCCTGCGCCTGCTGGCCGCCGCGGCCGAGGGCGACACCCCCCTCGCCCTCACCCTGCTCCCGCCCGCGGCCGCCTTGCTGGGCTGCTCCAGCGCCGAGTTTCGGCGGGCGCGGGGGGGGCTGCTGGCGGGGCGGGCGGGGGGGGGGTGGTTTGGCAAGTGAGGGAGAGTGGGGAGAGAGTTGGTTGGCCGCGCCGCGCGGGGCGAGCCTCTGCGCTCCCCGTGCCGCGTCCCGTTGGTGTGGCCTGCAACGGCAGCGAAACCGAGAGGCGGGGCGGCGGAACCGGCGCGCCTCCCTGCGTCTCGCCGCCGCCGGGCGCTGAGGGAGCAGCGCCGTCGCGCCACCACGCACTCCCGCGACTCGGCCTCTCGCCCCCTCCCGCGCCGCGCCCGGCCCGCGGCCCCGGTCTCGCCCCCCAATGGCGGCCCCGGCGGCGCCGCATCGCGCCGGCGCGCCGGCGCGCCTCGCCGAGCGCGCGAGCGACCTCCGCCCCCTGCTCTCGGTGCCCACGCTGAGCGTCGAGATGGAGTCGCAAACTCCGTCCGGGGCCTCGGCCGGCACCGCGGCGGCCGTCGAGCTCCGCCTCCTGGCCTCGCTCGCCGGCCCCCTCGTCGTGCAGAACCTGCTCTACCTCTCCCAAGCCCTGGTCGTCGTCTCCATCGTTGGGCAGGTGGGATGGGGGGTGGTGGTGGTGGTGGGCCGGTGGTTCGGCGGTGGCGGGAAGGCCGCGCCCGAAGCTGCCGCCGCGGCCGGCGCCGACGCCCTCCCCCCCCTGCGGGGAGTCCCCGCAGCGCGCCCCCCACCACCTGGCCGCCATCGTGCTGGGCACCTCCCTCTTCAACGTGACCGGCCTCTCGCTGGCGATCGGCCTCTCGTCCGCCCTGGAAACGCTGTGCGCGCAAGCCGTCGGCGCGGGCGAGCACCGCGCCCTGGGCGGCCTCCTCCAGCGCGCCATCGCGGTCGGCGCCGTCGTCGTCGCGGGCGTGCTGGCCATCTGGTTTGGGCCGCTGGAAGGCGTGCTGGGCGCGCTGGGCCAACCCGCCGCGCTCGCGTCTGAAGCCGTGCTCTTCATCCGCCTCACCGCGCCCGCCCTCGTGCTGGCCAACGCCAACGAGTCGATTCGGCGGTATCTGGTGGCGCAAGGCGCGGTGGCGGTGCCGGCCGCGGCGGCGGCGGCGAGCGCGGCGGCGAGCGCCGCCGCCGCGCTCGCCCTCGTCCCGTCGCGCGGCCTGGGCGGCGCGGCCGCCGCGTACAACGCCGGCAACGCGGTGGCGCTCGCCGTCCTCGCCCTCGGCTCCGCCCTGCACGAGACGCGCGTCGCGCGCCCCGCGGGGGTCGGCGCGTGGGCCGGCCTCTCGCCGCGGGCCGCCTTCTCCGGCTGGCGCCCCTACCTCGCGGTCGCCCTCCCGTCCTGCTCCCAAGTCTGTATCGAGTGGTGGACGTTCGAGGCGCTCATCCTGATGGCGGGCGCGCTGCCGGGCGCGGAAGCGGCCGCGCTCGCCGTCGCGGCGACGGGCGTCGGGTTCCAAACCGTCACCGTGGCCTACTCCTTGCCCCTGGGCATCGCCAACGCGGCGTCCGCGCGCGTTGGCGCCGAGCTGGGGGCGGGTCGGCCGGCGGCCGCTCGGCGGGCGGCGGGCGTGGCGACCGGCGCGGCCTCGCTCGCCGCCGCCGCCGCGGCCCTCGCCCTCCTCGCCGCGCGCCGCTCCTGGCCGCGCCTCTTTTCCGCCGACCCCGCCGTCATCGCGGCGACGGCGTCCATCATGCCGCTGGTCGCGACCGCGCTCGTGGGCGACGGTGTGAACGGCGCGCTCGCGGGGGCCGTCAGGGGCGCGGGGCGCCAAGGCGCCGCCGCGGCGCTCAACCTCGTCGCCTACTGGGCCATCGGCATCCCGTGCACCGCCTGGCTCGCGTTCAAAGCCGGGCTGGGCCTCACGGGCTTGTGGGCGGGCCTCGCCGCGACGACGGCCCTTCAAGCCGCCGCGATGGCCGCCTTCGTGTTTGGCGCCATTCGGTGGCCGGCGGAAGCGGACGCCGCGGCGGCCCGGGTCAAGGCGGCGGCGGCGGTGGGGCGGGAGGAGGAGGGGGCGCCCAAGCCGCGGTCGCTCGTCGTGGCGGGGTAGGGAGGAGGAGCGGGTTCGTTTGATTTCTTGTCTGCCTGACGCTTGCGGTGGTGTGCCGAGACTGCAACAACACCGCACGCGCGCTGTCGCGGTTCGTGAGAGGAGGGCGAGGGCGGCGAAAGAGCGCGCGCGGCGCCCGCGCGGCGGTCGTTCCCACAACCCTCCCCCTCTCTTCTCCCGCGCTCGCGCGCGATGCCGTCGTCGTCGGAGGACGACCGCCCGCTGGCCGCCCGCGCTGCCCCGGCGCCGGCGCCCAAGGCCGAGCCGGCGTCCGCGGCCAAGCCAGGCCCGTCGGCGCCGCCCCCGAAGCGGGCCATCGACTCGAGCGACGACGGCTCCGAGGACGATGCGCCCCTGGCGGCGCGCGCGAAGGCAAGGAGGAGAGGGAGCGGCGCTGGCGGGCGCGATGGGCGCGCCGCGAGCGCGCGATCGACCCTCCCCTCCTCCTCAGCCCGCCAAAAAGCCTGCCGCGCCCAAGGCCAAGCCGGCGCCCAAGCCGCGGGCCAAGCCGGCGGCCGCCGCTGCCGCGGGCGCCGTCAAAAAGGAGCGCAAGACGTTCGACCTGCCGGGGCAGACGCGGGAGCCGCCGCCCGAGGTGGGAGGGTGGAGGAGGGTGGAGGCGAGAGGTGGAGAGGGCCGGGAGAGGCGGCAGGCGGCGCGCACCCCCGCCCCCCCCCCCCCCCCCCCCTCCTTCGCCCCAGTCCGACTCGCTGCGCGCGTTTTACGCCTCCCTGCTGCGCCAAAACCCGGAGTCAGCTATGGCCGCCAAGTTTTGCGTACAACACGGCCTGCTGCCGCTGGCGGCGGCGGAAGCGTGGGTCGCTGCGAACGGCCGCGCCGCCGCCGCCACCGCGCGCTCGCCCGCCAAGCGTCCCTCCGGCATTGCCCGCAAGCCAGCCACCGCGTCCAAGCCGCGGTCGACGGGCAAGAAGAAGAAGCGGGCGGCGTCGGAGAGCGAGGAGAGCGAGGCGTCGTCCGACTCGGACGCGCCGCTCGCCAAACGCGCCGCGCCGAAACCCAAGCCCACCAAGAAGAGGACGCCGCCCAGCAGCACGGCCAAGAAGGCGGCCCCCAAGGCGTCGCGCGACGTCGCGTTTGGCGACGGCGGCCTCGACGCTGGGGGGTCGTCGTCGGACGACAACGTGCCCCTCGCGGCGCGCGCGGCCAAGGCGTGATGTGTGTCGGGGGCGTGTGGGCGTCGCCTGCAATCGCACTGTGAGAGTCAGCCTCGCTTCGGGGGTGGCAGCAGTGAGTCGTGGCGGCGGCGGTTCGGCCACAGAGCGCCCCACACTCCCAGCCCCCTGCCCGCACCGCCCCCACCATGCATCGACCGCCCCCTCTAGCGCTCCGCGGCCGCCCCGCGCCGGCGCCCGGGCGCCAGCCGCGCCGCGCATTTGCCGCGCCCGACCCCCAATCCCCATCCCCGCATCCATCCACCATCGTCACCCCCGACACCGTCGTCGTCGCCGGCGGCGGCATCGCGGGCGCGGCGGCCGCGCTGGCGCTGCACCGGACCGGGGTCAGCGTCGCGCTGTTGGAGCGGACGGGGGGTTTGCGGGCGGAAGGGTCGGCCATCGGCACGTGGACCAATGCGTGGCGTGCGCTGGATGCTCTCGGCGTGGGGGATGGATTGAGGGAGAAATGGCCGGCGCTGGAAAAGATTAAAATCACAAAAGGCGACGGCTCCCTGATCCGCCAGTGGGCCATCGCCGACTGCGGCGACGGCCGGCACGAGTCGAGGCTGGTCATGCGGGCGGATCTGGTGGACGCGCTGGCGGCGCCGCTGCCCAGAGAGTGCATTTGCTTCGACTCGCGCGTCGTCGCCGCGGCGACGACGCCCGGCCTCGGCGCCACCGTCACCCTGGCCGACGGCACCACCCTCCCCTGCCGCGCCGTCGTGGGCGCGGACGGCGTCGGGTCGGCCGTGGCGGCGGGGTTGGGCAAAGGGAGGGCGTCGCTGCGGTATGCGGGGTACGCCGCGGTGCGCGGCGTCGCCGATTTCGGCTCCCCCGCCGCCGTCCCCCCCACCATCCCCCGCTCCACCATCTCCTTCATCTACGGCGCCGGCGCGCGCGCGGGGGCCATCCCGTTGGGGGACGGGCGCGTGTACTGGTTCACCGTCGCCAACTCGGCCGAACCCGCGCCCGGGCGCGCGCCGCCGGACGAGTGCCGGGCCACCGCCCTGGCCCACGTCGCCCAATTCGGGGGCGGCGTGCCGGTGGCCGACCTGGCGCGGGCGTCGCCGGACGCGACGCTGTCGCGCGCCGCCGTGTCCGACGCGTGGCCCGCCGCCGCCACCCGCTGGGGCGCCGGCGCCGTCACCCTGGCCGGCGACGCCGCCCACCCCATGACGCCAAACCTGGGCCAAGGGGGGTGCGTCGCGCTCGAGGACGCGGTGGTGTTGGGGCGCTGCCTTTCGCGCGCGGCGCCAGGCGATTTTGAAGCGACTGTGGCCGCCCTCGCCGCCTACGAGCGCGCCCAATCAACCCGGGCCCGCGCGGTCGCCATCAAGTCGGCCGTCATCGGGGCCGCGGCCCAGATCGGGGGGCCGGTGGTCCCTCGGCTGCGCGACGCTGTGCTCGCCACGCTCTACCCCGTCTCCCACTTCCTGGACCACGCCGACTACGATTGCGGCACCCTGACGGCGGAGGCGACACCGTAGGCGGGAGGGGGGGAGAGGGAGCGGTGTGTGTGCGAAAAACGTCAGGCAGGCCACAAACCCCGAGACTCTCCCCTCCCCCTCACGCCGCCTGCCCCTGCGGCGGCGTCGCCGGCGCCGGCGCCGACGGCGGCCGCGCCCCCCCCCCTTTCTCCGGCAGCGTGGGCGTGACCAGCACGCCGCGGCTCGGCCCCAGGGTGAGCGGCATCGCGGTCGCGAGCGGCACCTGCCCCGGCGACAGCCGGAACCGCACCCCGCCCGCCCCAAACACGCGGGCCAGAGTCAGCCGAATTTCGGCGTCGGCCATGCGCTTGCCGACGCAGGCGAGGGATGAGGCCATGGAGCCGAACGGGGTGAACCAGTCCGAGGCGCCCGGGGGAGCCCCGTCGGCGGCCAGCCACCGCTCCGGCTTCCACTCCGCGGCGTCCGCCCCCCACACCGCGGGGTCGCGCTGGTAGGTGTAGACCGCGTTGTGGAGCCAGGTGGGGGCAAAGCGGGAGCCAGGAACGACGACGCCGCCGAGCGACACCGGCCGCGTGCACAGCCTCGTCGTGAGCGCGCCGGGCGGGCACAGGCGCAGCGTTTCGCAGACGACGGCGTGCATGTAGGGCAGGCGGGTCGGGGTTAGAGAGGCGAGGTCGGGGGTGGCGGCCGCGCCGCCGACGCCCGCGGCCGCGAGCTCGGCCGCCAGCTTCTCGCCCGCCTCGGGGAACCGCGCCACGTGGTAGACGATGAACGCCAGCGTCGTGGCCGTCGTCTCATACGCGGCCAGGCACATCGTAAAGGCCGCCGTCGCGACCTCGGCGTCGCTCAGCGCGCGGCCCTTGCCGCCGCCGTCGAGCGTCGCGTCGAGCATGAGGTCCAGGAACGAGCCGGTGAGCACGGCGCGGCCGACGCGGGCGTCCGATTTCTTGCCGCCGCGGCGGGCCCGCGCGGCGGCCAAGAGAGCGAAGACGCGGCGGTACACCAGGCGCCGCGCGGCGACCACGGCGCGCAGCGGGGCGTCCGGGAACGCCGTCGCCGCCGCGCGCGCCAGCGGGGCGAGGAAGGAGGGCAACGCCTGTGGTCGAGAGGTGGGGTGAGGGTGTGGGCGTGGGCGGGCAAGGGGGAAGAGGGGCGCGCGCCGTGCGCGGCCGACCGTCTTTCCCTCTCCACCTCCGCCTCTTCACCTGCACCGCAGCAAAGTAGCGCGTCGACCGTTGCTGCGTCCGAAATATGAGCCGCGCCGCGTCGACGAGGGCCGCTGTTTCGGCCGGCCGCTGCTCTTCCTGGACTTTCGCGTCCAGGCCAAACGCGACCGCCAGCACGACGTCCATCGTCAGGTCGCCCAAAAGGGCTTGCGCGTCGACTTCGGTGCCGGTCGACGCGGCGGCACGCAGCCTCTCCACCAACCGCCCCGCCGCCGCGTCCATGGCGGGCGCGTGGCGGGCCAGGGAGTCGGCGTTGAACATGGGGAGCCACGCGTTCTTGAGGCCTAGATGGAAGAGGAGAGGGAGGGGAGGTCGGCGGGCGCAGCGTCGGCCGCGCCGCCGCTCGACCCCCACCCCACCACTCCCACACCCCTCTCACCGCGGTGATAGGCCGCGTCCTGCGTCTGCAGCATGTCGTGGTCGCGCATGGCGTTGAGCCTCGACGCGGCGCGGGCGAACGGATTGTCGAAAACGAGCTCCGCCGGCCCCCGAAAGGGCGGGCGAGACCCGTGCTTGACCGACACCGACCTGGCGATGCTGCCGTCGGCGACGACGACGACGGGCTGGCCGCCGAGGAAGACGCGGAAGAGGGGGCCGTGGGCATGGGACCAGGCGTCGTACGCGGCGTGCAGGCCGCCGAGGGCCATGATTTCGTCCACGTTGCCTTTGAGCCAGTGGAATGCCGGGCCCGGGATGTGGCGCAAGCGCCAGCGGGCGACGGGGTGGAGGCCGTAGAGGGCGAACTGGGGAGGGAGAGGGGGGGCGTCGGCGCCAATGCCGGCCTCCACGCGCATGAGACGCGCGCGATGCGCGCGCGGTGGGTGGCGCGGGCGCGGCCGGGCGCGGGGCCCGGCCGGGCGCGGCGACGACAAATCCCGCGACGACAAATCCCTAACGCCGCCCGCGCACCGCCGCCGCCGCCGCCAGCACAACAACTAGGGCCAGCATCATGGACGCGGTCGCCTGGCGGGCGGGTGGCGCGCCCGAGGGAGAGGACGCGGCGGGTAGTGCGAAGGCGTCGTGTCGGCGCCGCTTCACACGCCCCCAAAACCAGAAACCCTACGACGCTTCCCTACCGCCCAAGCGACCGAAACCCGCCGGCGCCTCACGCCGCCACCGCGGCCGGCCGGCAAAGCGGCGGAGGCGCGGGCGCGCGGGGAGCCGGCGCGGCGGCGCCCCCCCGCTCGGCCACCGTCACGACGACGCCGTGCTTGGGCCCGAGCGTGAGCCGGCACGTGACCTCCATCGCGCCCCCGGCGTCCGCGGGCGTGAACGAGAAGCGGGAGAAGAGGCGGGCGAGGGTGGTGGCGGCTTCGCGCTGCGCAAACCGCGCGCCGACGCACGCGAGCGCGCCGTCGCCAAAGGGGGCGTACGCGTTGTCGGGGCGGGCGGCTGCTTCCGGTGTGCCCTCCAGCCAGCGCTCGGGGAGGAAGGCCTCGGCGTCGGGCCAGAGGGACGCGTCGCGCTGGATGGCCAGCGTGTTGACCTGCAGCGACGTCCCCCGCGGCACCCGGCACCCCGCCACCTCTTGGTCCGCCTCGGCCACGCGCAGCGTCATGGGCGCGGGGGGGAACAGGCGCAACGCCTCGGCGAAGCAGGCCTGGAGGTAGGGGCCGGCGGCCGCGGCGTGCGCGTCTCCGCCCGCGGAATCAATCTCCGCGGCCAGAATCGCCTGCTTGGCGGGGTGGCGGGCGAGGAGGGCGACGGTGAAGGCGAGGGCGGTGGCCGTGGTCTCGTACCCAGCCTGGGGGTGGTGGGAGGGAGGGTCGGGTCGGTGGCGGCGGCGACCCAAGGCCCCCCTCTCAATCCACCTCCCCCCTCTCACCAGCACAAACGTGAACGCCTGCGCCGCCAGTTCATCCTCGGAAAAGGCGGCGTTGCGCCGGGTGAGCGTGGCCAGGAAGGACGAGCGCGCGGGGGGCGCGCCCCCCACGCGCTCGTCCTCGCCCTCGCCGCCCGCGCCGCCCGCGCCGCCCCGGCGCTCCCGCCGCACCAGCGCCAGCGCCGTGTCCATCAGCACGCCCCGGCTCGCGTCCAGGTGCACCAGGGGCGCGTCCGGCAGGGCGGTGGCGAGGGCGGCGATGAGGGGCAGCGCGGGCGGCACGCACGCCGCGGCGAGGCCCCACACGGACGCGAAACGGGACGCGGCGAAGACGCCGCGCGCCGCGTCGAGCAGGGCGGACGCTTCCTTGGTCTTGGCCGAGGCCAGGGTGTCGACGTCGGTCACGCCAATGGCTGGGGGTGGGTGGGCGAAGTGGGGAGCACGGGTCGGAACGCGCGCGCGCGTACCTTCCTCGCGCCCACTCCCCCCCCCCCCCCACTCCCCCGCTCGCCAGTGCGCAGGACGACCGACATCGTCATCTCGCCCAGCAGGCGGAACACGTCGACCGGGGCGCCGTCGGCCGCGGCGAGGCGCGCGCAGACCGCGTCGGCGCCGGCCACCATCTCCGCCTCGAACCCGTCGAGGGTGGCGCCGTGGAACATGGGCAGCCAAGCAGACTGTGCAGGAGCAAAGGTTGGGGGCGGGGTGGGCGCGCGCGCGCGCGCGCGCGCGCGCGCGCCCGGGCGCCCCACACCGCCCCCCCCTCCCCCGGGGGGGGGGGGCGGGGGCCCCCGGGGCCCCAACCCCCCGTGGGCGCGCCAACCGGGGGGGGGGGGGGGGGGGGCGCGCGCGCGCGCGCGCGCGCGCGCGCCGTGCGCCCCCGGCCACCCCTGCCTCCTCTCCCCTCCTCTCCCCCACCTTCATCACGCGGTGGTACTCCCGGTCGTGCGCCCCAGCCGCGAACAGCCCTTTGGCGCCCATGGCGGCGAACCGGTTGCGGGTCAGCGGCGGCAAGAGCGCGTGCCGCCGCGGGTTGCGCAGGTTGACCTTTTTCCCGGCCCCCGCGTCCGCCACCACGACCAGCGGCGTCGCCCCCAGAAATATCTTGAAGACGGGGCCGTGCGCGGCGTGCAGGCGGCGGTAGAGGGCGACCTGGCCTTCGCGGATCAAGTGCGGTGCGTGGCCGACGAGGGGGGGGGAGAGGGGGCCGGGGATGTGGCGCAGGCGGAAGCGGTCCAGGGGGTGGCAGGCGTAGACGAGGAACTGAGGAGAGAGGGACAGGGGGCGGTGGCGGGGTCGGCGGCGGCGGGGGTTGGGCGGCTTCGCCCGGCGCGACTAATGCGGAAGCGCGGCCGCATCCGCCCGCCAACCGGCCGTCACCCCTGCCGGGGTCTCTCTGCGGCTCTCGGCATCGCTGCGCGAGGAGCCTCGGACCGCCCCGGCGCCACCTCCCCCCCATTCGCGCCGCCGCGCACCGCGAGGACCGCCGCCGCGGCGACCGTCGCGGCGGGGTGATGCACCAGCAAATCCAGCATGGCGCTGGGGGCGCGCCGGGGGTTGAGGGAGCGGCCGCGGCAGAGACTGGCCACGGTTGGCGAGCGCCGCGCGCTTTTGTTTGCACAGCCGCAGCCGCTGACACACGACCGCGCCGCCGCCGGGAAGCCGCCGCCGCGTGTGACACCCAGTCCCCCCCCCCCCCCCCCCCTGTCGGCGGCCCCCTCCGCGCCGCGCGCGCGCGCCTTCCCCATGGCTCCCTGACACGCGCCGGCCTCCAACGCGCATGGGACGCCGCGTGTCGGCCGCGGCGGCGGCGTTCGCCTGCCTGGCGCTGGCGTGGACCGCGTCGCGAGCCCCGACTCGGGGCGGTGGGCGCACCACCCCTTCCCCGCCGTCTGTCCACCTCAAATTCGGACCCCTGTCCCCCGACGGCGCAGGCGGATTGTCTGGGATGACGAGGTGCGGCGGGAGGCGGTGAAAATGAGTGGAAGGGGTGCCGGTTGCGAGGCCTCTTTTCGCGCGCCCACCTTCCCCCCTCTCCCCAGCCCCGCCCGCCGCCGCCGCCTGCTGGCCGCCGCCCTGCTGCCGGCCGCCCCTTGCACGTCCGCCTCTTGGGGCCCGCTGCGGGGCGGCGGGCGACAGTGGGTGGTGGCCCTCGCGGCCGCGCCTCCCGCGCTGGCCGCCGTCGCCGGCCTCGAGGCCGCGCTCGCCGGCTGTGGCGGCCACCTGGGCTCTTTCCTGCCCGACGCCGCGTTCATCGCGGTCGGAGCCGCCGAATGTGAGGCGCGCCTGCGCCGCGTCGTTGGCGTGGCGGCGGTCGCGCGGCTGCCGGCCGCGGCCAAGGGCGCCGCCGCCTTCCCCTCACCCACCCCACCCCACAACGGCACCCACGCCCTGCTCGCCGCCATCTTTCCGAGGATCGGGCGGGGCGCGGGCGGTGCGAGCGACGACGGGGGGTACGACCCTGCAGGCGCCGCGGCGGCAGACTGGGGAGCGCCGCTCGCGGCGCTCTCCCGCTCCGCCGCCCTCGACCGCGCCGGCCGCCACATCCTGCACGTCCTCGTGCCCACGCATGAGGTGGCTTCTGTCGCGTCGTGGCTCGCCGCCCAGCCGGCGATTCATTGGGTCGCGCCCGCGGCGACGGCGGCAACCCCTTTCAACTGGCACGCGGGCGCCATCATTCAGTCCGGCAAGGCCGGCCGCGACCCCCCTTCGACCCGCGCTGCCATCATGGCCGACTCGGCTCATCCCCTGTGGGCCGCCGGCGTCGACGGCCGGTCGCAGGTCGTCGGCGGCGGCGACTCTGGGCTCGACGCGGCGCACTGCTTCTTCGCCGACCCCGCGGTGCCGCTCGAGTTCAAGGCGGGGGCCAACGGGGGCAAGGTCTTCGACTCCACGACCCACCGCAAGCTGCGCCTGTACCGCGCGGGGCCGGACGGCCCGTCGGACGGCAACGGGCACGGCACGCACACGATGGGGTCGGTCTGCGGCACGCCGCCCGCGGGGGATGGGGGCGCCAAGGCCACCGCGTACGGCGGCATGGCGCCCGCGGCCAAGCTCGCGTTCACCGACCTCGCGTCCGGCGGCGGCCGCCGCGGCCTCGGCGGCGCGCCGCCCCGCGGCTCTGGCGCCATCGTCGTCCCCGGCGACATTGGGGCCGACTACTACCGCGCCGCGTACGACGTGGGCGCCCGCGTGCACTCGGATTCGTGGGGCAGCCCGACAACCGACTACGATTACATGGCGTCGGAGGTGGACGCGTTCACCTTTAAACGCCAAGATTTCCTCCCCTTTTTCGCGGCCGGCAACGAGGGCGCCGTGTCGGCGTCGCCGACGCGCGGCGTGACGACGGTGACGGCACCCGCGACGTCGAAAAACTGCGTCGCGGTCGGCGCGTCGCAGTCGGCCTACGCGCGCGGCGCGGGAGGGCCCGGCTCCGCATTTTCCTTGCACAAAATCACAGTGGCTCAAGCCCCCCCGGGCGGCGGCCCTCCCGCCGACGTCGAATCGTTCCGCGTCGTGCAGGCGCAGTTTGGGGGTAAACTCTCCTCCCTCTACGGCCGCCGCCTCCCTCTGGCCGCCGCCGATCCGCCGGACGCGTGCTCCCCCCTGACCAACGCCGGCGCCGCGGTCGGCGCGGTCGTCGTCGCAGCGCGCGGCGCGTGCGCGTTTGCGGCGAAGGCGGGGAGCGCGCAGGCGGCGGGCGCGGCCGCGCTCGTCGTGTACGACGACCGGATCGCCGATTTCTTCATTCCGGCGGCGGATGGTGGCGGGGGGGGAGGGGGGTTGACGCTGCCCGCCGCGGCCGCGCCGCGCCGCGTCGGGCAGTTGCTGGCCTCGGCCGCCGCCGCGTCCGCCAACGTGACCGCCTCCTTTGGCCCCCCGCCCGCCGCCGGCGACGCGTGGGACTCGTTGGCCGACTTTTCGTCCAAGGGCCCGACGCGCGACGGCCGCGTCAAGCCCGACCTGGTCGCCCCCGGCGTCCTCCAATCCGCCGCCGCTGCCGGCACGGACGGCGCGGTGGGGCAGTGCGGCACGCGCACGATGCAGGGGACGAGCATGGCGACCCCGGTGGCGGCGGGGGCCGGGGCGTTGGTCAGGGATTATTTTTCACGCGGCTACTACCCCTCCGGCGCCCCGACCCCCGCCGCCGGTTTCGAACCCGGCGGCGCCCTCGTCAAAGCCGTCCTCGTCGCGGGCGCGGCCCCCCTCGACGGCTTTGAAGTCGACACTGGCCTGCCGCTCGCGCCGCCGCCCTCGTTCCGGCAGGGGTTTGGCCGCGTTCACCTCGGGCGGTCGCTGCCACTGGCGGGTGGGAAGGATGGGTGGAATCTGCAGGTCGTCGACCGCCAGCCGGCCTCTGGCGGCGACGTTTTCCGGTACTGCCTCCGCTCGACCGGCGGCCCGCTCACCGTCGCCCTCGCCTGGCACGACGCGCCCGGGTCGCCCACGTCGGCCAAAGCCCTGGTCAACGACCTGGACCTGACCGTGCGCGCGGCGGGGTTGGGCGGGCTGGCGCTGCTGGGCAACGGAGGGGGGGTCGGGCCGCGGTCGCCCGACAGAGTCAACAACGTCGAAACCGTCGCCGTCGCGTACCTCCCCCCCGGCGACGTGTCGATCGAAGTCCGCGCGTCCTCCGTCCCGCGCGGGCCGCAACCGTTTGCCCTGGCCGCGCTCGGCGCGTTTGCGGGCGTGCTCGCGTCGGAGTTTAATCCCGCGGCCAAAGGGGCGCCGCCCGCCGACGGCCGGTGCGACGTCGTGGTCGCAGCCGTGCGCAAAGGGCCGGCCGGCGTCTTGGCGTCGCGGTCCGTGTCGTTCGAGTTTGGCGCGGGCGCGGGCGGCGGCGAGACGCGCGCCGGCGCGGGCGCCGGCCCCGCGTTCGAGTGCGCGCTGAGCCTCACAAATGCTCGGGACGCCCCGTCCTTCAAGGCGTGCTCGTCGCCCGCGTCTTTCACAGACTTGGCCGATGGCTCCTACACGTTTCGCGTGCGCGCCCAGGGCGAGGCGGGCGCCGCGGCGCGTACGTTCACCGTGGACGCGACGCCGCCGACTCTCGCGTGGGCGGGGAGCGGCAGCGCCGGCGGCGCCTTCCCGGCGGCGGCCGGCGCGCCCGCGTCCTCGACGCTCGCGTTTGCCGCCGCCGACGCGTCCCCCGTCACCTACCAATGCCGCCTGGACCGGGACGGGGACGGTCCGCCCCCCCCCACCCTGCGCCTGTGGTCGGCCGCGCCGGGCGGGCTCGCGCGCGCGCGGCCCGCCGCGGTCGGCGCGTGGGCAAACTGTTCCTCGCCCGCGGCGTATGCGTGGCTCCCGCCCGGCACGTGGAGGGCGCGCGTCGCCGCCACGGATGCCGCCGGCAACCGGGCGAGCGAGGAGTTGAGTGCGCGGTGGTCTGTCGACGCGCCGCCGGCGCGCGCCGCCTTCCTCGTGGCCGGCCCCTTTGGCCCCGGCAACGCGACGAACGCCGAGTTTGAGGTACGCATTGTCGGGACTGATGGCAAGGTCGCCCCCGCCACCGCGGGCGACGGCCTGCAGTGCCAGCTGGTGCCGGTGGCGGGCGCGGGCGCGCCCGCGGCCGGCGCGCAGCCGGCGCGCGCCGCGGGCGCCCAGGACGCCGCTTGGACCGCGTGCGGCGGCGGCGCGAGCGGCAAGGCGGCTTACGACAAGCTGGCCGACGGCGCGTACCAGTTTGCGGCGCGGGTGACGGGAAGTGGAGGAGGGACGGCCGCGGCGGGCCGCCGGCTCGCCGCGGCCGCCGCCGACGGCGCCTTCCTCGCCTTTTCCGATTTCGCCGTGCGCACCGCCCTCCCCGCCGTCAACCTGACGTCCACCCCGCCCGCGGTGATCGCCAACGGGAGCAGCGTGCGCGTCGAGTGGGGGGTCGGCGGCGGGGCGAGCACCGCGTGCGCGCTCGCGTCGAGCGCCAACCGCACGCGCGCAGCACCGTTCCCCTGCACCTCCCCGCTCGACCTCGCCTCCCTGCCCGACGGCAACTACACGCTGACCGTGACCGCGACGGACGCGGTGGGCAACGCGGGCGCGCCCGCGACGGCGGCGTGGGTCGTCGACTCGCTCCCCCCCTCGCTCGCCCCACCGCTCGCCACCCCCAACGCCACCCGCACCGGCGCCCTGAACTTCACGTTTGCGGCGACGGACCGCGGGTCGGGCGTGGCGGGGACCACGTGCCGGCTGCGGCTGGTGGCGCCTCGCGGCGGGGTGGCCGCTTCAGGGACCGCGCCCGCGGGCACGTGGGAGCCCTGCACCTCCCCGTCCTCCCACACCGACCTGCCCGACGGGCGCTACGGCTTCGCCGTGCGCGCGGCCGACGGCGCGGGCAACGAGGCCGAGTCGGGGGAAGTGGCGGCGTGGGCGTCGACCGTCGCGCCGGCGGGGGCGGCCGTCACCGCCTCACCCGGCTCCACCCCCGCCCCGTCCCGGGTCACGCTCGCGTTTCAGGCGCCGCCGGATCCGGCGGCCGCGCCGGTGGTGCGGTGGGAGTGCGCGCTGGTCAAGGGAGAAGGAGGGGGGGCCGGGCCGCCAGCGCCACCCCCATCCCCGTCCCTCGCCTCTCCTGCCACCAAGTGGGAGCCGTGCCAATCGCCCCGCGTCTACCGCGGCCTGGCCTCGGGCTCCTACTCGTTCGCCGCGCGCCCGACCGACGCCGCGGGCAACGTCGGCGCGGCGACCGCGGCGACCGCCTTTGTCGTCGACGCCTCGCTGCCGCTGCCGCCCGAGGTAGACACCGGCGACGGCGCCGGCGGCGGCCTCACGGGGTGGCGCCTGTGGGCGGCCGTGGGCGGCGGCGCGGCAGGCGCGGTCGTGGTCGCGGTCGTGCTGTGCGCCTGCTGCCGCCCCGCGGCCCGCGCGCACACCCCGTTGGCCTTTCACGGGGGCCCTGTCGCCCACCGCCCCCCCACCGGCACGACCGACGCCGAGGCGGCCGCGCTGCGCGCCGCGCTCGCGGCGAGCGCGGCCGACGCCGACGCCGGGCGCCGCGCGCAGGCCGCCGCCGCCGCCGCCGCCGCGGCCCGGGAGGCGGCCGACCTGCGCCGCGCGGTGGACGCATCGCTGGAGGAGGACCGGGTGCGGGAGGCGCTGCGCCGGTCGATGGTCGAGAAATAGAGAGCGCGGAGAAGAGCGTGCGTGGGCGGTGTGCCGTCTTTCTTTCCCCCTCTCTCTTTCCCGCCCCGCGGGCGCTCCATGCGTTGTGAAAGAAAGCAATGACGGCGGACACAGAGGCGCGGGCGCGGGGCGCGCGGGCGGCGCGGCTCTCCCGGGGGGGGGGCCGAGCGGCGCGCCGCGCACCCCAAAAAGAAAAAACAGACGCCACCCGTCCCCTCCCTCACACCCCGGGCGGCCCCGTAATCGCGGGATCGTTCAGGTCCAGGCCCGAGTCGAGCAACAGGGACCCCCCCGCCTGAACGGAACCCGACACTGACCCGAGCGACAACGCGGGCAGGTCGTCCTGGGTGGGGAACGAGGAGATTCGCGCGGGGTCGGGCACGTTGGTCGAAGTGATTTGGGTCGGGCCCGTGCGCGTCAGGTTGAGGCGGGGGTAGTACCCCGGAAACGCGATCGCGGTCGTGCCGACGATCTGCGCCCACGGCCCCGTCGTCTGCGTCGAGTTTAATTGGAGCAGGTGGCGCAAAGTCGTGGTGAGCAGGGACGGGCGCGGGAGGTGGGGCTGGGGGGGGGGGGGGTGAGAGGGGCGGGTCGGCGCGGCGCGCGGCGCGCCCCCGCGGCTCCTCCTCTCCTCCCACCTCTCCCACCTTGTCCTCGATGGGGCGCGCCGTCGTGGTGGCGGCTAGGGCCAGGGCCAGGGCGAGCAGGGCGATGCGGGCGGGGGCGCGCATGGTGGCTGAGTGATGCGGCGCGGGGGGCGGGAGCGCGTTGGCGGGCTTGTGGGCGCGCGCCCGGGTCGACATGCGGCCGCCGCCTGTGTCAGCAGGCACTTGACACCGCCCGCCACGCGACTAGGCTGGCGAGTGGCGCCCCGGGGCCCGGCGCGGGCCGCGCGACCACGCGCGGCATGCGCGCCGACGCTCCGACCCCCGCGCGCAATGCGGCGCTCCTGCCCGCCCTCCCGCGCGCGCCACCCACCTAGTGAGATGTGTGCGCGTGTGAGTGCGACAGCGTGAGGCGGAACGGGGTGGTGGCGGCCTGGAAGGCGGCTCGGCGGGGAGGGCAGCGGGCGGGTGTGGCGGCGGCGGCGCGACTCCCCGACCGCCAAGACGCACAGGGCCCCGGCCGCGGTCACACGCCGTCGCGCCCTCCACAGCCAACCAAATAATCGGGCCCCGCGCTAAGCGGCGGCCGGTGTGGCGACCGAGTCGCCGTTCGCCGCCGCCGCGTCGAGCACCGCCGCCGCCGCACCCTCAAATACGGCCGCCACGCCGGCCGCCGTCTTGGCCGATGTCTCAAAGAAAAGCATGCCGTTCCTTAGAATAAAGGAGGGGTGGGGCGGGTGGGCGGCGGCGAAGAGAGGAGGCTCCCCCGCCCCCGCCCTGTTTCCCCTCGTCTCACCTGGTCGCCAGCGCGCGCCCCTCCTCTTCCGCCACCTCACGCCCCCCCTCCAAATCCGCCTTGTTGCCCACCAGGACGGCGACCGCGCCGGGGGGGCCGCCCCGGGCGAGCTCGCGCGCCCAGTGCGCCGCGCGCGCGAAGGTCGCGGCGTCGGCCACACTGTAGACCACCGCCGCCGCGGCCGCGCCCCTGTAGTACAGGGGCGCCAACGATGCGTACCGCTCCTGGCCCGCGGTGTCCCACAGCTCCAGCTTGGCGGCGCGGCCGTCCGGGAAGGTTAAAGAGTGGCCGACGTACGCCGCGCCGACCGTGACCTTACTCCCCGGGTCGAACGTGCCGCGCACGTAGCGCAGGACGAGGCACGATTTCCCCACGCCCTGAAAGGGGGGAGAGGGAGGAGGTGGTCTTTTTTTTTCTTTTGGCGCCGGCTGCGGCGGCCCCACACCTTTCTCTCCTCCTCTCTCCTCCCTCTTACCGAGTCGCCCAGCAGCACGAACTTGATGCGGGGCACCGCGGGCGGGCCGGGCGCGGGCGCGCCGGGCAGCGGCGCGGGCGGTGTCGGCGCTGGGGGAGGTGGAGGGGCGGCGCGGTCGCCGCGTCTCGACGCCGGCCCGCGCCCTCTCCCGGCATCGCGCCCGCGCGCCCGGGGCCTCACCGCGGCTCGCGGCGCATCCCATCGCGGCGCGCCGAGCTCGGGCGGGCGCACGCACTCGAGGCACGCCCCGGGATCGGCGGCGGGCGGGAGGAGCGCGCCTGGGAGCGCCGCGGCCCGGACGGGCCGGCAACGCGCAGAGAGAGTGCGCGCGCGTCCCGGTCGCCGTCCTCTGCACACCCCGCCCCGGCGCGCGCCGCTCCACGAGCGGCGCCATGGCCCCCGCCATGAAAGACTTTCCCGACGCCCGCTTCGACGCGTTTCGCCGCACCGACATGTACGGCCCCGCCGGCCGCGGCGCGATTCCGCGCCGCGAACAGCTGCGCCTAGCCCTCGCCGCCGCCACGCTCGTCCCGCTCAAGGCGGTGGCTGCCCTGACAGCGGTCGTCTTTTTCTACCTCGTGTGCCGGTGAGGGAGGGGAGGAGGGGCGGGTAGCGCGCGCGCGGGCGGCGGTTGGGGGAGCCCTGGCGCTTCCCCACGCGCGTGGAGAGTGCGCCTTCATCGCCTGGCGGCGGCGGGCGCCGCGATTGGGGCCCGTGCGCGCGACCGCGGAGGCGGCGGTTGGCCGGGCCGACGTGACCCCCATTGCCCGCCCCGTTTCCCTCTTTCAGCCTCCAGTTTCTCATCCCCAAATCGCGGCGCCCCACGCTTGTCCCCGTGCTGGGCAAGCTGGCGTCCCGCGCGTGCCTGCTCGCCCTGGGATTCGTCTCCGTGCGCGCCGTCGCTGTCGACTACGCCCCGGGCACCGGGCCGGCGCCCGCGACGAGGCCCAAGGGCAAGGCGCCCCCCCCGCCGGCCGCGGGCGGCGTGGTGGCCAACCACGTGGGGTACACGGACGTCCTTGCGTTGATGGTGACTCACTTCCCCGCCTTTGTCGCGCGCGGGGCGACCAAGGACCTGCCGCTGATCGGCACGATCAGGTGCGGCAAGGGCGGGGTTGGAACCGGGTGGATTGGGCCGCGGCTGGAGACGGGGAGGAGCCCGACCCCGGCCCCGCCGTCCCACCACCCACCCACACCCCTCCCCCCCCACTCCAACAGCGACGCCATGGGCTGCCTGTACGTCAACCGGGACAAGGCCGCCGGCGCGGCCGGCGTGGCGGCCGCGGTCGCCGACCGCGCGCGCGCCGCCGCGGCGGGCGCCGCGCGGCCGCTGCTGCTCTTCCCCGAAGGGACGACGACCAACGGCCGCTTCCTGCTGCCGTTCAAGACCGGGGCCTTTGTGGCGGGCGCCCCCGTCGCCCCCGTCGTCCTCGCCTACGGCCGCACGCGCGTCAACCCTGCGTGGGAGACCGTGTCCGGCGCGCGCCACGTCTTCCTCATGCTCTGCCAGCCCACGCACAGCGTCACCGTGTACACGCTGCCCGTCTACGTGCCGAGCGAGGCGGAGAAGGCCAACCCGTCCCTGTACGCGGCCAACGTGCGCCGCGCGCTCCTCGCGGTGGGCGACTTCTCCCCCCTCGACGCGACCCTCGCCGACAAGTGGGAGTACCAAGCCCTGCTGCGGGGCGAGACCCCGGAGGCCGCGGCCGCGGCGGGCGCGGCGGGCGGCGCGTCGCCGCCGCGCGGCAAGGCGGCCGCGCGCCGCGGCGGCGCGCGCGCGGTCAAGGCCAAGGCCGGGTGAAGGGGAGAGGGGGCGGGCATGGGCGCCCGCGCCCGAATTTTGGCACGCACTTGGCGCACTTTGAGAGAGAGAGGGGGGGGGTGCGAGGGGTGGCGGGCGGCGTGCAAACCATCGGGGAGACCGCGCGGCCGGTTGTTGCAGCCCGCGTCGACGCCCGGACCTTGTTCCCGCCCCCATCACCGAGCAAAGCACGCCGCCCACCCGCACGGCGGCGGGCGGTGGCCAGAGGGGCCGCCCGCCGCACGCCCACGACTCGTCACGCCGCCGCCGCGGCGGCCGCCCCCTCCCCCAGCTCGACCTCCGTCGCCGCCGCACCCCGCGCCTCGATCCAGGCCAACGCCGCCTTGATCGCCGTGGTGCGGGTGGCGGGCCAGGTGGCGCCGTCGGGGTCGCGGCGCGCGGCGGCGCGTGCGCGGAACGAGGCGCGGCGCGCGCGGCGCAGGGCGCGCGCGGCGGCGCGGGCGGCCAGGGCCGCGTCGGCGCGGCGGAACATGGCGGCCGTGAAGCAGGCGCAGTCGTCGGCCAGGGCGAGGGCCGTGGCGGCGGTCGCCGCCTTCCCCGCCGCGTGGCGCGCGGCCACCGCCTCGGACCGCGTGTCCACGTAGTAGCGCGCCGCGTGCTCGGCGTTCTCAATCTGGATGGCCACCGCCTCCAGCACGCGCTCCTCCCGGTGGGCGGCGGTCGCGGGGTCGACGGGCTCGCGCGCTGCGGCGCGCGCGGCCGCCACGCCCAACCCAGCCGCCTTGCCCTCCCAGCGGACCCACATGAGGTCAACATCGCGCTCCAGGCTGCCGTCGTCGGCGACAATGATGGCGGCGGTGGAGGCCGCAGCGTCGGCGAAGAGGGCAACCACCGCGGCGAGCGCCTCCGCGTCGCGCTTGACCGCCGCCTGCTTGGCGCGCCGGGCTTGAATCAAGCGCGCGAGCTTGGTGATGAGCGGGGGGCCGCGGGCCTCGATGGCGGCGAGGGCGGTGACCGCCGCGACGACCGACGGGTGCGCGCCGGGGGCCGCGACGTGGGCGAAGGGGAGGGAGGAGTGGTTGGCCGCGGGGGGGGGCTTGCTTGCGGGTGCCGCGGTCGAGGGTGGGACGGCGGGTGGTCTGGGGAGCAGGCGAGGGTCGGCGCGGCTCGAACTCGAGCGCGACAGGCGGCCGCCGCCCGCACAAGACGTCAACACCCCCTTTCCCGCCACACACGCACGCACCTTGATGACAGGCAGCAGGCGGCGGCGCGGCGCGGCGGTAGGGGCGGGCCGCGGAGCACGCATCTCGCAGCCGTCGGCGTGATGCGCCGGCGCGGCGTGCACGCGTGTGGCGATGGCGGCGATGAAGCGCATGAGGGCTAAAGGAATGGGTGGTGTGACGTTCAAGGTTGGGGGAGGCGGTGGCGGAGGGCGGGCGGCGCGCGGGGAGGCTTGCACATGGGGCCACGCCGTCGCCGTTGGGCGACCGGCGGCGCGCCCCACCGGCCGCCCCGCGCTGCGGCCGCCCCCTTGGATGGCACGCACCTCAAATGCGGGCGCTTGCGGGGAGCGCAGGAGGCGGGCGACGGCGGTGGGGCGGCTGATGGGAGGGAGTGGCGGCGGTTCGCGGCCTGGCCCGATCCTCTCGGCCGCCGCTGCGGCGGCCCACGAGGCCCCAGGGGCCGCGCCCGGCCCCATTCGCGCTTCCCCCTTTCTCCCTCCAGCTCGCGCCCACGCCGCCGCCTCAAGGGCCGGCAGCAGGGGGACACCAGTCCGAGGTCACGGTTGCAGCGCCTTCCGCATCAGCACGCTCCCCGCGCCGCCGCCCCCAAGCGATGCCAGCCATCCCAGCAACCGGGATGGGGGCGGCGGCGCGGGCGAGTAGCCGCGGGAGGCATACAGCTCAACCCCTCCTCCCTGTTCATCCGCCGCCAGCCACAACTCCCCCGCGCCCGCGGCCACCGCTTCCGCTTCCGCCGCGGCCAGCAGCGCGGACCCGACGCCCGCCCGGCGGCAGGCGGGGTCGACGGCCAGGGAGAAGAGGAGGGGGGCGCCGGGAGGGGGTGCAGGGGGGGGCGGCGCGGCCGCGGCGACCGCGGCAGGCGATGTGGCGATGGCGACGACGCCAGCCAGGCGGGATTGTTTCGAGGGAGGGAGGAGGGCGGGGTCTGGAGGGAGGAGGGTCGGCGTGCGCAGCGCGCGCCAGCCCTCGCCCGCACCCTCTCCACTCCTCCCCCACCCACCATCCGGCACCAGGTCGGCCACCAGCAGCAGCGGGGAGTCGCCGCCGCCGCCGCCAGCCGCCGCGGCGCCCGCAACGAAATCGGCCGCATCGGCCAGCGCCGCTTTCCCGATGAAGCTGCGCGCCAGCAGGACGGAGGCCGCGCTCGCGTCGCCGGGCGCGATGCGGCGCACGGTGAGGAGGCCGAGCAGGGACGGCGTCGCGGCAGCGGTAGCGGGGAGACCGCAGCGGCGCCTTGTGGGCGCGTGGGGGATACTCTCACGACGCAAGACACGCGCGCGGCCCCACTGGGGCGCGGCGGCCGCCATGCCGACCACCGCGGTGTGCGCCGGCCAGCGCGGGCGCCGTCCCCCCTCTCCCTCCACTCCGAGCGCGCCCTTCCCCCCGCCCTCCCACCATGCAGACGTCCCGCGCTATCGGTGCGTGCCTGCGTCGCGGCCGCGGGCGCCCGCAAGCGCCCGGCCGCCGCCCGCATCGCGCGCCGCGCTCCGGACTGTTCTTCGCGCCGCCCGCCGCCCACCACGCCCCCTCCTCCCTTCCCCAGGCGCCACGCGCAATGCGGCTCGCACCGGGTACGCGCTAGTGTTGGAGGAGGGGTGGCGGAGGCCGGGGCGCCCGAATGCGGGCCGGCGGCCCCGGCCGTCGCGCCGCCGCCTGGGCGCTGGCGGAGGCGCCGCGGCCGCCGCCGCGCCTGCTCGTCCCCACGCGTAAACTGCGTGTTATGGGAGCGGCGGCGGCCGCGCCGGCGGCCCCGGCCACGGGTCGCCGCGCCGCGGGCCGCCGCGCCGCCCGCGCACCCTCCGACCGCCCTCCCCCACCCCACCCCACCCCCGCAGCCGCCCCAACGCCCTCCCGGTCGTCGCCGCCGCCAAGCAGCTCCACTTCAACCGCAACGGGGAGGCCCTGAAGCGCATGCAGGCGGGCGTGGACAAACTCGCGTCGGTCGTCGGCGTCACGCTCGGCCCCAAGGGGCGCAACGTCGTCCTGGAGTCGAAATACGGGTCCCCCAAGATCGTCAACGACGGCGTCACCGTCGCCAAAGAGGTGGAGCTCGAGGACCCGGTGGAAAACATTGGCGCGAAGCTCGTGCGGCAGGCCGCGTCGAAGACGAACGACACCGCGGGCGACGGCACGACGACCGCGACCATCCTGTCGGCCGCCATCATCGCCGAGGGCATGAAGATCGTGGCGGCGGGCACCAACCCGGTGCAGCTCACGCGCGGCATCGAGAAAACGGTCGCCGCGCTCGTCAAGGAGCTCGCGTCGATGTCGGCCGACGTCTCCGACGCCGACCTCGCCAACGTCGCCACCGTCTCCGCCGGCGGCAACGAGATCGTGGGCCAGCTCATCTCGGACGCCATGGCGCGCGTGGGGCGGGCGGGCGTGGTGACGATGGAGGAGTCGCGCACCGCGGAGGACAACCTCTACGTCGTGGAGGGCATGCAGTTTGACCGGGGCTACATCTCGCCCTACTTCGTGACCGACCCCGAGCGCATGGTGGCCGAGTACGAGCAGTGCCGGCTGCTCCTGGTGGACAAGAAGATTTCGACCGCGCGCGACATCGTCGGCATCCTGGAGGCCGCCATCCGGGGCGGCTACCCGCTCATGATCATGGCGGAGGACATCGAGCAGGAGGCGCTGGCGACCTTGGTCGTCAACAAGCTGCGCGGCAACCTCAAGGTCATTGCGATCAAAGCGCCCGGCTTTGGCGAGCGCAAAACGTCCTACCTGGAAGACATCGCGATCCTGACCGGCGCCCAAGTCGTCAAGGACGAGCTCGGCCTCCAGCTCGACAAGGTCGGGGAGGACGTGCTCGGCGTCGCGGCCAAGGTCGAAGTCTCGAAAGACGCGTGCACCATCGTCGGCGACGGGTCGACCGAGGACGCGGTCAAGGCGCGCGTCAAGCAGATCCGCAACCTGATTGCCGACACGGAGCAAGACTATGAGCGGGAGAAGCTCACGGAGCGCGTGGCGCGCCTCTCCGGGGGCGTGGCCATCATCCAGGTCGGCGCGCAGACGGAGACCGAGTTGAAGGAGAAGAAGCTGCGCGTCGAGGACGCGCTCAACGCGACCAAGGCCGCGGTGGAGGAAGGCATCGTGATCGGCGGCGGGTGCACGCTGCTCAAACTGGCCGCGCGCGTCGACGGCATCAAGGCGGGCCTTGCGAACGACGAGCAGCGCGTCGGCGCGGACATCGTGCGCCGCGCCCTGGGCTACCCGCTGAAGCTCATCGCCTCCAACGCGGGCGTCAACGGGTCGGTCGTCATGCAAAAGGTGGGCGGGGGGGGGGGGAGCGCGAGGGCGAGAGGGGGCGCGCAAACCCACAAACCCTCACGCCTGCCCCCCTTCTCCCCCTTTTCTTGCAGGTCCTGGACGCCGGCGACAACGTGGGCTACAACGCGGCGACCGACACCTTTGAAGACTTGATGGCGGCGGGCATCATCGACCCCACGAAAGTGGTGCGCTGCGCGCTCGAGAACGCGGCCTCCGTCGCCCGCACCTTCCTCACGTCGGACGTCGTCGTCACCGAAATTCCGTCCGAGGAGGCCGCGATGGCGGGGGGGGACATGGGCGGCATGGGCGGGTACTGAAGAAGGAAGGGAGGAGGGAGGGGGGGGACGGCGGCGCGGGCGCGGCGGGCGGGGCCGCGCCCCGCGTGCGCGCGCGCTGTTCGTGTGGTTTTGGCGGGGTGGGGAGGGGCTGTGCAACGGGCGCGCCCACCCCAAAAGGAAGCAGCGTGGCTCTCCCGCGCCACAGAAAAATCAAGCGGTCGACTCCCTCTCCCTCCACTCGCCTCCCCTCAAAAGAAAGGCACCCCTGCCATGGCCTCCAGCGCCAGCACGGCGGCCACGCCGAGCATCGCGGCGCGCAGGTTGACGAGTTCCGCGCGGGGCGTGAACGGCCCAAACGCTTCGCGCACCGCGCCCTTGGCCGCGGGGATGGCGGA
>Ga0315284_10001926_pt1 | contig 29678 bp, 15 predicted proteins | sample YL17G09_16_MG_FD_203696 | JGI IMG/M metagenome (GOLD analysis project Ga0315284, IMG submission 203696) | Sediment microbial communities from Yellowstone Lake, YNP, Wyoming, USA - YL17G09_16 | ecosystem: Environmental > Aquatic > Freshwater > Lake > Sediment | place: USA: Wyoming | collected...
GCGTGGCGGCCGCGACGGGCGGACGGATCGAGTCGGTGACCACGCTCCCGCTCGAAGCGACCGGCAGGTAATCGGTCGGCCGGTACAGGTGCCATTGGAGGTCCGCGACCGGTACCTCGCCCCCACCGGCGGCGGCTTCGTCCTTGAAGAACAGGCGCGGCGCCGGAATGTCGACGGAGCGCGAGAACCCGAGGCCGGCCACAGGCGTCTCATAGACGACCGTCAGGTCGCGCAGGGCGATGTCTTCGCCACCCCCGGCGGGCGATGCCGGCAGGCTGATCAGGATGCTGCCCTCTTCCTGCTGGGGCTTGGCGGGGTTAGAGTCGAGCGTGGCCGACCAGAGGGTTGACCCCTTCGGCAGGCGGACCTCGATGAAGGCGGCTTTGGTCCTGAGGAGGAACCTCGCGGCGGTCTGGCTGAGGCCGCTCGTCGAAAGGAGCGTCGCGAGTTCCACACGTTGGAGGATCGCGGGCGGCAGGAAGTAAAGCGGATCGCGCTCGACCTTGACGCGGACCGGCGAGGGATCGCCCACGAAGACGTAGGCCCCGAGCAGCCGCTGCCCGGGCTGGTACTGGGCGTCCACGAGTTCACCGATATCCACTTCCCGCGGATGCTCCAGGACGTTGCACGCCAGTTCCGCGCTGCCCTCGACGGCGACGTACCCGGACTGGTAGACCACGCCGTCGGCCTTGACGATCGGCAGGGCGAATTCCGTCGGCGCGCCGGGTTGCCCCGGGGATTCGCTGCGCTCATCCCCGGGCGTTACCTTGCTGCGCTCAAGCCCGGGCGTTACCGCCGCCGTTGGCAGGGCCGACTGGAAATCGACGGCCAGTTTGACCGTGCCGCTTCGGGCCTGCGCCAGCAGCGCCGTCCACCGCCGCCCGCCCTCGACCGGCTCGCTCGAGTATTCCTCGACCTGAACGCCGTCGAGTCCCCGGATGGAGAGTGCGGCCGGCGTCGAGGCCGGCAGCACGAGTGCCAGCCGCCGCGCCCTCGCCTGTTCGACCGAATAGACCAGTTCGTAATGGGCGACCAGCGCGTCGCGGGTGACGTGCAGGAACGAGTACGTCTCGGCGCTCGCGCGCGGCTCTCGGCGTTCGACTGCGAGCGTGGCCTTGTATGGCTGGCTTTCGTAGCGATAGGCCACGATGGCGCCGGCCTGCCCGTCGTCGCCCTTTCCGTACAGGGCGTCCGTCAGGCCGTACTTCGCCTTCTCGTTCTCGTCGAGCGGCCAGAGGCCTTCGAGCGCCTCGGGCCGGACCGAAAGGTCGTCGCGCGCGTCAACGGCCACCGCTCCGACGTCGCGCGCGGCACCGGCCATCGCGAACACCGGCAGCGCGATGCTCTGGGACTGCCAGGGGCTGAACCAGCCCTGCGGCACGCAGGCGGCGTTGAAGAAGACGCGCTGCTGGGCGCCCGGGGCCAAGCCGCTTGGAAGCCGGACGTGGATCCGCCAGCCGCCGGGCGCGCCGCCGACCGGGCCCGCCGGGTAGCGCTCGAACTCAAGGCCGCGGCCGTCCTGGCCGGTGACGCTGAGCACGTCCCAGCCGGCCGGCGCGGAGAAGTCGATCGAGAAGAGTTTTTCTTCCTGCGGCAGGATGGCGAAGCCGCCGCTGGCCTCCGCCCCGCTGTCCTGGAGGGCCACGAGGACGTTCGTCGTCACGAGCAAGCGTGTGGGGGGCTTCTCGAACTTCGCTGAGAGGCCGAACGCGCCTTGCGGCGCATAATAGGCCACCACCGGCCGCACCGCCGGCGCCCCCGGCTCCGCCTGGAGCACCGTCGCCGGAATCGCCTGCACGAGGACCGCGCTTGAGATCGGGATCAGGCCCTCCGGCGCGAGGGCCGCCAGTTTCAGCCGGTCCTCGAGCAGCAGCCCCACCACGGCGACCTGGCCGATCGTCTGGAGCGGTTCGAGGTGCGGCATCCGCCACGACGCCAGGTCCGCCGTCTCCCGGACCGCCGAGAGCGTCAGCACCACCGTGCCGGTGGCCTCCTCGCGGAGGCGCACATCGAGGACGCGGCCGCCGTCGGCGCCCGCCTGGATGGCCCAGTTGGCGAGGCGCGGCGAGCGGACGTCCGTGATCTCAAACCCCTCGGGCACCACAAACTGAAACTCATCCACCGCCCGGTGCAGGATGCTCATCGAGACCGTCGCGTGCAGGCGCTCGTACGCCTGGGTCAGTTCGTCCACCAGGACGCTCCGCGCCAGGACCACCCGCTGCTGCCGCTTCAGGCGGCTGTTGAGCGTCATCACCAGCGACACCGAAGACCGCTCGGGCAGGAGTTCGAATCGCGTTTCTCCGGCCTGCGGGTCGAAGGTGCGGCTGATGACGGCGGCCCCGCTCTTGACCTCGACGTCGCCGGGAACCACCAGGCGCATCCGCGTGGCCGTCGGCACCGGGACCTGGAAGTTGAGGATCTGGCGGGCCGCCGTCGTCTGGAGCGGCGCTACCATCTCCAGGACCAGCGAGTGGCTGCCCCGGCCCTCCAGGAACAGCATGAGCCGCCCATCGTCCGCCAGGCCGATCGGCGCCCCGCGGCCGTCGAGGGCGGCACTCGAAAGGCCCACGCCGGCCATGTCCAGACCCAGCGTGTGCAGACCGTCCTCCAGGACCGAGGCGCCGAGGGTCGCCGTGATGACGGCCCGCTCCTGGCCGACCGTGATGGCGTAGTCGGCGGAGACCAGCAGGGCCTCCAGGGGCGGCCGGCCGGCGGCTTCCTTGGTCGCCCGCGCCAGCAGGTCTGCATATTGCGCCCGACTCAACAGCACGCGCCGCGCGTCGCCCTCCAGGAGGATGTGAAGGTCCTCGAACGGGACGAAGATTTCTCGCGCGGGCTTCTCGGGGGCGGCGGCCGTGCTGCCCGCGAGCGCCGCAAGCGGGCCGCACGCAAGGGCCGCCGCCAACACTGCGGCAACCGCCGGCAGGAGGGCGGGAAGGCTAAGCCGCAAGCGGAAAGGCATGACCTTACGCATGGCCCTCACCTCCTTCCGCCTTCGGTTTGCCGCCGGAGTCCTTGGGCTTGGCGGCCTTGGCGCGGCGGGCCTGGACCTCGGCCAGGCGGACCTTCGCGACTTCGGCCCGGGCCTTGGCTTCCGCCAGGCGCGCCTCCTCGCGGGCCTTGCGGCGGGCCTGGAGGGCCGGATCGCGCGGCCGGGTGACCACGATGTGCCAGACCACCCACGCAACGGCCACCACGAAACAGGCCGCGACCGTCGCGTAACTCGTGACCGCCCTGGCGAACGACGGGAAGAACACCGCCAGGAAGACCATCAGGACGACGGCGGCGCCAACGACCAGCGCCCGCCGCGCCAGCCTTTCCCGGATGAGCCACGCGCCGACCGCCAGGACGACGAGGACGACGAGGATGTTGAACCAGACCTGGCTCATGGCGACGATGCGGAGGGCCCCTTCGGGCCCGGCCGGCGGACGGAGCGTCGAGTAGAGCAGGTGCCGGCCGTCCGTCTCGAAACTGCCCAGGCTTTCGCCGAACTTCTTCAGTTCCGCCTGGTAATTCGCGATCCCCGCCGGATCGCCGAAGACCCACGCGATAAGGCTTTCGCTCGTCTGGTTGGCGCGGGGACGCGCGTTGAAGCCGCTCAAGGTCCAGACGAGTTCGGGGTTCCAGGGGCCGGTGGACCCCAGGTACACGAGTTCCGTCGGCACGAAGACCTCGAGGTACACCCGCTGGACGGCAGGCTCCATCGGAAACGCCGGGCATTCCAGCCGCAGGCCGCCGCCCTTGACGTAGTAGCGGACTTCCAGATGGAACGCCTCGTCGGGATTCTGACCCGTGAGCGGGACGAAGTACTGGCCCTTCTCGTCGCCCTCTTCGAGCGAAACGGGCCGGCCGTCGATCCGGACCGGCTTGCTCTCGAACTCGGCCGTGCCCGGCAACTGGATCGCCAGTCGCTGCCGCGCTGACCGCATCCGGTAGATCGCCTGGACGTTGGTCTTCGCGCCGCGCGTCGCGACCATCCGGACGAGTGCCCGCTCGATGCTCGTAGGCTTGGTCTCCTTGAGGCCGTAGCGGGTGGCTTTGATCATCAGGGTCCAGTCGTCGTGGAACTCGAACGCCCGGGCCGCCCCCGCCACGTGCTGGCCCTCAATCAGGTCGGTCTGCGGGTCAATGGGCGTCAGGCCTTCGGCCTTGTCGGTCGGGGCGACGTCGATCGTCTCGGCCTTCGCCAGGACGATCTGGCCGGAGGCGAGATCAACGTTGCGCGGCACGAGCCTGGGGATGACGAGTTGGGCGGACTTGCCGATGCGGATTTCCTCGATCTTCTCCTCCCAAACGAGGGCGATGCGCGGCGAGCCGATGCCGAACTCGGTCTCGCGCCTGAGGTTGATCGGCACGAGGCCGTCGGCCTCCTCGCCCAGTTCCTTCTCGACGCCGGTCGTCGTGACGCGAATCTGGTCGGCCAGGGCCTTCGGGACGTCAATCCGGAGCGATTGAACGCCGCTGTAGCGGATCGTGTAGAAGAACGTCGCCTGGTACTTGACGACCCCCGACTCGATCCGGGCGGTCAGGAGTTGCGCCACGGTAACCTGGGGCTTTCGGCGTTCGGCGGCCAGCGACAAGGCGGCCGGGCCGTCGGTGTAGGCGAACGAAAGGACCGACCGCTCGCCGCCCGCCTGGGTGCTCCGCATCCCCTGGACCGCCTCGTCGTAAGAGATCGTCCGCAGGCCCGTCGTCTCCGCCGGGTTGACGCGCAGGCTTTCCGGCGCATAGACCACGAGCCGCCCGGTCTCACGCTCGACGCTTCTGGCGCGCGGGATGGCCGGCACGAGGGTCGCGGCCTTGCCGGTCGGGGCCAGAAGGTCGGGCTCGGCCAGCGCCCGGTACAGCCGGACGGCCAGGGCGACGCGGCCGAGGGCCTTGCGCGAGAGGTTCACGACCAGCAGGTCCTTGCCCTCCAGGTGGTGGGTGTCGACGTCGGCCGCGGCCGCGCCCCCCACCGAGACGCCCTGCACGTCGCGGATCTCGTATCCCTCGGGCACCTGGATCGTCAACTGAAAGACGCCCGCCCGCTCGACGTCATAGACGGCCAGGAAATCGATCGTGAGCGCCTCGGGCTGGAGGTGGGCTTCGGTCAGGGCCGTGATGAGGATGCGCGGCAAGATCTTTTCGACCGCCAGGACGAGGCCGTACGGGACAGTGGCATAGCGATAGGAGAAGTCCCAGGTCGTGCGGGCGAGTTCGGGCGGGAGTTCGGCGGCGTCCAGTTGGAGGAGCCTGTCGAGTTTGGCGGCCTCGGCCCGGAGGCCCGGCGCCACCTTGACCACGACAACGCCCATCTGCCGGCCGACGCCGACGGCCTGGACGACCGGGACGATGATCTCGGCGCTTCCCGGGGCGGCCCGTGTCGCCGGTGCGGCTGGGGCGGCCTCGCCCCCGGCGGCTGCGAACTTCTCCAGTTCGATCACCAGGTTCTGCGCGCCTTTGGCCGGCTCGAACAACTGGACGGTGATCCGCTGGGCCGCGCTCGCGCCCTCGGCGGCGGGCGCCGGCGCCACTGACCATTCCCGCACGTTCGGGTCGAACACGTTGACGACTTTCTGGTCGGCGGGCACGTCAACGACGAGTTGCCCGAGTTGGGCGCGGCTGATTTCGTAGACCAGGCGGATGCGGCTGCGCGTCACGCCCTCGTCAATCCAGACCTGCTGCTCGGCCTTGGCGCTGGCGAGGGCCTCCAGGCCCCTGGCCCCCTCGGCCTTGGGCGTCCACTCGATCCGCACTTCCGGGGCCGCGCCCACAAACGCCAGGACGTGCGTCTCTTCGACGCCCGCGGCGCCCGGCACTTCCGTCGCCGCGAGCATCGGATGGATGTTCACCTTGACGCCGGACTCGGGGATGCGGACGTCCCACCGGCTGACCGGGGCCATCGGGCACTCGAAACTGACGCTGTTCTGGCCGGGGGCCTTCGCGTAGGCCTTGGCGAATTCGAGGGCCAGCCCCACCGACTGCGGCGCCTTGCCTTTCTTCTCGAAGAGCAGCCGGTACCCGCCGCCGTCGGAAAGGAGCCGCGCGGGCTCCGTCCCGATCATCGCCTTCGTAATCGCCACGTCGCGCAGGCGAAGCGGCACCTCGTTCCAGCCCTCCTTGAGGACGTCGATCTTGACGTCGGCCTTGACGGTCACGACGTCCTTCGAGACGGTGGCCACGCCGGCGACCTCGGTGACGAGGCTGTCAACGGGCGGGCCCGCCTCCAAGGCCTCCGGCTCGGTCTGGCGGGCGGCCTTCCAGAGTTCCAGGAACTTCTCGTACGGCAGGAACACCCCGCGGCCCTCTTTCTCGAAGACCTCGCGGAGTTTTTCGTACGGGATGTAGATACTCTGTTCCTTGATCTCGGTGGAGCCCGCGGCGCCGGCGGCCGGCGCGCCACGGGCCGCCCCGGCGATCAGGAGCGGCGCCGCCAGGGCCAGGACCAGCAGAACGGTTCGCTGTCGGGTGGTCTTCATACTCGTGCCCTCTCGAATGGACAAAGTCCAAAGTCCGAAGTCCAAAGTCCAAAGTCCAACGGCCGGGCGCCCGCCCCGTCTTCGAGGCGCATGCCGTACTTGGGCGCTCGCGGGCCTGCCCGCCGAAGCCTTGGCGAAGGCGGGGCGAGCCTTACATGGATAGACGCACCGGCCGCGCCGCGGTTCCGGGTTTTCATTCTTCTTGTAACACCGCGCCGGGAGAGAGCACAGCAAAAAGGGCGCGCCGCAGGTGGCCGCGATGGGTTTTTACATCCGCGTTACAATCCGAACAGGCCGGAGGCAGGAGGCAAGACAAGGGAGGGGGGTTGTCTCTCTTGTGCCTACAGCCTCCGGCCTCCAGCCTGCCGCTACTTACCGCCGCCGAAGATGTCCTTTAGGTCCTCGCCGAGTTTCTTCGGGGCCTCTTGGAGCCCTTCGAGGGGGTTCTTGGGCTGCTGGTCCTTCGGCGTCTCGCCTTCTTTGGAGGGTTCTTGCTCGCCGCTCTTCTGGCCGATGCCGAGGAGGCCGCCGACGCCCTTGCCCATCTGCCCGACCAGGTCGGACGCGCCGCCGCCGAGCGCCTTGGTCGTCTCGGCCAGGTCCTTGCCGAGGCCGTCGCGCAGGGCGGCCGGCAGAACGTCGGCCCCTTCCTGGAGGATGGCCGCCGTGATGGCCGGCATGAGGCGGGCCATGAGTTCGCTGACCACGACGCCCTGGGCGTTGTCGCTCGTGACGTCCTTCATTTCGATCTTCGGGATCGTGATGTCGCGGACCTTGGCCTGGCTCCGGCCGAGCACCGGCTGCAATTTCAGGTGAACGACGATGTTCTGGACGAGGATCGTATCCACCTTGATCTTCTTGCCACCCGACGATTCCTTCTTGGCGCCGCCCTGGCCGCCCTCTCCGCCGAACTCCTTCAGGTGGTCCATGACGACCCCGACGTTCGTCTTGTTGCCGGGCTGCTGCTCCAGGTACATGTCGAGGCCGTCAATCACGAACTGGTTGACCTCGATCGTGTCGGAAAGGAGGCTTCCCGGGCGGACGCCGATGTTGATAGCGCGGCTCTCCATGAGGTGCGGCGTCTCGAACCCCGTGGGGTTGGCGACGAGAAGGCCGCTTAAGTCCACCGTGCCACCCAGGAGGCTCACGCTCACACTCTGGACGGTGGTGGCGACGCCGAGGGCGGCCGTCCCGCCCTTTTCGATGGCGGCCTTGGCAATCGAGTCAACGAAGACCCACGCGACCGCGATGACGGCGATCACCAGGACGACGATGACAGCCAGGACGATCATGACCTTTTTCATGGACGCACGCTCCTTTCAATACCGGTTGGCAGGGTTCCTCGCTTCCCCGTAGTGTCGCGCGCCGGGGCGGCCGGGAGGAGCCTTTTCCAAAAATTTCGGCGCGGCAGGGACGGCGGGCGCCGGCGGCCGAAAGACCCCGCCTCGGTCACCCGGGGTCGCGAAGCGCTTTCCTGCGGCCAGGTATCCCAACGGATGCCGTCCGGCGCAGCCCCGCGTAAAAGAAAGTGTTTCTCCCGCCGAGGACTCCGGTATAATGGGCCCGCAGGGAACGGCACAACGCGGCTCCAAGTTCGAGGAGAAGGCCATGCAGATTGCCAGGGCGGTTCTTGTCGCGTTCGCAGTTCTCGCGTGCAGCCTCGCGACGCTGTCGTGTTCCCGGAAACCGGGCGAGCCTGGCGCGAAGAAGAAGATCGTGGTGGGCTTTTCGCAGATCGGCGCGGAGAGCGCGTGGCGGACGGCGAACACGGAATCGATCAAGTCGGAGGCGGCGAAGCGCGGGATTGACCTGCGGTTTTCAGACGCCCAGCAGAAACAGGAGAACCAGATCCGGGCGATCCGGTCGTTCATCGCGCAGGGGGTCAACGTGATCCTATTTTCGCCCGTGGTGGAGACCGGGTGGGAGCCTGTCCTGCGCGAGGCGAAGGATGCGGGCATCCCCGTCATCCTCTCGGACCGGACGGTGGACGTGACGGACGACACGCTCTATGCCTCGTTCATCGGGGCGGACTTCGTCGAGGAAGGCCGACGGGCCGCCAACTGGCTCGTCCAGGCGACGGGCGGAAAGGCCGTCATCGCGGAACTCCAGGGGACGCCCGGCGCGGCCCCGGCGATCGACCGCAAGAAGGGGTTCGAGGAAGTCATCGGCCAACATCCCGAGATGAAGATCGTCAAGTCGCAGAGCGGAGACTTCACGCGGGCCAAGGGCAAGGAAGTGATGGAGGCGTTCCTGAAGTCGCCGGAGGGGAAGAACCTGACGGCCCTCTTCGCCCATAACGACGACATGGCCCTCGGGGCGATCCAGGCGATAGAAGAGGCCGGCATGAAGCCCGGCAAGGACATCCTCGTGGTGTCGATCGACGGGGTCCGCGGCGCGTTTGAGGCCATGATCGAAGGCAATCTCAACTGCACGGTCGAGTGCAACCCGCTCCTGGGGCCGCAACTGTTCGACCTCGTCGAGACCCTCGCGGCGGGCAAGACGGTTCCAAAGCGCGTCGTCGTCAAGGAAGGCGTGTTCACGCAGGAAACGGCCAAGGAAGCCCTGAAGACGCGCCAGTACTGATCGGCAACGCGAGCGCGTGTCCCCCCGAGAACGAGGCGGCGGCCGGCGATGGATGCAAACGAACCCTTCCTCCAGATGCGGGGGATCACAAAGACTTTCCCCGGCGTCCGGGCCCTTTCGAACGTTGACTTTTCTGTGCGGCGCGGCGAGATCCACGCCCTCATGGGCGAGAACGGCGCCGGCAAAAGCACCCTCATCAAAATCCTGACGGGCGTCTATCCTCGCGACGCCGGCCGGATCCTCCTGGACGGCCGTCCCATCCGTCCCCGCTCGGTCGCCGAAGCCGAAGCCTTCGGCATCAGCACGGTGTACCAGGAAGTGAACCTGATCCCGCACCTCTCGGTAGCGGAAAATATCTGCCTGGGGCGTCAGCCGACGAGGCTCGGCAAAATCAACTGGAAGGCCGTCGGCGCGCGGGCGCGGCAGGCGCTGGCGAGGCTGGAGATCGCGATCGACGTCTCGCAGGAACTATCGAGTTACTCCATCGCGGTACAGCAGATGGTGGCGATCGCGCGGGCGCTCGACGTGTCGGCCGGCCTCCTGATCCTCGACGAGCCGACCTCCAGCCTCGACGAGACCGAGACCGCAGAACTCTTCGCCGTCATGCGGCGGCTGCGGGATCAGGGCCTCGGCATCATCTTCATCACGCATTTCCTCGACCAGGTGTACGAGGTGGCGGACCGGATTACGGTGCTGCGGAACGGCGAGCGCGTGGGCCAGTTCGAGACCGCGCGCCTGCCGCGCATTCAACTCATCGCCAAAATGATCGGCCGGGAACCGGAGGCGCTCGTCGCAGCGGCAGAACCGACCGCGAAAATCGCCCCGGCCGAAGGGACGGCGTTCCTCGAGGCCCAAGGCCTCGGGCGGCGCGGGGCCGTCGCGCCGATGGACCTGGCGGTCGGCCGCGGCGAGGTCGTCGGCCTCGCGGGCCTGCTCGGGTCGGGGCGGACAGAGGTGGCGCGGCTCCTCTTCGGGATCGACCGGGCGGACAGCGGCGAGATTCGGATCGAGGGCCGCAGAACCGTCCTCGCGTCGCCGAGGCGTGCGATCGAGAAAGGCCTGGCGTTCTGCTCCGAGGACCGCAAGACTGAGGGCCTGATCCCGGACCTTTCGGTGCGCGAGAACATCATCCTGGCGATGCAGGCGAGCCGCGGGCCCCTGCGCAGGCTCTCCATGGGCCGGCAGACCGAGATGGCGGACCATTACATCCGCGCGCTGGACATCAAGACGCCGTCGCCCGAGCAGACGGCCGGCAACCTGAGCGGCGGAACCCAGCAGAAGGTGCTCCTGGCGCGTTGGCTGGCGATGCAGCCCCGGCTCATCATCCTGGACGAGCCGACGCGGGGCATCGACGTCGGCGCGAAGGCGGAGATCGAAAAACTGGTGGCGCGGCTGGCGGCGGAGGGCATGGCCATCCTGTTCATCTCGTCGGAACTGGAGGAGGTGGTGCGCAACAGCCGGCGCGTCATCGTCCTGCGGGACCGCGCGAAGGTGGCGGAACTCGCCGGAAGCGCGATTGACGAACAAGCCATCATGCACGCGATCGCACGACATGAGACCGAAAAACCCTCATCCGGCGGGCCGGCGTGAGCACGGCGCAGCGGCCCGGCTCTTCTGGCCGCTCGCGGCGCTCGCGCTCCTGCTCGCCTTCAATTTCGTTTTCACGGAGGGCTTCTTCCGCCTGGAAATCCGGGACGGGCATCTCTACGGCGTGCTGATCGACATTCTGAACCACGGCTCGCGCGTGATGCTGCTCGCGCTCGGGATGACGCTGGTGATCGCGACGGGCGGCGTGGACCTTTCGGTCGGGGCGGTGATGGCTGTCGCCGGCGCCGTCGCCGCCGTCCTCGCGACCAAGACGAACCTGCCGTTCGGGGCGGTTCTCGCGGCAGCGCTGGGGATTTCCGTCGTCGCCGGCATGTGGAACGGCCTGCTGGTCGCCGGGTTCCGCATCCAGCCGATCGTCGCCACGCTCGTTCTGATGGTGGCCGGTCGGGGAATCGCCCAGTTGATCACCGACGGCCAGATCGTCACGTTCACCGACCCGCGGTTGGTGTTTGTCGGCAACGGCCACCTGTTCGGCCTGCCGTTCACGGTGACGATCGTGGCGGCGGCGCTGGCCGTGACGTGGGCGCTGGCGCGACGGACGGCGGTGGGCCTGTTCATCGAGTGCGTCGGCAGCAACGAGACCGCGAGCCGGTACTCGGGCGTGAACGTGAGGCTCGTCAAGTTCCTGGTGTACGCGTTCGCGGGGTTCTGCGCCGGCGTGGCGGGGCTGATGGCCGCGTCGAACATCAAGTGCGCGGACTCGAATCACGCCGGCCTGTACCTCGAGTTGGACGCGATCCTGGCGGTCGTGGTGGGCGGGACAGCCCTTACGGGCGGGCGCTTCTATCTGGGAGGATCGATCGTCGGCGCGCTCCTCATCCAGACGCTGACGACAATGATGTACATGCGGGACGTCAGTTCCGACGTGGCCCCGGTGCCCAAGGCCCTCGTCATCATCGCGGTGTGCCTGCTGCAATCTCCCGTGTTCCGGGGCCAGGTCTCGGGCCTGGTCCGGCGGGGAGTCCGGAGATTGAGGCCCGCGGGCGGGAAGGCGTCATGAGAATCGCGATCAAGCAACGGCACATTCCGCTGGCCGCAACGGCGCTCGTCCTGGCGATCGTGTACGCAGCGGCGGCGATGAAGTTCCCGGGCTTCTTCTCGCTCCGGGTCCTCGTGGATTTCTTCAAGGACAACGCCTTCGTGGGCGTGGCGGCGATCGGCATGACGTTCGTCATCCTCTCGGGAGGCATCGATCTGTCGGTCGGGGCGGTCGTCGGGCTCACGAGCATCCTCATTGCGACCCTCGTGCGGGACCACTCGGTCCATCCCCTGGAGGCCATCGCGCTGGCCCTGCTCTGCGGGTCGGCCCTGGGCGCCGTGATGGGATGCCTCATCCACTTCCAGAAACTCCCGCCGTTCCTCGTGACGCTCGCCGGGATGTTCTTCGCGCGGGGGCTGGGGTTCCTCGTCAGCGGCGAATCCATCGGCATCAAGCACCCCTTCTATGCGCGGTTGATGGACGTGGGTCTTCCGCTGGGGGGGGCGGCGACGGTGCCGCTCACGGCGCTGGTGTTCCTTGCCGTGTTCGCGGCGGGCGTGTATCTGGCGCACTTCACGAAGTTCGGGCGGACGGTGTACGCGATCGGCGGCAGCGAGCCGTCGGCGCTCCTGATGGGCCTGGCGGTCGGCCGCACGAAGATCCTCGTCTACACGCTGAACGGTTTCTGCGCCAGCCTGGCGGGCGTCGTGTTCTCGTTCTACGGCCAGGCGGGGAACCCGACGTGGGGCATCGGAATAGAACTCGACGCCATCGCCGCCGTCGTCATCGGCGGCACGTTGCTCTCGGGCGGCGTCGGGTACGTCGCGGGCACGCTCATGGGCGTTCTCATTCTCGGCGTGATTCAGACGGCCATCGCGTTTCAGGGGAACCTCAACACGTGGTGGACGAAGATTGCAGTCGGCGTCCTCCTGCTCGTCTTCATTCTGCTTCAGAACGTTGTCTCGCGCGTATCGGTCCGGCCGGGAGGCGCCAAGCGGCGCCCTGCGGCCGCCGGAAAGACGCCTGTCTGAAAAAGGAGAAGCGACGACGCATCTCGCTTGCGCAGCGTTCGCCCTGGTCGCGTTGGCCGCGGCGTCGCCGGCCGCGTGGAAACCGGCGGAGGGACCCCTCGTGACGCGATGGGCGAAGGACGTGTCGCCCGATAAGGTCCACCCGGAGTATCCGCGCCCGCAGATGGTCCGCAAGGACTGGCAGAACCTGAACGGCCTGTGGGACTACGCCATCGTCGCCAAGGACGCCCCTCAGCCGCAGGAGTACGAGGGGCGGATCCTCGTGCCCTTCCCCGTCGAGTCGGCCCTCTCGGGCGTGATGACGGAGGTCGGCCCCGAGAAGTGCGTCTGGTACCATCGCACGTTTGCGACGCCGAACCTCGACGGCCGCAAACGCCTGCTCCTCCACTTCGGGGCCGTCGACTGGGAAGCGACGGTGTACCTGAACGGCAAGAAGATCGGCGAGCACTGCGGCGGCTACGACGCCTTCAGCACCGACATCACCGACGCCCTGAAGGACGGGGGCGAGCAGGAACTCATCGTCCGCGTCTTCGACCCGACCGACAAGGGCGACCAGCCGCGCGGCAAGCAGGTCCTGAAACCCGGCGGCATCATGTACACCGCGGTCACCGGCATCTGGCAGACCGTCTGGCTCGAACCGGTGCCCGAGGTGCACATCGGCCGGCTGGTGCTCACCCCCGACGTGGACGGCAAGTGTCTGCGGCTGACCGCCGGCGCGGCGGGCGATGGTGACGCCCTGACCGTCGAGGCCGTCGCCACCGACGGCGGCAAGGAGGTCGGCAAGGTTTCGGGCAAGGCGGGCGCCGAACTCCGCCTGAGCGTGCCCGATGCGAAACTCTGGTCGCCCGACGACCCGTTTCTCTACGACCTGAAGGTCACGCTCAAGCGCGACGGCAAGGTCGTGGACTCGGTCGCCAGTTACTTCGGCATGCGCAAGATCGAGATCGGCAAGGACGCCCAAGGCGTCACCCGCATCCTGCTCAACGGCACGTTTGTCTTCGAGGTCGGGCCGCTCGACCAGGGCTGGTGGCCGGACGGCCTCTACATCGCCCCGACGGACGAGGCCTTCAAGTACGACGTCGAGATCACCCGGAAACTGGGCTTCAACATGGCCCGCAAGCACGTCAAGGTCGAGCCCGACCGCTGGTACTACTGGTGCGACAAACTCGGCCTCATGGTCTGGCAGGACATGCCCAGCGGCAATAACGCGACGCCCGAGTCGAAGAAACAGTTCGAGAGCGAACTCAAGGCGCTGGTCGAGGGCCGCCGCAACCACCCGTCGATCATCCTGTGGGTCGTCTTCAACGAGGGATGGGGCCAGCACGACACCGAGCGCCTCACCGCCTGGGTCAAGGAGATGGACCCGAGCCGCCTCGTCAACTGCGCCTCGGGCTGGACCGACAAGAACTGCGGCGACGTGCACGATATCCACAGTTACCCGAACCCGCGGTCGCCGAAGCCGGAGCCCACGCGGGCGGCCGTCCTCGGCGAGTTCGGCGGCCTCGGCCTCGGCATCGAAGGCCACACCTGGAAGAAGGAGCACTGGGGCTACAAGGGCATGGCCGACCGCGACGAACTCACGGCCAACTACGAGCGGCTCCTCCAGGCGGCCTACACGTTGAGAGACACCGCCGGCCTCTCGGCCGCCGTCTACACCCAGACGACCGACGTCGAGGTCGAGTGCAACGGCCTGCTGACGTACGACCGCGCCATCATCAAGCCGGACCTGGAGCGCGTGGCCGCCGTCAACCGGGGCGACTTCTCACGCATGCCCCCGCCGCCCATCGTCAAGACCCTCGTGCCGACCTCCGAGGAGAAGGCCGCCGAGTGGCGGTACACCTTCGACAAGCCCGCCGACGACTGGACCAAGCCTGCCTTCGACGATGCCGCATGGAAGAAGGGTCCCGGCGGTTTCGGCACCGCGATGACGCCGGGCGCCGTCGTCGGGACCGAGTGGAAAACCTCCGACGTCTGGCTGCGGCGCGAGATCACGATGCCCGACGGGCCTTTCACCAAACTCAGCCTGCGCATCCACCACGATGAGGACGCGGAAATCTACGTCAACGGCGTCCTGGCGGGCAAGTTCTCGGGCTTCACCACGGAGTACGTAGAGGCGCCGCTGACGCCGGAAGGCGCGGCCGCGATCCAGCCGGGCAAGAACACGATCGCGGTGCATTGCCGCCAGACGAGGGGCGGCCAGTTCATCGACGTGGGCCTCGTCGAAATCCAGGAATGGAAAAAGTAGGAGCCCGCCAGGAACGCTTGCTTGCGACTCGTCGGAGCCATGCGCGGTGCGGGTGATTCCCGGTGTAGAAGGCGACGTACTGGGAGACCAGGTACCGCAAGTGCCCTTCGCCCAGGACGAGGCACGGAATCTTACGTGACCTCGGACCCGCCTGCCACAACTTTCCGGATGCGGCGCGAGAGGCCGTCGTAGCGGCGGTCACGACCACGCCGCCGACCTCCAGAGGCTCAGGCGCCGAATTGCTCGCAGCGCCACACTCGACCGTGCCGAGCCAGGTGCAGGCCGCGGGCGAGGACTCGTCCACGCTGAGTTTGTCCACGTCGTAGCCCAAGCGCACGAGGCCGCCGCGCGTGAGCGGCGCGGGGGGCGGTCACGCAAACTCCAGCATCACGATGCCGCCGGGCGGCAGGTGCATCTCGGCCCGGCCGCGGGAGAGTTTGGCCCGTCCGGTTGCGTTCGGCCCCCACCAGGGCCTCGCCGTGCCGGCGCGCTCGCGGGCGTCCAGGCGCACGTCGACGTCCTGGGGGTGCACGTGCGCGTTGACGACGGCGATGGCGGCGCGCCGGCGGCGTCGCCATCGCGACGCCCAGACGGTGGCGGTCGTTTCGGGCCAGTCTCCGCAGAAATGCCACGTCAGGTCCGTCCGGGCGAGCGGGCCGTCCATCGCGGGCGGTCGGAGCATCTCGCCGCTGCCGAAGTAGGGGCGCATCCGATCGTACAAGGCGCAGAGCCCCTGGAGCATTTCCATTTCCGGGCGGTACTCAGGGCTCATCAGGTGTTCCATCGCCGGGGGTCCGAACCACCCGGTCTGGCACGACCACAGGACGTTCTGTGCCATCGTGATCCGGAAGAGCATCCTCTCGGCGGGGTCGGCCTCGCGGGCGAACAACGGCGCGCGGCCGCCGTAGACCGCCGGAAACAACGGGACGACGAAATTCCGCTTGCCGTGGACCATCAGAAAGTTGCCGAACATCCCGAGGTACGGGTCGGCGTTACATTCGGTGGTCAGCAGCACCTGTCCGCGGCGTCCGAGGCGGTCGATTCGCCGCCGGACCTCGGCCACCATTTGCGCGTAGCCGTCCACCCACCATCCGCCGCCGCGAAGGGGGTGACCGTGGGCGGGGTCGGAACAGGCCTCCGGGGGGGCCGCCGCGACCTGATCGGCGTACACGCCGTCGACTTCCAGGTCGCGGACCAGCCGCTCGATCACGCCGGCGATCTTGTCCTGCCAATAGCGTGTCGCCGGGCACATGACGGCCATCGGCGTCATCGAGCCATAGGTCTCCACGAAGAGCCTTTGCGCCCGGCTGCCGAGTTTGGGTGCGGCATCCTTGACGGCGGCGCGGCGTGCGTGGTCGGCCGCCCAGTCGGGGCAGTCGAGGTCGAACAGCCTGGCGTTGATGTAGGGCATCACGCGAATGCCGTTGTCCTGCAATCGGCGGATGAACGCCCGGACGCCCGGACGCGGGCGGTAAGCGGGATACTGCGTGTCAAACGGGTGGTCGTGCCAGCGGTAGAGGTGCGCGGCGATGTCGCGTCCCATCGCCTGGCGGAACCGCAGGCACACGTCCACCAGCCGCTCCATGCACGCGCGCGGAACCTCCGGGGTGTTCGGAAAGTCCAGGCGCACCCACAGTGGCGTGTGGCGTGACCAGTCAGGGATGTCCTCCCGCCGGTCGACCGGCCGGGCGGCCCAGTTCTGCCGGATCGCCCACGGTCGGTAGATTTCCGCTGCGTCGTACCAGTCGCCGGTGAACAGGCCCAGCACGACCTCGGAATCCGGGGCCACCTCGTCCTGGCAGCGTCCGGCATCTTCCGGTTCGATCCACAATTCGATCGGCAGGCGGTCGTGGAAGGCGTTCGGCAGGTGGTGGAACCGGCACAGACCGGCGGCCGGATCGTGGCGGCCCACATACAGCCCCAGCCCGCCGTTGGTCAGCGCCACGAACGGCAACGCCTGGAGGCCGTTGGGGTAGCCCCGGTTCGTCCAGCAGGTGAGTTTCGGCTGGCGGACGGGGTCGGGAATCGCCGAGCCGAACCCATCCGGGGTAATCAGCACATCGTCGCGGTGCGATCCGGACGGGCCCAGCACGTCCGCCAGGACGGGAAGGCCGATCGACCAGACGGTCTGGCGCCGGCTGCGGTTGACGATCCGCAAACGGCAGCGAGCGACGGGCCTCTCCGCGTCGGCGCGGAGCGTGGCGATGACGTCCACGGCGCCGTCGGCGAGGTCCGTCCACGCCAGAGTCAGCCGGCGTCCGGTTTTCCATGAAAACCCCGTTTCGTCGGCGCTGCTCAGAAGGGTGCGGTACCCCGCCCGGTCGCGGAGTTCGACCTGCCACAGCCGGGAGCCCTCGCCGAAACGGAACGTCTTGCGCCCGACCTGCATGCCGGCGAAACCGAGCGTCCCGCCCGTGCGGGTCCAGAGGAGTTTCAGCCGGCCGTTGCGAAACACGATCTGCCCGGGGGAGCATCGAGCCGTCCAGTGGGGCATCGGGGGATTCTCCAGAGGCGCCTCGGGCGCCGGGTGAGCCGGGACGGACGCGCCGCCCCGGGCGTTTGGCCGACCGGAGGAAAAGAGTCCGCGAGATTCGGTCGTCGCGTCATGACGGCCCACTGCTTCTGACTGAGGACGCCGATAGTATACCTCGCGGAGAAAGGGAAGGGCAAAGGCGAATTTCGAAGCCGTCTTCGTCCGGGCCCTCAGACCGGGCGGGGACTTCCGCCGTCGCCCTTATCGCGCTTCGCAGGGGAGTCCCGGGAATTCGGCCCGGCGCGCCGGGACTCATCCCCGGGCGTTAACAACAGCATCCACCCGCTAAGCCGCAAGCGGAAAGGCGGCGGCGCGGGTCAACAGGATGAGCCGCACGGGCGTCGCTGCGGGCTGCCCAAGGGCCCTCTGCTCCGGCCCCGCCGCCCCTGGACCTCTCACTTCACCGAACGCCCAACCTTGTGTCAAAGGCGCAGACGTTGAACACCTGGAATTCGCGTTTTCCCCAGGAATGGCGGGGGGTAGCGATGGCGTCCCCAGCAGGAGTCGAACCTGCAGCCTTTGGCTCCGGAGGCCAACGCTCTATCCATTTGAGCTATGGGGACCCGGCGGCGGCCTAGCCGCCGCAGAGCAGGTGAGCAGGGGAACAGGTGAAACTGCAACAGCCAACAGTCCTACGGTGTTGCAATGATATAAGGGTGATGACCGCCCTGCTCACCTGCGGTCACCTGATCACCTGTTCTCCTGTTTCGGCGCCGGTGCGCCAGCCAGAGATTTTATGCGCCGCCGGCGTGCTGTCAATGGCCTAGCGGCGGGCCGGCCGCCAAGGCCTTCGCGACCGCTTTCGTCAGGATGCCGGCCTCGTACGGCTTGCTGACGAACCCGAGCATCCCTTGGTCCAGAATCTCCTGGGCGGCGCCGTCCACCTCGAAACCGGTCGACAGGATCGCCCTGACACCGGGGTCAATCTCCTGGAGCCGCCGGAAACACTCGCGACCGTCCATCTTGGGCATGCGCATGTCAATGATGACCAGGTCGAAGCCCGCGTCGCTCTTCTCGTAGCAGGCGACGGCCTCGCAGCCGTTGGAGGCGGTGACGACCTCGTAGCCAAGGTCCGCGAGCATCCGGGCGCAAGCGCGGCGGACAACCTCCTCGTCGTCAACAACGAGGATGCGGCCGGAGGCGCGGGCCGCCTTGTCGCCGGGCTCCGGCGCCCCGGCGAGGACGCCCTCGGGCGCCGACGGCAGAAAGACCCGGAAGGTGCTGCCCTTGCCGAGTTCGCTCTCGACCTCGACCCAGCCGCCGTGGTTCCGGACGATGCCGTAGACCATGGCCAGCCCCATGCCGATGCCCTTGCCGTGTTCCTTGGTCGTAAAGAACGGCTCGAAGACACGCACGCGGACCTCCTCCGACATGCCGCATCCCGTGTCCGAGACCGAGAGGACGAAGTGCGGTCCGACGCGGGCGTCGGGCCGGCCGCCGAGGTGGTCCGGGCCGACCTGCGCCGCGGCGACGCCGAACGCCATGGTGCCGCCCTCCGGCATGGCGTCGCGGGCGTTCAGGGCGAGGTTCATGACGACCTGCTCGAGTTGGCCCGGGTCGCCCATGATGGCGGCGGGGCCCGGGCTGGCGCGGTGGACGATCCGGACGCGGTCGTCAGGGGTGCGGACGAGTTTGATGACCGCGTCAATGACGGCGTCGAGGTCAACGGCGACGTTCTGGTGCTTTCCCTTTCGGGCGAAGCCGAGGAGTTGGCCGGTCAGGTCGGCGGCGCGGCGCGCGGCCCTCTCGATGGCGTCCGCGGCGTCATGGACCCGCCCGCCGCACGCCGCCTCCGTCTTCAGGAGGCCGGCCTGGCAGAGGATGCCGGTCATGAGATTGTTGAAGTCATGGGCGATGCCGCCGGCGAGTTGGCCGACAGCCTCCATCTTCTGGGCCTCGAGCAGGCGCTCCTCCAGTTGCCTGCGTTCGGTGACGTCGCGCCCGACGGCCTGGAATTCGACGAGGGCGCCCTCGCGGTCGAAAAAGGCCCGGTTGGTCCACTGCTGCCACCGCAGGTCGCCCCCCCGCGTGATGACGCGGTGCTCGTGCGTCGCGATGGGCCGCTCAGGGCTGAATCCCGCGAAATGGTCCCGGATCTTCGCGCGGTCCTCCTCGGGAATCAGGGGCAGGAACCGATGGCCCAGGAGTTGATCCCGCGTCTTCCCGAAATAGCGGCAGTAGGCCTCGTTGACGAACGTCAAGGTGAAGTCCGGAAGAAAGCGGCAGATCAGTTCCGTCTGGTCTTCGACCACGGTGCGGTAACGCTGCTCACTCTCTCGGAGGGCGTCTTCGGCGCGCTTGCGGTCGGTGATGTCGCGGGCAATGCCGATGACGTACCGGACGCGGCCGCTGCCATCCTTGACGGGCGCGAGTTTCGTGCTGAACGACCGCGGGCCAAGAGGGGTCCGGACCTCGTTCTCGTCGCCCATGGCGGACCGGCCCGTCGCGAACACCTGGCGGACCAGCGCCAACCGGCGGTCGGCCACATCCCCGGGCCAGATCTCCTCCAGTCTTTTGCCGACGAGCTCCTCCGGGGCCATGCCCAGCGCCGCAGCCGCGGCCGCATTGGCCGCAACGTACTCGCCTCGCTCGTTGTGCACGAACACCGGGTCCGGCAGTGCCGCGACCAGGGCGCGGTACTGCTCTTCCGTCTCGGCCAGGCGCCGCTCGATCTGGCGCTCTTCGGTCACGTCGCGGACAAAGGCGAGCGCCACCGGCTCCGGGCCGGGAACCACCACGTTCACCTTGGCCACGGACGGCACGAGCGACCCGTCGGGCGCGAGGAACCGGAACTCGACTTCCGTTGAGAAGGCGCCCCGGTCCCGCGTCTGCTGGAGGAGGGCGGCGATCCGGTCCTGCTCCTCCGGGGCCACGAGGTCCCAGGCGTGCAGCCGCATAAGGTCAGCCTCGCTCCGCTCGAGGTCCTTGACCGCCTGCGGGTTGACGCCAAGGATCCGGCCAGTCGCCAGGTCGACCGTGATAACGGCGTCGCTGGTGGCGGCCAGGAGGGCCTTGTACTTGCGGCGGAGGGCCTCGAGTTCGGCCTGGAGCGGCTGGTTGCCATCGCCCTTGTGTGCCATACCTGTATCCCTGCGAAATGAACCACACGCGCCGGCCGCCTTGGCGGCCGCGCCCATGGCGCGACCCGCAGCCTACTCCGCCGAAGCAGCCGCTTCGGCTGCGAAGGCTGGAAGCGGGTCGGCGGTCCTCTCACTGGAGGCCCAGGAGGATCTCGGTCAGGCGCTGGTCAATCTGCTCGTACAGGAGCCGCCGCTTGGCCAGGGCGTCGGGATTGAACCTGGCGTTGCGCAGGCGTGCGGCGCTCTTCTTCGAGTAGCCGCCCAGAACCTCATTCCAGACCTCGCCGGGGGCGCCACTCAGGTCCTCGAGCATCGCGCAGAGGCGGGCGTCGGCGTTCACCTCTTCGACCTTCATCTCCAGGGCCTTGTAGGCACGCATGCACCGATCGACAAAGTCCCACGGGTTGTCCTCGGTCCGGTACGGGTGGGCGTCGAACGACTTCGTGCCGCTGTAGGCGTAGTCCGTGAGGAGTTTGACGACCAGGAGCGCCTCCTTCGGGTTGTCGGAAGCGAAACTCATGTCCTGGTCGTACCGCAGCGGCTTCTGGGCGTTGAGGTGGACGTCGACGAGTTTGCCCGCCTCCAGGCACTGGGCGAACTCGTGCAGCGGGTTCAACCCGGCCATCTTGATGTGGGCCGTCTCGGGGTTCACGCCCACCATCTCCGGGTGGTCGAGCGTGGCGATCAGCGCCAGAGCGTGCCCCGCGGTCGCGAGGTAAGTATCGGAGCGCGGCTCGTTGGGCTTCGGCTCGATCGAGAAGACCATCTTGTAGCCCTGGTCGAGGACGTATTCCGAGAGGAAGTTCAGGCACTCGCGGAACCGCTTGATGGCCTCGATGGGGTCCTTGCCGATGTCGACGTCGGCGCCTTCGCGGCCGCCCCAGAAGATGTAGACCTCGGCCCCGAGTTCGGCCGCCACGTCCAGGTTCGCCATCACCTTCTGGACGGCGAAGGCCCGGACCCGCGGGTCGTGGCTCGTGAACGCCCCGTCCTTGAACACCGGGTGCGTAAAGAGGTTCGTGGTGGCGGCGGTGCACTTGATGCCGGTGGCCTTCATGGCCTTCCGGGCGTCGCTAATGGCGCGGCGTTTGGCCTGGGGCGACGCGCCGACGGGCCAGAGATCGTCATCGTGGTACTCAAAGCCGTACACCTGGCGCTCGCCAAGGCCGCGGATCGCCTGGATGCCGCTCAAGGGGGGTCGCGTGGCGACGCCGAACGGGTCCGCCCCGCGGTTCATGACCGTCCAGACGCCGAACGCGAACTTGTCCGACCGGCCCACCTTGATCTTCCCGGCCATCGCTTCTCCTCCGTGGTTGGGGTGGTTGTCTTGCCGATTTCAGGCCGCTGATATTAGCCGGGAACAAAGGGCATGGCAACGCTTTTCCTAAATCGAAAAGGGAATTGGGAAAACGGGCTCATCTGGTGCTGGCGGGTTCGTCCTCCGCCGACAAGGGGGAAAAGTCCACCTTTGATAGCACTGCCTTTACAACCTCTGGCCGAATCAGTTCTGGAATTGACACGGAAAACTTTAACCGGACCTCTGCAGGCCCAAATCCTCCCTTGTGAAGTTTTTCCCCAATATCAGCCATTTGCACCTGCAAAAAGATTAGTTGATACATAAAGAACACAAACTCCGCTAGCCCAAGCACTTCCGCAGTGCCATCTTGAAACACGACCTTGAAGTGCTCGTTCCGCAGTTCATCAATTACCGAATCTTTGCCCAGCACGGCGGGATCATCCAAGACCAGTTTCGGAGGGTGCACCGCAAAGGCCTGCTGCGACTGCTGAGTCATCCTTTTATACACAAGTTTGTCAATCACGTCCATGCGTTCGGCGTCAATGTCAAACTCGCTGGCCTCATGCGCTGCCTCCTTGTCAGGCCTCTTCTTCTTGCGATTGCGCCACCAACCCTCAAACGGGTCTGTCAACCGCCATCCCCGTGCATGTCGCACAATTCCATTGTAGGTATCTGCAAGTTCCCCGTTCTTAACATCGGCAGCGTCACATCTCTTGTCCTGGACTAAGTGTCCGAATTCAGCAAGTTGCTTGGCCGCCTTTTTCAAAGACTCGCGGATTTTGTCGGGAAAGCGAAACCCGGTGGCCACAAGTTCCAGTTCCATTTCCCTGAAGGCTTTGCATGCGCCCGCAATTGCTTCTTCATAATGGCGTCTTTCATGGTTCGCCCGCTGTAATGCCTCGCCTTGCTTGCCGGAACCAGAAAAAGACCTTTCCAGTTCCATGGCAGTGCCCAAAGCCCTTCTGGCCTCAGTCGTAAGTTGTACAGTATACATCATCTTCTTAAGCAGTGACGCCAAGGCCTCATGTCGCGACTCCTTTTTGTGCCAACCCAAGGTCCATAGGGCTAGCAAGAAGTTGCCTATGGTAACCAACGGAACTATTACAAAAGAGTAAATCTGAAAGGCCGACATGCTGCCGCTCCTGGCAATACTCAGTCAAGAAACTTTGTGGGTGCCATTGCTATAAGGCCAAAAGCGATTAATTGCTGCAGCCTAAAGAGGGTTTCAGGGCTCTCCCAAGGCAGCGCTCTAGGCTACAATTTCGACTTTCATTGACTGTTTGACTGTTTTATGGAAGCAAATTTCGGCATCCCCAAACCCCTGCCCGAACCTTTGGGCCGCATGCTTGACGTAAGCGGGTTCGATCTCGAAGCCGATGGAGGACCGGCTTGCCTCAATGGCGGCCTGGGTCGTGTTGCCCGTGCCCCAGAACGGGTCCAGCACCGTATCGCCGACGAAAGAGAACATGTTGATGAGGCGGCGGGCCAACCTTGCCGGAAACGGCGCCGGGTGGCTTCGCTGGAGGTCGCCGGGGATATCCTCCCATACCTGCTGAAACCATGCCGCATAGTCGCTCTTATCAATGACCGAAAGGTCGCGCTGCTGCTGGGTCGGGTGCCGATACCCGCCGGGCTTGCGGAACATCAGGATAAACTCAATGTCATTCTTGATAATGGCGTTCGGCTCGTAGGGCTTGCCAAGAAAGGCCGCGCCGTTGCCGGCCACCTCAGTCTGAACGTTCGCGATCTTCTTCCAGATCACGGGGGCAAGGGGGTCGAAACCCAGCTGCTGGCAGCGCACGAGCAGGTGGGCGTGGAGCGGCTCAACGCGATGGCGTCCGTGGAGCCGCCGCGAGCGGCAAACGTCTCCGACCACCACGCACATGCGGCCGCCGGGAACCAGGAGGTCCAGGCAGCGCCGCCACACCTTGTCGAGTTCGCCCAGAAAATCGGCCAGCCGGTCAATGTGGCCCAGTTGGGCGCCGCCGCGGTCGTCCGCGTATTGCTTCAGGTTCCAGTAAGGCGGCGACGTAACGACCAGATGCACCTGCGCGTCCGCGGGCAGGCCTTTCATGTCGCGGGCATCGCCCAGGTAAACGTGGTGCGTGGTGCGCAGGACATCGCCCGCCTCCGCCCAAGCCTCTTGCTTGGCGCGGAATTTCTCATCAATCGTGGCCTCAGATGACCGGCGAGACGCCATGCCTGACCTCTTACGCCTTCCATGCCCCAACCAAACATACCATTCTTGGCACTCGCCTGCAACACCTTGCCGCGCCCGCGCGGCGGCGAACCGTGCCTACGTCCCTACGTCCCTGCGCCCCTCCGTCCCTTGCTGTTTCTGCACCTTCGCCCAGGTGTCCTTCAGCGTCACGGTCCGGTTGAAGACCAGGCGCCCCGGCGACGAGTCCGGGTCCACAACAAAGTATCCCAGCCGCTCGAACTGGAACCGGTCGCCCGGCGCGGCCGACGCCAGACCCGGCTCGACGCGGGCGTCCTCGACCACATCGAGCGATTTCGGGTTGATGCCCGCCTTCCAGTCCTCGCCCTCCGGCACGTCCAGCGGGTCGTCCTGGGCGAACAGGTGATCGTAGAGCCGCACCTCCGCCTTCAGGGCATGCGCGGTTGAGACCCAGTGGAGCGTGGCCTTAACCTTGCGGCCGTCGGGTGAGTCTCCGCCTCGCGTCGCCGGGTCGTAGGTGCACCTTAGTTCCACGACTTCGCCGCGCGCATCCTTTACAACACTTGTGCATGTGATGAAGTAGGCGTACCGCAAGCGGACCTCGCGGCCGGGCTCCAGGCGGAAGAACTTCTTCGGCGGCTCTTCCATAAAGTCCTCGCGCTCGATGTAAAGGACCCGCGAGAAGGGGACCTTGCGCGTGCCGGCGGCCGGGTCCTCGGGGTTATTGATGGCCTGGAGTTCCTCGGTCTTGCCCTCGGGCCAGTTCTCGATGACGACCTTCAGGGGCCTGAGGACGCCCATGACGCGCGGGCTTGTCCGGTTCAGGTGCTGCCTGAGGAAATGCTCGACCAGGGCGACGTCGAAGACCGCCGGGTACTTGCTGATGCCGGTGTGCTTGGAGAAATCGCGGATGGCCTCGGGCACATAGCCTCGCCGCCTCAGGGCCCGCAGGGTCGGCATCCGGGGGTCGTCCCAGCCGGTGACCAGCCCGCCCTCGACGAGTTCCCGCAGCATCCGCTTGCTCATGACCGTGTGGGTCAGGTTGTATCGGGCGAACTCGATCTGTCGGGGATGGTGGATGGGCGCGGCCCTGCCCTCGTTGATGGCGTCAATGAACCAGTCGTAGAGCGGCCGATGGTTCTCGAACTCGATCGAACAGAGCGAGTGCGTGATGCCTTCGATCGAATCCTCAAGGCCGTGGGCCCAGTCGTAGGTCGGGTAGATGCACCAGGCGTCGCCGACGTGCGGGTGCGGCGCGTGAAGAATGCGGTACATGACCGGGTCGCGAAGGTTGAAGTTCGCCGAAGCCATGTCAATTTTGGCGCGGAGGGTGCGGCTGCCGTCGGGGAACTCGCCCGCCTTCATCCGGGCGAAGAGGTCCAGGTTCTCTTGGGCGGAGCGGTCGCGGTATGGGCTGTTCGTGCCGGGCCTGGTGAGCGAGCCTCGCCCGGCCCGCACCTCCTCGGCCGACAGGTCGCAGACGTAGGCCCTGCCCTTCTCGATGAGTTCGACGGCCCAGCCGATCATCCGGTCGAAATAGTCGGAGGCGAAGTAAAGGTGGTCGCCCCAGTCGCAGCCGAGCCACCGGACGTCCTCGATGATGGCGTCAATGAACTCCTGCTCTTCCTTCATGGGGTTGGTGTCGTCGAACCGGAGGTGGAACTCGCCGCCGAAGTCCTGGGCGATGCCGTAACTGGTCCAGATGGCCTTGGCGTGGCCGATGTGGAGGTAGGCGTTCGGCTCGGGCGGAAAGCGGGTGACGACCCGCCCGCCCCACTTGCCGGTCCGGCGGTCCTCGGCGACGATCTCGCGGATGAAGTCCGGCGGCCTCTCGTCGTCCGGCATTTCAGCGACTCCTTCCCGCCCTGCAACAACCTTTCGCCGCCGCGTTTCGCCGGCGGGCTTTCGGCCTTCGCAGCCGAAGCGGCTGCTTCGGCGAAGTAGGCTGCCCGCCGCGCCCGACGAACTTGCGCGCGCCGCGCCAGTTCACCCCCTGTTGGGGCGCGGCGGCCCTGCGGCTCAATGGCGTCCCGCGTGCGAAGGGGATACTTTGCCAGAATCAGGCGGGAAAGTCAACGCGGCGGGCCAAAATCCTCTCTGGCGTGTCACTGACAGATAAGTTACACTATGCTCGTCTTCTTGCCTATCTGGTAAAGGCGTTTGTGCCGCCATGGCCGATCTTGAGGCCAGTGCCGGAATATTACATCATGAAATATCGTATTTACATAGATGAGGTAGGCAATCCCGACCTCGGAAGTTCGGACAATCCTAACCATCGGTTTCTCAGTCTGACAGGCGTCATACTGGACTTGGACTACATACAAAGCGTCGTTCATCCGGAAATGGAATCCCTTAAACGGAAACACTTCCGCTCTCACCCGGACGAACCGATTATCTTTCACCGTAAGGAGATGGTAAACCGCTTGCCGCCGTTTGAGGCACTCCGAGACGACGACTTCAGGACTAAGTTTGACCGCGAACTCCTTGGTTTGATGGAACGGTGGGAATATACGGTCATCTCCGTTTGCCTCGACAAGAAAAAACACAAGGAAACCTACCAGACGTGGCGCTATGACCCATACCACTACTGTTTGGCCGTCTTGCTGGAACGCTTTGTATTCTTCCTCGGCCAGGAGGGCCGCCCCGGAGACGTCATGGCCGAGTCCCGCGGAGGAAAGGCTGACATGCGCCTCAAGGCATCCTTTTCCAGACTCTGGGAATATGGAACAGAGTATGTTGACCCGAGCCAATTCCAGACGCGAATTACAAGTAGGCAGTTGAAGGTGAAGATGAAGGCAAACAACATCGCCGGCCTCCAACTTGCCGACCTCCTTGCGCACCCAAGCCGCAATGAAATCTTGCGGGAAAACGGACTGCTCCAGAGGAAAGTCGCTTCATTTGCAGAAGAAGTAATTCGCTTCCTGCAATTAAAGTATTATCAACGAGATGGAAAGGTCTTCGGCAAGAAGTTCCTGTAGCGCAAAAAGAAGGGCCCTTGCGGGCCCCGATGGCATTCGCCATCCACCTCCGGTCTCCCGGATTACCTTCATTATCGCCATGAAGAACCTCCGGTCAAGAGGAAAATCCGCAAAATGCAGGGCCCTCACTTAGCCCCTGACCCCAGGCGTTGTTGCCTTGCCGGGTCTTCAGCGTTCTCCCCACGTGGGGATGTGGCCCCTCGCACTGCAGTCCCAGGCACACCTTAGGAAAGCAGGCGAACCTTCGCGAGGGCATTCTGGAGTCGCGCCAGGCATTCGGCGCGGCCGAGGATTTCCATCGTCTCAACGAGCGGCGTCGAGACGCGGCGGCAGGTGATCGCCACCCGGAGCGTCATGAAGAGGTCGCCCGCCTTCCATGAGAGTTCCTCGGCCAGCGCCTGGACCCGGGCTTCCATCGCCCCGGCCGTCCACGCTTCGAGGCCGCCGAGCGCGTCGCACACGCGCTCGAGCGCGGCCGCGGTCTCGGCGCCGGTCTTTACGGGCTTGTCCTTCTTGGTCGGGACGAGGTCGGCCGCATCGTAGGCGAGCGGCGCGGCAAAGAACGCGGCGCCGTCGGCGAACTCCGAGAGTTTCCTAAGGCGCTCCTGCATCAGGCGGACAATCCCGAGGAGTTCGTCCTCGGGAAACCGGGCGAGCCCCTCGGGCAGAAATCCCCCGCCCTTCAGCCTCGCCAGGAGGTCCTCGGGCGCGAGGCGGCGGATCCACGTCCCGTTCAGCCAGTCGAACTTGTCGGTGTCGAAGATCGGGGCGGTCGTCGTCACGCGCGCAAGCGAAAACGCCTCGAGGAATTCCTGGCGCGTGAACACCTCGCGCCCGTCGGGCATCGAGTGGCCGAGCATCCCGAGGAAGTTCAGGACCGCTTCCGGCAGGTACCCCTGCTCGCGGTACCAGAGGACGTTCGTCGGGTTCTTGCGCTTCGAGAGTTTCGAGCGGTCGGGGTTGCGGATGAGCGGCATGTGGTAGAACCTGGGCGGCTGCCACCCGAGCGCCTCATAAAGGAGGATATGTTTAGGCGTCGAGATGATCCACTCCTCGGCCCGGATGACGTGGGTGATCTCCATCGCGTGATCGTCCACGACGTTCGCCAGGTGGTAGGTCGGAAAGCCGTCGCTCTTGAGGAGCACCTGGTCGTCGATCGCTCGGTTCTCGATGACGATCGGGCCGCGCAGGCCGTCCGTGAACCGCGTCTCGCCCTCCAGGGGCACGGCGAGGCGGACGGTGTGCGGCTCTCCGGCCTCGGCCCGCCGCGCGGCCTCCCCGGGGGCGAGGCCCCGGCACAGCCGGTCGTAGCCGGTGGCGTCGCCGGACTTCTGGCGCCGGTCGCGGACCTCTTTCAGGCGCTCGGGCGTGCAGAAGCAGCGGTAGGCGTGGCCGCCCGCCAAGAGCCGCGCGACCTCGCGGCGGTAGAGGTCGAGCCGCTCGCTCTGGCGGTACGGGCCGAACGGTCCGCCCTTGTCGGGCCCCTCGTCGTGGTCGAGTCCGAGCCAGCGGAGGGCCTGGAGGAAGATCTCCTCGGCGCCCTCGACGAAGCGGGAACGGTCGGTGTCTTCGATCCGGACGACGAACTCACCGCCCCCTTGCCGCGCGACCGCCCAGTCCACCAGGGCGATGTACATGTTGCCGATGTGGGCCTCGCCCGTCGGGCTCGGCGCGATGCGGGTCCGGACGCGGGCGGATTCGGTCATGGGTTCTCCGCCGGTTTCTCGGCGGGCGGCTGCGGCTCGGGCGGCTTCGAGGGTGCATTCTCGGGCAGCGGCACGACCGCCGGTTCTTCCACCGGCTTCTCGGCAGGCGGCTGCGGCTCGGGCGGCTTCGAGGGCGCGGTTTCGGGCGGCGCTTTCACCGCGGGTTCTGCCGCCGGCTTCTCGGCAGGCGGCTGCGGCTCGGGCGGCTTTTCGGGCGGCTTCTCGGCGGGCGGGGCCTCGGCCGCGGGCACCGGCAGCGGTTTGCTCCAGCGATCGATCGTCGCGCGGACCTGCGGCTGGTCGGGGTTGGCATCGAGGCTCCTCTGCCACTCGGCCAGCGCGTCGGTCCTCAGGCGGTCCTGGGCCGGAGACCGGATATAAAGGATCATGGTGACTGCGGCAAGACTGTTGCGCGACTCGTAATCGCCGGCGTCCAGGTCGAGGCAGGTGTGGAACTCCTCGATGGCCGCGTGGTAGTCCTTCTGCCTGGCGTAGGCGTAGCCGAGGCACTTGTGGACGACCGGCGCCTTCGGGTCGAGTTTGGCGGCGAGCAGGAACTCCTGGAGGGCCTCGTCCAGGCGGTCCTCTTTCAGGTAGGCCATGCCGAGGTTCACGTGGACGGGCGCCTGGTTCGGGTCGAGTTGGATGCTCTTCTGATAGGCCTGGATGGCGCGGACCAGTTCGCCCTGGGCGTCGCAGACGGCGCCCAAGTTGCTCCAAGCGGCGCCATGCGTCGGTTCGAGTTCGACGGCCTTTTCCTCGTTCTTGCGGGCCTTGGCGAGCCGCGCGGTCCGCTGCGCGGCATCGGGGTCGTCCATCGCCAGGTGGAAGTACACCGCGCCGAGGTTCACGTGGACGGGCACGTTGTCCGGGTCGAGCGAGACGGCGTTTTCGTAGGTCTGGGCGGCCTCCTCGTTGCGGTCGAGCGACTGGTACGTGTGGCCCAGGCGATAGTGGTAGGTGAACTCGTACGGCATGAGGGTGACGGCCTTTTTGTA
>Ga0315284_10001927_pt1 | contig 29677 bp, 24 predicted proteins | sample YL17G09_16_MG_FD_203696 | JGI IMG/M metagenome (GOLD analysis project Ga0315284, IMG submission 203696) | Sediment microbial communities from Yellowstone Lake, YNP, Wyoming, USA - YL17G09_16 | ecosystem: Environmental > Aquatic > Freshwater > Lake > Sediment | place: USA: Wyoming | collected...
GCTGCTTCCCCATGTCACAATCCTCCTCCAAGCGTAAGTGCTTGCAGGAGCAAGACTAACAACTTCCCACCAGCGCGCCAGAAAATTCTGGCGCACCCTCGGAGGCGGTTCATCAATGTGTTGCATCGCCCCCCCCGGCAAGGTTATACCGGCCTCGAAGCCAAACCGTTTAGCCGCGACCCGAAGTTTACCCGCCTAGGGCGGGGCGAGCGCGCCACTGGCGCGACAGGCCGAGAGGAACCCGACCATGCGCGACGACGCCTTTCGCGACAAGGTGGCGATGGTGACCGGCGGATCCAGCGGCATCGGCCGCGCCCTCGCCCTCGGCCTGGCACGCCGGGGCGCCCGCCTGGTCCTCGCCTCGCACCAGGCCGCGGACCTCGCCGCCGTCGCCCGCGAGTGCGAGGCGCTCGGCGCGCAGGCCGCCGCCGTCCCGACGGACGTCACCGACGAGGCTCAGTGCCGCAGCCTCGTCGAGCGGACGGTCGCCGAGTGCGGCCGGATCGACGCCTTGTTCAACAACGCCGGGTGGGGCGTCTACGGGCGCCTCGAAGACCTGCCCGACCTCGCGGCGTTCCGCAAGGTCATCGAGACGAATCTCATGGGCAGCGTCTCGGTGACCTACTACGCCCTGGCGCACCTCAAGGCGTCGCGCGGCCGGATCGTCGCGACCTCGAGCCTCGCCGGCAAGATGGGCTTTCCGAACGCGACGTCCTACTCGGCCAGCAAGTTTGCAGTGGCGGGCTTCTTCGACGCCCTCCGGGTCGAACTCATGGGCTCCGGCGTCTCGGTGACGGTCGCCTACCCGGGCCTGGTGGCGTCGCCGTTTCACGAGCACAGCCACTTGGCGGACGGAACGCCGACGGGCAAGGCGGGCTACCGCGTCTACTCCAGGCGGACGATGACGCCGGAGGCGTGCGCGGAGCGGATTCTGAAGGCGGCCGCCCGGCGCAGACGCCACGTCCTGATGACCCTGTCGGGCAGGCTCGGCATCTGGATGAACTTCCTGTTTCCGAGCGTCCAGGACCGCGTCCAAGCGTGGATCGGCCGCGAACACGCGCGCCGCCTCGGCGACGCCTCCCGGGACCGCAACGCAAAAGGCTCGCCGGAAAACATTGGACACAAGGACGCCCGCCGGTAGTGTGGCCCCGGACCTTGGAGACGGCGAAGCCATGGTGGACCCGAGTCAGAACGTCGTTGAGAGGCTCCTCGGTGTGGCGGCGGACTTCCTCGCGCGGCACTGTCGGGTGCTGGCGATCGTCGCGCTCGTGTCGCTGATTATTCCCGGCTGGTGGCTCCGCCGCATCGAGACCTATAACGACATCGAGACGTGGCTGCTGCGCAAGAGCCCCGAGTACCGCCGGTACCAGGACTTCCTGAAGACGTTCGGCAGCGAGGAATACGTGGTTCTGGCGGCGACGATGGAGGACCCGTTCTCGGCGGAGGGGCTGGAGCGTCAGAAGCGGCTGGCGGCGAGGCTCGAGGTCCTCGACGGGGTTGACGGGGTGCTGGGCCTGCCCCGCTTCGCCGCGTCGGTCTGGCCCGACCGGGCGGACTGGCGCGAGGACGCCCTGGGGACGCCATTCCTGCGGAACCTGCTCCTTGGGCCGGACGGGAAGACCGTCGGCGTCCTGGCGTGGTTCCGCCAGGGCCAGGCGCCCCTCGACCGGGTCCGGACGGTTGATGCCCTCGAGTCGGTCGCCCGCGAAGAATCGGGGCCCGGCTTCGAACTCCACATGGCCGGCACGCCGCTCGTGAACGTCGCCCTGAACCGGACGTGCGTGAAGGACCTGTCGCTGTTCGTGCCGCTGGCCCTGGCCGCGTCGATCGGCGTCCTGGTCTTCATGCTCCGGACGCCGGCCCTGGTGGTAGCGCCGCTCCTGGCGGTCGCCTCCACCCTGCTCTGGACCCTCGGCCTGATGGCGATGACGGGGGCCTCGCTGAACATGGTGACGGTCACCCTGCCGCCGCTCCTGACGGTGCTGGTCCTGTCGAACGGCATCCACCTGGCATCGCGATTCTCGGACAAACTGGCGGTGCTGGGAGATCGGCAGGCGGCCGCGCGAGAGACGCTGCGCGAACTCATCCGCCCCGCGCTGCTGGCCAGCGGGACGACGGCCGTCGGCTGCGGGTCGCTGATGGTGGCCGATATGAAGCCGGTTTCCGAGATGGGGCTGTTCGCGGGCATCGGCATCCTGATCGGCCTGCTCCTCAACCTGACGGTAGTCCCGGGGGTGCTCTCGACGCTGCGATGGCGTGCGACTCCCCCGAGCCGCACCTGGACCCATTGGAGCAGCCACACGGGGGTCGCCATGACGCGGTACTGGTGGATCGTCGTGCCGGCGGCGGCCGTCCTGGTGGTGGTGTGCACGGTCGGCATCTCGCGCATCACCATCAAGCCACACGTGCTGAGGTTCCTTCCGAAGAACTCCCTCGTGAAGCGCGATTACACGCTGATCAACGAGCGGCTGACGGGCTTCTACAGCCTGGAGGTCGAGGCCAGGACCGATGCCGCAGGTGAGGACGCGGTCCTCGACGCGATGGACCGGATGGACAAGATGCTGTCGGATCGCCCCGACGTGGCCCGGACGATTCACATCGGCCAGATCGTGCCGTACATCGACCGGGCCCTCCTCGTCGGAGCCTCCGAGGGGATCGACGAGCGGACCACGCGGTTCCTGAACGACATCCGCGGCCGGTTCCGGCAGCAGGTCGGCGACCACGTGGCCCTGCGCCAGTCGGTCATCGTCCGGGAATACGAAGGCATCAACGTGGCCGACCTGGTGGATGCCACCGTCGGCGAGGCCCGGCGCCAGATTCCGCCGACCGCTTCGGTCGCGATCACGGGCATCGTGCCGCTGCTGAAGCAGGCCGAGTTGGGGCTCGTGCGGACCCAGATCAAGAGTTTCGCGCTGGCGGGCGGGATCAGTCTGCTCGCCATCGGCCTCCTCTACCGGTCGATCCGCGCCTTTGTGGTCTCGACCCTGCCGAACCTGCTGCCGGTCGCCGGGACGTTCGCGCTGATGGCCGTGATCGGCATCCCGCTCGACGTAGCGACCGTGATGATCGCGAGCGTCTCGATCTCCATCGCGGTGGACGACACGATCCATTTCCTCGAGCGGTTCCAGGCCGGCCGGCGCGAGGGCAAGGATGTGGCCGCGAGCACAGCCGACGCGTTCGCCAAGGCCGGACGGGCCATGGTCTTTACGTCGGTCGTCGCGGCCGCCGGCTTCGCAATGCTCACCCTTTCGTCGTTCGTGCCCATGGCGAACCTCGGCCTGCTCTCGGCCATTGCCATGATGTCGGCCCTGGCGGGCGACCTGTTTGTCACGCCGGCGATGGCGCGGATGCTGAACCTGTGGGCCCAGCCGCCCGAAAAGCAGGGTGCCGCGCCCATCAACAACGTTTAGCCGCAAGCCGGAGGCGATCGCGCCAACCCGAGGCGCGGGGCGCCGCACCGGTTGACCGAATCAACGAACCCTTGTACAAGGAGGAGGCATCATGAGAAGCGTGCTGGTGACCATGACCTGTGTGCTCGCCCTCGCAGCGCCGGCCGCCGCGGCGCCCGCGCCGCAGCCGGACAAGGAAGAGTCGGCCGGGGCGATCGCCGAGCAGATGAAACAGGCGGTCGAACCCCTCGACTGGTTCTTCGTCGCCGACAAACTCTGGGAGGGCACCAACCGCAGTGTCAAAGAAGCCAATCGCGACGAAATCCACCGCATCCTCGCCCAGGAACTCGACGCCCGGTACAAGCAATACCAGGACGGGGCAACCCAGCAGAACATGTGGGCCGAGAATTACCTGCTCGGGACCATTCCCGTATCCTGCCAACTCCGCCAGACCTACATTGACCTCCTCAACGAGCAAGATGTCGCCATCTACGACTGGAACAGCAGAAACCTGAACGTCCTCAAGAACGACCAGGTCCAAGGCGTGCCGCCGCTGGCGCGCCGCCTCATCATCATGCACGAGATGGCCGGACTCCTCGACCACCGGCACACCTTCAACGGCAACAGCCGCGACAGCCTCGACGACAGGGCCGGCCAGCAGCACGACGGCCGCTTGGCCGTGGTGGCCGTCATCGAAGGCTCCGGCCGCCTCCTCTCGAAACGCTACCTGGCCGAGGCCCAGCGGACCGGCAAGATCTCGCGCTCCGACACGCTCCAGTACGCCGGGTATGAGGAATCGCGCGGCAAGCGGTTTCTGGAACTTCCCCTCTACTACCAGGCATGCATGGGGGCGCACGTCTGCGGGATGCACTTCCTGATGCAGGGCAAGCCCCTGTCGGCCCTGGCCGACGGCAGCGAGACCGGCGCGGAGGCCCTCCTGGCCGTGAAGAAAAAGGGCGTGCCCCCGACGACCGAACAGATCCTCCATCCCGAGAAGTTCTTCGACGAGAAGTCCGCGGACGAGCCGATTTACATCGAGGACGGCTCGGTCGATTGGATCCTCGACAAGACGGGCGGGTGGTCCATCCCCTGGCACGACACGTTCGGCGAGTTGATCTGCTCGCTCCTGGCCCGGCCGAAGGACCCCAAGCCTAATCCGATCGCCCTGATGAGCCCGTCCTACTACATCAACGAGGCCGGCTCCGGCTGGGGCGGCGACCGGTTCTTCCTCCTCAGAAAGGGCACCGTCCGCGCGCCGGGCGACTCCGGCCAACCCACCCCCGAGAACGTCAAGGGCGCCTGGGTCACCGTCTGGGACACCCCGAAAGACCGCGAGGAGTTCGTCGCGGCCTACTCGAAGAACATGCCGCAGGCCGGCGTTGCCCTGATCGGTGAGCGGACGGCCGTCTTCTTCCTCAACATGGACGCCAAGGAGCAGGAAGAAACCGCCAAGAAGTTGACAAAAAACCTGCCCAGACTGAGACAGTCTGGCAAGGAGGTCAAACCGTAGGCAGGTCAGGTCACCCCGTAAGCACGTTAGCGATTGTGCCGCGCAAGCAGTACGCGCGGCACAGGCGCCGCGGTTGACTCGGCGCGCCCGGCGCCGGGCGCAACACGTGGCCCGGGTTGCAGCCCTCCGTGTATTCACGGGGGGCTAAACATGCCGGCGATCAATGATCGTCCGGGTAATATGGCTCGATGTGGACTGTGACGTGGGTGACGCTGGGGACGTCGCGGCGGATGGCCTCGGTCACGCATGAGGCGATGCCGTGGCCGCGCCGGACCGACATCTCCGGATCAACCTCGACGTGGAGGTCGGCGTGCGTCTCGATGCCGCTGCGGCGCGTGAGGATCTTCTCGATGTCGCGGACCCCTTCGATAGCCATTGCGGCGCTGCGGATGGCGCCGACCGTCTGCTCGTCGGCCACCTCGTCCAGGAGGATGGAACCCGTCCGGCGAAAGGCACGGATTCCGATGGCCAGGATGATGGCCACGATGAACAGGGCGGCCACCGGGTCGAGGACCCAGAACTTCGGCCCCAGGATGATGGCGGCCGAAATGCCGAACAGGGCGCACACGCTCGAGAGCGCGTCCGAGCGGTGATGCCACGCGTCGGCCATCAGGCTTTCGGACTTCAGCCGCTTCCCCAGCCGGATCTTGTACTGGAACATCGCTTCCTTAATGAGGATGCTGGCCGCGACGAACCAGAGGGTGAAGGGGCGCGGCATGGGGTTCTCGGGCGGATGGAGCAGCCGGTCAACGGAATCGTACCCGAGGACCACCGCCACGAGGATGAGCATGATCGCCACCATGCGGGCCGCCATGAACTCGGCCTTGCCATGCCCGTACGGGTGCTTCTCGTCGGCCGGTTTGCGTGCCTTGATGAGGCCCCAGAGCACAACGATACTCGAGAGGCTGTCGCTGAGGCTGTGGCCGGCATCGGCCACCAAGGCCGTGCTGGACCCCAGGATGCCGCCCGCCAGTTTGGCGCCGCCCAGCAGGATGTTGCCGACAATGCCGACCCATGCGCCGACAGAGGCTTGGCGGTAGGCGTCGGCGGTAGCGGCGCCTTGAGCGTCTTCGGGATGCTGGACCGGTTCCATCATGAGAGCCATTCTATAGGACGAGGCGGCGATCCGGCCACCGAAAAGCATCAACCCCGGCGTATGAGGAGCGCTGCAAACGCGCCGTCGTGATCGGGCCCGGGCAGGACCTGGCGCTGCTCCTGGAGCCGCCACCCGCCGTGTCGCCCGAGGAACGCCCGGACGACGCCCTCGTTCTCCTCGGGCTCGAGGCTGCACGTCGAGTAGACGGCGCGGCCGCCGGGCCTGACGAGCGCTGCCGCCTGCGAAAGAAGGCCGAGCCCGAGCGCAGCAAGTTCGGCCAGGTGCTCCGGCCAGACCCGCCATCGCGCCTCAACGCGCCGGGCAAGCACGCCCGTGTTCGAGCACGGCGCATCAACCAGTGCGGCGCTGAACCCGCCCTCCGGCGCCCTCGTGTCGGCCTCGATCGAGAGGCACGTCTCGACGCTCCGGATTCCGCGCTCTTCGACCAGGCGGCGGATGGTCTGGAGTTTCTCCAGGCTGCGGTCGCAGGCGAGGACGCGGCCGGAGTCGCCCATCGCCTCGACGATCTGGGTCGTCTTGGTCCCCGGCGACGCGCAGAGGTCCAGCACGGTCTCGCCGGCCTTTGGCGAAAGGACCTCAACCGCCTCCATCGCCGACGGGTCCTGGACCGTAAGCAGTCCCTCCCCGATGAGCCGGGTCAGGCGCTCTGGGGCGAGCGACTCCAGGTCGAGCGTCCCCGGGCGCGGGCCGGCTGTGACCTCGACCGACTCCTCCGCCAGGCGGGCCGCCAGGTCCTCGGCGGTCGTCTTCATGGGGTTCGCGCGGGCGATGACATGCGGCCGGCGGTTGCCCCACCGGCAAATCGCTTCGGCCGCGCCCCCGAAGTGATCAACCCACCGGGCCACGAGCCAGTCCGGATAGGAATAGGCCTCGCCCAGAAACGCGGCCCGGTCCGCCTCGGGGCCGGGAAGGACACGTTCCCGCAACCGCACGACGCCGCCGTCGGGGTGCGGCAAGGCGCTCGGCGAGATGGCGCCCCCGGGGTCGTGGCCGATGACGATCCGCCCGATCCCCCGAAGGACGCCGTTAACGAACCCGGCGGCTTTCCTGGCGGCGTTGGCAGTCGGCGCCGTCCGGCGCGCGGCCTCGGCAGCCTCGTTGACGGCGGCATACGCGGGGACCCGGTCCAGGAAGAGGAGTTGAAACGCGCCGAGTTCGAGGATGGCGAGGAGTTCGGGCTGGATGGCCGAGGCCCGGCTCCGCCCGGGCGGAGCGCGGTTTGAGATCACTGGAAGATGGCTTCGCCGGGGCGTAGCCCGGCGGCCGGGCCCGCGGACGCGGCTGATCACCAGCCTGAGCGTCCGGCGGTGGCGGACGGCGCCGCTCGCAAGTTGCGTCGCCAGGGCACGGTCGCGGAGCGGAAGGTCCGAGCGCTCAAATACGTCGTGGAGGACGTCGCGGAGGAACGGCCCCTCGGACCCAAGGCGCAAGAGCGCCTCGAGGGCTGCCCCCCGGGCCGAACCCGACGCGGCTTTGGGTGCCCGTTTCACCGCCACGCCCCCCTCGACCCGCAAGCGGGTCGGCGAAACCGGCCAATGCCCGTGTTTCGCCGGCGGGCCCTCCCGGGGCGGGTAAACTTGCCCGCCGCGCTTCGCCCGCAGCGCCCCGGCACTAGCGCAAAAACCATCCGACCGCGTCCTCGACCTGCTGAAAATCCACGGTGGTGTCCTTGCATGGGCCGCACGGCCAAGCGATGTTGAGCGCCAGGACGGCCTTCGGGATTGCCGCGACGACGCCCGCCCGGAGTTCCTTGTCGCAGGCGACCGCGACGATCGCCTTGACGTCCTGGCGTGAGGCCCGCTCGGCCGCCTGGCGCCCGCCGGTCGCCACGAATAGTTTCACGCCCGTCCGGTCGGCCAGGTCCAGGAACCTGGCGACGACGCACTGGCCGCACCGCTTGCAGTTGGCGATCGTCTCGGTGATTTTGCAGTCGCAGGCCGAGCGCTGAAGGCAGTGCGAGAAAAGGACAAGCAGATCCTCGGGCCGGCACCGCGTCCGGCGGAGGCGGACGGCGAAGTTGTTCAACTGGACGACGGCCTTGTCGATCACGAGACTGGACTCTTGGAGGCATCGAGAAACCGCGTGCCGGGCTCGATCGGGTAGCCGTGGATGAAATCGGCCGCACTCATCGTGCGCTTGCCGGCAGGCGTAAGTTCCAGGATTCGGATGGTTCCCCTGGCCGTCGCCACGTCGATCCCTTCGGGCCGCGCCGCCAGGACCTCGCCCGGCTTCGCCGGGGCGTAGCCCGGCTCGTCCTTGCCGCCCAGCATCTCCGCCAGGACCGTGCGGCTCAAGACCAGCCTCAGGGGCGGCTTGCCGCGCTTCGTCTGCAGGTGCGTGAAGGCCCCGGGCCACGGCGTCATGCCGCGCACGTGGTTGTACACCTGGAGGGCGGGCCGGTCCCACGGGACCTGGCCGTCGCTCTTCTTGAGGCGGGGAGCGAAGGTCACCTGGGTCTCGTTCTGCTTGCGGCGTCCGACTTCCTCGAGTGAGACCTCGCGGATGACCTCTGCGACGAGCCGCGCCCCCAACTCGGCGAGCCGCTCCTGGAGTTCGCCGGCGGTCTCGTTCGGTCCGATGGCGCTGGCCCGCTGGCCGAGGATGTCGCCGGCGTCCATACGGTCGATCATCTCGATGACCGAAAGGCCGGTTTCGGTCTCGCCGTTGATGACAGCCCAGTTGATGGGGGCGGCGCCGCGATACTTCGGCAGAAGCGACCCGTGGAGGTTGATGGCGCCGTGCTCCGGGGTCTCCAGGAGCCGGGACCCGAGTTTCTGGCCGTACGCGATGGCCAGAAGGAGTTCGGGCTCGGCCCTTTTGATGCGGCGGATGGAAGGCGGAGCGTTCACGTCCTCCGGCTGGAAGACGGGCACGTTCTGGTCGCGCCCGAACCGCTTGACCGGCCCCATGACGACGGCCTGGCCGCGCCCGGCCGGCCGGTCCGGCTGGGTAACGAGCAGCACGACCTCCTGCCCCTCGGCCGTCAGCGCATGAAGCGTCGGCAGGCCGAACGTGCCGGACCCAAGAAAGACGATGCGCATGGAACGCCCCTAGGTGCCACTCGTACCCGCGGTCCCGGCCTCGGCCCGCTCGAACTGGTGTTCGTAACGGCGCTGGAGTTCGCGGAGGCGCCGGCGCTGGGCCATGCGCTGGACCGTGGACATCCGATCGACAAGCAGGCGGCCATCGAGATGGTCAATTTCGTGTTGAACGGCGCGGGCCAGCAGGCCCTCAGCCTGGAGTTCGTGAGCCTGGCCCGTGACGTCCTGGTATCGGGCCACCACCCGCGAGAACCGCCCGATCCGGACGTAAACCCCGGGGAAACTCAGGCATCCCTCCTCGGCCTCAACCCAACCCTCTGTCGCGAGGATCTCCGGGTTGACCATGACGGTCTCGTGGCCGGGCTGCCCGTCGGGCGAGACGATGACCAGGCGTTTAGCGACGCCGACCTGGGGCGCGGCCAGCCCGAGACCGTTTCCCGCGCGCATGGTGCGGATTATCTCGGCGGCAAAGTCCGCGAGGGCCTTGTCGAAGCCCTCGACGGGCTTGGCGACCTCGCGCAGCAAAGGATCGGGATAGAGTTTAACCTCCACGGGCGGATTCCTCATCAGTTGCAGCCCCGTTCGTCCACTTATTATAGGTTGCAGCGGGGGGTGCCACAAGGCCGGATTCGCCTTTTTGGGTTGACACCCTCGGCGGGGCGGCTAAACTTGGAATTCGCACGCGGGGGGTTTGTGCGCCCCGTGCCGGTCGAGGGCCACTCACAAGGGACCAGGGGGCACCCAAGGTGCCGAAGCACAACAAAAGGGACAATAACGGAAAGAAGTCGGCCGCTACGGACGATGCCGCCAAGCAGCCGCCCAAGCCAGACGACGACGACGCCAAGCAGTCGCCCAAAAAAGAGGCCATGCCGACGCCGTCGCCCGAGGAACCGCCCTCGCCCGAAAGCCTCAAAAGGGCCGAGGAATGCTTCGACCGGGCCCAGCAGGCGACCGTGCGCAGCAACTACGACTACGCGATTGCCCTCTTCCTGGAAGGCCTGAGGTACAACCCGCTTGACGTCGAGCGGGGCCACCGGGGCCTTCGCGACGCCGCGATACGGCGGCGGAGCCAAGGCAAAGGCGCCGGCCTCGGCTCGGTCTTCAGCCAAGGCAAGGCCGCCTTCAGCCAGATGCTCGGCCGCAAGAAGGACGCCATGCTTGCCCTCGAGGCCGCCATGGCGAAGGACCCCGCCAACGTCATGATCCTGACGCAGTTGATGCAGATGGCCCGCCGCCTCGACTACAGCGACCTGGCCATCTGGTTCGGCGAACTGGCCTCCGAGGAGAGCCTGCGCGGCAAGAAGAAGCCCCAGAAGCAGATCTTCACGACCCTCGGCGACCTCTACAAGGCCCGGGGGCGGTTCCGCGAGGCCATCGAGGCGCTCCAGGAGGCGGTCAAGATCGATCCCTCGGACCGGACCCTCGACAAGGAGATGCGCGACCTCGCTGCCGCGTCCAGCATCCAGGAAAGCAAACTCGATTCCGTCTCGGACTTCCACCAGATGATCCGTGACCGGGCCACGGCCAGCGACGCCGCCACCCAGAAAGTCGTCCGCACCCAGGAACAACTCGATGCCCAGTACGAGGAACTCAAGGCCGCCCTGGACGCCGACCCCGAGAATCCCATCAAGATGCAGAACCTGGCCGATTGCCAGTGGCGGCGCGGGTTCACGGACGAGGCGATGTCGCTCCTGAAGAAGGCCCTCGCCGTGTCCGGCGAGTACCGGTTCAAAATGCGCATGGACGACATCCAGATGTCCGAGCAGCGCACCCGCTTGCGCGAAGTGGCCGCCCAACTCGAGGCCGAGCCCGACCGGGCCGACCTCAAGGCCAAGCATCAGCAACTCCTCAACGACCGCGACGCCTTCGAGATCCAGGTCTTCCAGGAACAGCACAAGCAGTACCCGACCGACCTGGGCATCCGGTTCGAACTGGGGCTGCGCCAATACCAGACGAACCAACTGGATGAAGCGATTGTTTCGTTCCAGCAGGCGACGCGCGACCCGAAGCGGCGGATCCGGGCCTTCAACATGCTCGGCCGGTGCTTCTTCGCCAAGAAACTCTACGAGGAGGCCCAGGGCCAGTTCCAGACCGCCATCCAGCAGTACGACTTCACCGGCGACCCGCTGGCCAAGGAACTCCGCTACAACCTCGCCCTCTCGCTGGAGGCCCTCGACAAACCCAAAGAGGCCATCGAGTGGTATAGCGACATCGTTCAGCAAGATTACCAGTACCGCGACGCCGCAAAACGCCTGGAGCGGCTCCGCCGACGCTCGAGCGGAGAGACCCCCCAGCCTTAGCCAAGGAGACGGACCCGCATGCCGCATTCGATTTCCGCCAAGAAACGCGTCCGACAGGACGAAAAACGCCGGGTGCGCAACCGGACCATCAGGAGCCGCATCCGAACCGCTCGCCACGCCTTCGACAAGGCCGTCGCCGAGGCCAACCTCGAGGCGGCGCGCCAGCAGTTCCGCGTGTGCAAGCAGTTGCTGCACCGCGCGGCCGGCAGGGGCCCGCTCCACCGCAACACCGCCGGGCGGACGATCGGCCGGCTCCAGCGCCGGCTCGCCGCCCTGGAAAAGGCCGCCGGCTGACGCGGTCGCACTGGCTTGCGCGCCGCGCACGGTTCGTTCGCCGCGGCGCCGGGTGCCACTGGCGGCTTGTCCGCCAGTGCTTCTCCAAGCGCGGCAGGCACGGTTACCCGCCCGTGGCAAGCCCGCTGGCGAAACGGAGGCCGCACCCCGACCATGCTCTGCGTCAGCCTGATGCCCGAGACGACCGAAGGGGCGCTCTCGGACCTGGCGGCGGCGTCGCGCCGTGCGGACATCGCCGAGATCCGCCTCGATGCCATGCGCGAGTTCAACCTGGCGCGATTGTTGCGCGCCCCGCCCTGCCCCGTCATCATCACCTTTCGCCCGACGCGCGAAGGCGGCCTGTACGTCGGGCCCGAGAGCAGCCGGATCGCGACGCTCCGCGATGCGGCCCGCCTGGGCGCCGACTACATCGACATCGAACACGATTCGGTCGCGGCGCTCGGCCGCATCCCCGCCAAGCGGATCGTCAGTTACCATAACCTCGCCGGGACGCCCGCCGACCTGGCGGCCGTTTACGCGCGGATCGCCGCGACCGGGGCCGACGTCGTCAAGGTGGCGGTCACCGCCAACCACATCCTCGACACGGTCCCCGTCCTTCGGATCCTTCGGGACGCGCGCGTGCCGACGATTGCGCTTTCGATGGGCGAGCGCGGCAGGCTGACGCGGATTCTCGCCCCAAAGTTCGGGGCGTTTCTCACGTATGCCGCGCCCGCGGCGGGCCTCGAGGCCGGCCCCGGCCAGGTCACGGTCGCCGAGATGCGGGACCTGTACCGCGCCGACCGGATCGGCCCCGCGACCCGCGTCTACGGCGTCATCGCCGACCCCGTCGGCCACAGCCTGAGCCCGGCGATCCACAACGCGGCCTTTGCCGAGGCCGATCTGGACGCGGTCTACCTGCCGCTGTGGGTCGAGGGCGACCCGGCCGCGTTCGTCACGGCGATGCGCGAGTTCGATTTCGACGGATACAGCGTCACGATCCCGCACAAACAGGCCGTCATGGCCGCGCTCGACGAGATCGAGCCGCTCGCCCTCCGGATCGGGGCCGTCAACACGGTCGAGCGGCGGTCCGACGGCTCGCTCTTCGGCACGAATACCGACTGGACGGCCGGCGTGGCATCGATCGAGGCGGCCGTCGGCCGGGACTGGCTCCGCGGAAAACGGGCCCTCATTCTCGGCGCGGGCGGCGTCGGCCGGGCCATGGCCTTCGGCCTGAAGAACCGAGGCGCTCAGGTCATTATCACCGATGTGGACCCCGAGCGCGCCCACGCCCTGGCCATCGACGTCGGCGTCCGGACGTGCGACCTCGGGCTGGTGGCGGAGGTGACCTGCGAGATCCTCTTGAATTGCACGCCGGTCGGGATGCACCCGGCGACGGATGCGTCGCCCGTGCCCGCGTCGGTGCTCCGCGAGGGCCTGGTCGTCTACGACGCGGTCTACAACCCGATCGAGACCCGCCTCATCCGCGAAGCGCGACAGGCCGGGTGCCGGACCGTCGCTGGCATCGACCACTTCATCCGCCAGGCCGTCGAGCAGTTCGAACTCTGGACCGGCCGCGCGGCACCCGTCGAGACGATGCGCCGCGTGGTCATCGAGGCCCTCGCCTAGCGTCCCCGTTGTTGTCGCCCTGCGTGCGCCCGCCGCGGCAGCCCGGCAAGGTCATCCGGACCGTGAATCGGCCGCCCGTTAGGTCGGCTGAAACCGTGCCCCCCAGCGCGCGGACCGCACGCTCGACCAGCGACAGACCGAGGCCGCAGTGGACCCCCGTAGCGCTTCGAGCCGAGTCGCCGCGCCAGAAACGGTCGAAGACGTGCGCCACCTCCTCCGGCGAGAGCGCGCAGCCGGTGTTGCTGACAACCAGTTCGACCGTCTTTCCGGCGGCGCCGCCCGAAATCTCGATCCGGCCTCCCTCTTCCGTGTACTCAGCGGCGTTCGCCAGCAAGTTCGAGAGAACCATGACAAGGGTGTCCCGGTCGGCCGTGCAGTGCAAGTCTGCCGGCAGGCGATTCTCAAACAAGATGCCGTTCCCCTGGACCTTCCGCGCGTGCGGCCGCCAGAGGGCATCGACGGCTTCGGCCAGGCAAACCGCCTCCGAGCGGAACGCCGTCTGCCCGCCTTCCAGCCGCGCGAGCGACAGCAGACTGTCCGCCATCCCCTGGGTCTGCCGCACAATCTCCAGACACTCGCGCAGCGCCTCCTCGTATTCGCCGGCCGCCCGCGACCGCGACAGGGCCACTTCCACCGTTGACCAGATCCCCGCCAGGGGCGTCCGGAGTTCATGGGCCACGTCGGCCGTCAGCGTCCGTTCACGCTGAAAGGCCTCCTCCAGGCGCCCCAAGAGTTCGTTGAGCCGTTCCACCACCGGCACCATCTCGGCCGGCATCCTGTCGGCGGGCAGCCTGGCCGAGAGGTCGTTCTCCCGGATCGAGGCGATCCCCGCGGCCAGCGACCCAAGCGGCCTGAGGCCCTGGCGGACCACGACGGCCGCTATCAGGACCACGAGCAGGACCGTCCCTGCACCTGCCGACGCCAGCAGCCAACGCAGGGACGCCAGTTGTTCATCGAGGTCCTCCGTCTCCCGCGCCGCCAACAGGGTCACTTCTTTGCCGGGAATCGAAGGCTTCAAGGTCCGGCGGCCCTCGCTCTCGCCACGCTTCTCGTCTTCATCCGGGTCCCCCACCCTCGGACGGAATACCAGGACAACGGCCCGACCGGGTCGGCCGTCAGGCAGCGTGACGGCGTGAAAGGACAGGGCGTCCGTCGGCCCTGCCGGGCATTGCAGGTCCCCCCGGCCCAGGGACGCTGACCGAGCAAGGACCGAGCCGTCCGCCAGCCACATCTCGTAGTACGAGGGTCGGTCCGCCTGATGAAACTCAGGCACCTCCAGGTCGCTGAACTCGACCTCGATATCCTTCCCGCTCTGCTTGACCGAGGCCGCGATGGCCTGCACCGTTAAGGCCAGCGACTCGTCGAAACTCCCTGTCAGCGCCCGCTTGATGGCCGCGTAAAGCACCACCGCAAAGACCGCCAGCACGAGCACCATCCCGCCGGTCGTCCACCCCAACAGCCGGCGCTTGAGCGACCTGGTCATGGCGCTGCCCCCAGCCTATAGCCCCGGCCCCGCACCGTCTGAATCAGGGAGGGGTGCTTCGGCAGGTCAATCTTCTTTCGCAGGTACCCGATGTAAACATCGACGACATTGGAAACGGCCTCGGAATTGAATTCGTACATGTGCTCCCAGATATCCGTTCGGCTGACCACCTCGCCCGCCCGCATGGCCAGGTATTCCAGCAGGGCGTACTCCCGCGGCGTCAGGCGGACCTCCTCCTTGCCGCGCCACACGCGCTGCGTCGCCGTCTCGATCCGAAGATCCCCCACCTCCAGCCGGGGGTTCTTCGTGCAGTACGCCCGCCGCGCCAGCGCCCGCACGCGCGCCAGCAATTCCTCCAGCGCGAACGGCTTCACAAGGTAGTCGTCGGCCCCCAGGTCCAGCCCGCGCACGCGGTCGGCCACCGTGTCCTTGGCCGTCAGAATGAGCACGTGCGTCGCCCGGCCTTCCGCTCGGAGCCGCCTCAGCACCGTCAGCCCGTCCATCTTCGGCAGCATGAGGTCCAGGATCACCACGTCATAATCGTTGCCGCCGGCATACCAGAGGCCTTCTTCGCCGTCGCCCGTCACGTCGACCGCAAAACCGGCCTCGCGCAGGCCCTTGGCAACCGACTTCTGAAGCGGCAAATAATCTTCCACAAGCAGAAGACGCATCGCCGGCCCCGCCAGTGGGTTCAGACGCCGCCGGCGGGATACCCAAATCTCCCGCCGGCGAGAGACATTGTATCACACGCCAACCCGCCACGCGCCACCGTTCGGCGGTTCACGGCTTGGGATTCTCCACCTTCGCGAGTACGAAACCCCCGTCCTTGAGCAGCCCTACGCCGGCGGCATACAACTTGTCCTCCGACCCGCTCTCCAGCGCGCTCGTTTCCCGCGTCCGCAGACTGTTCTTGAAATCGCCGGCCGGCACCTTCACCTCGTCCGTCACGCTCACGACCTCGGCCCGGTCCATCGCCACCTTCGGCGCGATCTCCTGGTAGTACTTATCGCCCACCTTCGGCTTGGCCGGCATCATCAGCCCGAATCTCGCCCCGTTCACTCCCGCCAGCCACGCACCCCCATGCCCCGTCACCTTGCCGTCCGTGTACGTGTCCACGTCCTCTCCGAAGTAATACACGTCGCCCGTCGTCTTATCGATGGCGAAATAGTTCCTCGACACCTCAATCAACTTCTCGTTCTTCGTCTCGCGCTCCTCGACCACCCGGGTCTTCACCCCATCCACGACCTTGGTCTCACCAAGCACCGTGATCGTCAGCGTATCCTTGCCGTCCTTCAACGTAAGGCAATTACCCGGCTCCAGGTTGAAATACGTATTTTCCCCCGTGTCCGCCAGGTTGGCCTTGTCCACCGCGAACGTGTCCCGCCAGCCTCCTTCGCCCGCCTTCTCCGTCCCCTCGGCCACGGCCCGGACTGCCGCGCCCGCCAAGGCAAGGACCACGCACGCCATTCCCACCAGGATCCAGTGCATTCGCGACATGGCGAATCTCCTTTTGCTCCCCAAGACGGCCGGGAACGCCGCCGCGGGCCTCAGCCGACGGCTCCGCCGGACAAGCCCGTAGCACCCGCCAACCATAGGACAGGCCGGATGAGAAGACCATGAGAAACCGCCGTTTCCGCCATCTCGTCACGGCGCAGTCCGACTTGGCACCGCGAAGCCCTTGGCGACGTCGCGCCGGATAATGTATACTGCGGCCGACGGGAACCGGCCGGACCGAAACCCCTCGCTTGCGCCGAAGGCTTAACTATGCCGCTTATGCTGAAGACATGCATCGCGATGACACCCGCATTCGTCTCCCTCGCACTGGTTCTGCCTCTTCTCCTCCGCAGCGAGGTGTTCGACGTGGAGTTCGATGCCGCACGAGGCGGGATCGCGCGGTTGGCCAATCCCAAGAGCCCCGGGCTGAATTTCGTCCTTGACGGCGCGTCGCTGGGCGAGGTGGAAATCCGCGCCCGGGCAGCCGGCGGACCGTGGCGCGACAACCGCACGGCGGCCTCGGCCGACGTCCGGCAGGCCAAGAGGGAGGCGGACGGCCGCACCTGGAGCGTGACGTATTCCAGGCCGTCGAAAGCCGCGGACGGCGTGCGGGACGTTGTGCTGGCGGAAACATTTTCCCTCAAGGACGACTCCCTCGACTGGACCCTCGACCTGCAAAACGCCACCGACGGGCCGCTGGAGATCGGCGACCTGGCCTTGCCGCTGCAGATGAACAACGCCTACGCGAAAGAGGCTGAAGAAACTTTCGCGAGGCGGGTCTTCCGCCACGCCTTCGTCTCCGGCCACGGGTCGTTCCTCTTCTGGCTGCCGGTGGGTGGCAGCGGGCCGCACCTGGTGATGATGCCTCATGAGGACACGAAACTCGAACTGTTCACCGATCGCGACACCGATTACGCCTGGGGCCGCGGCGTCTATCGCGTGTTCGTTTACTCGGCCGCCACCGGCGGCGAACTGCCCGGCACCTGGCGGCAAAAACACACCTCGGCGGTCCTCCAGCCCCGCGGTTCGCCGGGCGACCGGATGACCTGCGGGTTCCGTTTCCGTTGGGCCGATGACTATCGCGGCGTGCGCGAGGTCCTGTACCAGGGCGGCGGGTTCGACATCCACGTGGCCCCGGGCATGGTTGTGCCCGAGGACCTTTTCGCGCTGGTGGCCCTGCGGACCAGGAACCGCATCGAGTCGGTCGCGGCCGAGTTTCCCGCCCAGACCCGCCTGGAATACGTGGGAGAGAAGCAAAAAGACACGCACGTCTACAAGGTGAAATTCTCCCGGCTGGGGGAAAACCTGCTGACGGTCCACGGGGCCGGCGGCCGATCGATGGTGCTGGAGTTCTTCGTCACCGAACCGCTGGAGACGCTCGTCAAGAAACGGGCGGCCTTCATCGCCGGCCGGCAACAGCACCGCTGTGCGGACAAGTGGTACGACGGCTTGTTCAGCCTGTGGGACGTGCGGATGCCGCCGGGCAAGAACCTCCTGGGCCCTGAAAACCTCGGCGGCCAGCGGGCCTATGCGGTCAGCGGTTCCGACGACCCCTCGAACAGCAAGTGCATCTATCTTTCGCAAAAGAACGTCGCCTATCCCGAGCCCCGCGAAATCGAGGCCCTCGAATATTTCCTCGAACACTTCGTGTGGGGCAAGCACCAGCGGACCGACCAGGAGCGGCCGCATCCCTACGGCATTTACGGCTGTGACAGTTGGCACCAGTGCCGCACCAGCGCCGTGGGACTGAACTCCGGCGGCCACGGCCAGGAGCGGATGTGGCGAACCTTCGACTACACGACGTACTTCGCCCTGTACTACAACCTGTACCGCATCGCCCGGCAGAATCCGCAAATGGTAAAATATCTCGATGCCAAGGGATACCTGGAGCGGGCGTACGGCACCGCCCGGGCGTATTTCGAGGTCCCTTACGACATCCGCATGCAGGGCTGGGCGTTCAACGGTTGGTGCGATTGGGCCTACAAGGTGGGCCATTTCCACGAAAAGTACCTGCTGGAGATCATCGGCGCGTTGGAGGAGGAGGGCCAGCGGGAGAAGGCGGCCTGGCTCCGCGCCCAATGGGAGAAGAAGGTGCGGTACTTCCTCTACGACGACCCGTACCCCTGGATCTCCGAGATGCCGGTGGACTCCACCGCGTATGAATCCACCTACGCTATCGCCCGCTGGGCCTTGCAGGATGGTGCGGAACTCAACCCGGTCGAGCGGTTGTGGTGCGACAAAAACTCGGGCCGCTGGTATTCCTACCCCGAGATCGACCGGAAACGCCGCGAGGATTTCCTCGCGCGGCAACTTCTGGCGAACCTCGCGTGCCGCGGCTGGCTGGAGACGAGTTACTATCACCTCGGGAGCGACTTCCGCGCCATGGGGAGCGGAGGCTATACCTTGAGCTACATGTCCCAGATGGGCGGATGGGCGATCCTCGATCAGGCCTTGCAATTCGCCGACGAGCCGGCCGAGTTGGTCCAGTTGGGCTATGCCTCGATGCTCAGTTCCTGGGCCCTGGTCAATTCGGGCCGACCGGAGACAAACTACGGCTATTGGCGCCCCGGTGCCGCGCACGACGGCGCGGCGGCCTGGGGCTTTCTGCCCCAGAAGTTCGGCCGCGAATGGAACTCGGCGTGCCAGGCGATCTCGCGCGGCCCTTGGCCGGTCGACGGCGAGATCGACCACGGGCTTGCGGCCGGCGTTGAAGGAGCGGTCACGGTGGTGGTCGAGGACCCGATCTTCGGCCTTCTGGCCTACGGCGGCCTGCTGCGGCAGTCGGGCGAGACGATCGAGGTCGTCCCACGGGACGGAGTTCGCCAGCGGTTCTCCCTGGTCCGCAGCCGCCAGCGGCTGCACGTGGCGCTGGATAGCGATGGCTTCGCGCGGGAAGAGTCGATCGTGGTTGGGCCGTCGCCGGGCGCACTCCGTTTCGTGCTGGAGAACCGCGCCGGCCGCGCACACGCGACGCGCCTAACCATCTCCGGTCTACTGCCGGGCCACTACGAGGTCCTGGTGCGCGGGCAACCGCAGGGCGCTTTTCGTTCCACGGGCGGGCGGGAGGTGCGCGTAGAAGTGCCGCTCGACGAGAGCCGCGGGACGCCGGTGGAGGTCAGGGTGGCGCAAGACCGATTGGACTGAGGTTGTCAGTGAAAAAGATCGGTCGGCAGATCGCCCGCAGCCCATGCCCCGGAGAGGCAGCAGAATCTACTGTCGCCCCTACGGGGCTCGTTAACCGTGCGCCGTTCTGTGCGTTGCGTTTCCCGTTCCGCACTCCCGGCTTCGCTGCGCTACGCCGAGGCAAGCCGCACTCCGCACGTCTCACCGGTCCTTGCGGTCCCAGTCGTAGGGGATCTCGTCGGTGTGGGCGGGCAGGCGGAACTCGTCGGGCTGGTTGTGGTCGTACGACTCGGTCGGCGTGTTGACGATCATGGCCTCGCCGCTGGAGATGCATTTGAACCCGTGATAGACGCCCGGCGGGATGCGAAGGCGGATGGGGTTCCAGACGCCCAGGTAGAACTCGTTGACCTCACCCCGCGTCGGCGAGCCCTCCCTCGCGTCATACAGGGCCACCTTCATCATCCCCTGGACGCAGACCATATGGTCGGTCTGCCTCTTGTGGAGGTGCCACGCCTTGACGACCCCCGTGTAGGCGGTCGTCAGGTAGACCTGGCCAAACTTCTCGAAGTCGGGCTCGTCCGAGCGGAGCATCTCCATCACTCGCCCCCGCTCGTCCGGGATGGGCTTCAAGCGGGCCACCTTCACGCCGTCGATCATCGCCTGCCTCCCCGGGGCGACCGGCCCCGTTCGTTCGCACGACGATAGTCTAACTGAAAACGGTGCGGCAGGCAAGTTTACCCGCCTGTGGCAAGACCGCCGGGTGTGACTGCGGATTTTGGCACGGCAGAATGTAGGGTGCGTGCGGAGCACGCACCCTACATTCTTATCTCTGCCAGGAAAAACAGTCACACCCCCGGCACCTTACAGGAAGCCGCGGATTGCCTCCGAAAAGGCCTGCCTGGCAAACTGGGGGATATGGCAAAAAGAGCGAACGAAAACTTCCGTTTTCGCTCGGCGGTTTTTTTGATGGATTTTCAGGTGAACCCGGCGGTATATCTCTTATCCCGTTGCTACACAAGGACTTACGGAAATCCAACTACCCCGCCGATGGGTTCAAGCCACCCATGAATCACGCCGATACGATGGGTGAAACAGCGCATCATTGAACAACAGGTACAGCAGCGGGGAAACGAAACAAGGGGGCTGAACCCGGGACGGTGCTGGCTGACCCACGCCTCACGCCAAACCGGGCGCCGCGGAAAAGGCTCGAGCGCCGTGCGTGCCCACCGCGAAAAAAGCAGGAGTGCAGACTGATGAGTGACAAGCATCGCAGACTGGCGAAGCATCCCGTTGAGGAGTCGCTCCCTTACGAGCAGCCGCAGGCCCCTCCGCTCACCGACGGGCCGGACCTCAGCGAGACGCTGAGGCTGCTGGAGAAGATCAGCCGCATGCCGGACATCCGGTTCGAGAAGGTCCAGGAGATGCGCCAGTTGATTGCGTGCGGCCGGTTCGAGACCGACGAGCGGATCAATGGGACCATCAAGCGTCTGATGGAGGAACTCGGGCTCTAGCCGCGTGGGCTGGCGCCCATTTTAAGGGAGGTTGAATTCGCAGGACGTTGGCAGTCGGGCAGGGAGCCGGACCGGCGCGGGGCCGATCCGGCTCCAATTTTTTCGTGTGCCGTCCGCCACCGGGCGCCTGGCGTCGCGGAGGACGCAGAGTGCCGGCAACCGGGAGACGGCGTTTGCGTGCAAGAATCCGCGCAGGGTCGAGTATAATGAAAGGGAGCGAGGTGGTCGGCGTATGGACGGGGCCTGATTTTGGCCGCTACCCGCCGCCTCCGGAGCCGATAAACTAGGGAAAGGGCTTGCCGCGACCGGCGCTGCACCTGCGGCGGAGGCCGCGAAGCGCCCCTCTGGTAGAGGAGCGAAGGCATGTCTCTCGCGAAAGCCGGGACGGCTCGTATCGCAGGGGCGATGACGGCGGCCCTCGTGTCGGTGCTGCTGCTGGCGCTGGCGGGCGAGGCATCGGCTCAGCCTCGGACGTGCGGGCCGCCGCCCCAGGCCGCGCCGCAGCGCCGAACGGCCGCCGAGTCGGTGCCGCCGCTGCCGCTGCCGGCGACGCCGCTCAGGCGCTCCGAGAAGAAGCGGCAGCCCAGCCCCCCTGCCCTCGTCGGAAAGGTGGTCCTGGGCGACGTCAAGTGGATGACGGAGAACGGCCAGCGCTATTCGTTCCGCGACTGGATGACCGACCCGAACGACATCAGGAACCTCCTCAATTGGACGAACCAGCAGTTGCACATCCGGTACCGCGCGGTGGACACGTCGCTGCCGGAGTTCTCGTACAACCCGACGGAACTGCCGATCCTCTACTTCACGGGTCACGACGCGTTCACGGTTGATGAGCCGCTGCTGGCGAAACTGAGGCAGTTCTGCGTGGATGGCGGCACGATTCTGGGCGACGCGTGCTGCGGGTCGCCGGACTTCGACAAGGCGTTCCGGGCATTGGCGCAGGAACTGTTCCCGAGGCGACCGCTTCGGCCCCTGCCGCCCGACCATCCGCTCTACTCGTCGTTCTATCAGATCTCGCGGGTCCAGTACATGCGCGAGGGCAAGACCTGGACCGACGCGCCGTGCCTGGAGGCGTCGAGCATCGGCTGCCGCGCCGCCATCATCTACACGGGCGGCTACGACTGCTCGTGCGGCTGGGACGGCCACACGCACGAGCACGGCCAGCGGATCGTGCCGCGCGACGCCCGCAACATCGGGGCCAACATCATTACGTACGCCCTGGCGACGTACGAGTTGGGCCGGTTCCTTTCGACCGAGCGGGTGTACCACCAGGCGGGCGACCCGACCCGCGACCAACTCGTCATCGCCCAGGTCTATCACGACGGCGACTGGGACCCCCAGCCGTCGAGCCTGGCGATCCTGCTGAAACACCTGGCCGAGAACACGACGGTCGACGTCAAGTTCACGAAGGAAAACGTGGACCTCCGGAGTGCCGACGCGTTCGCCCACCCGATCCTCTACATGACCGGCCATGAGGACTTCGTGCTGAAGGACGAGGAGGTGACGAACCTGAGGCGGTATCTGGCGGCGGGGGGCGTCCTCTTTGCCAACGCCTGCTGCGGCCGCAAGTCCTTCGACGAGGCCTTCCGCCGCGAGATCAAGCGGGTTCTGCCCGACCATCCCCTGGGCCGCATCCCGCTCGAACACCCCGTCTACCGGAGCGTCTATCCGATCCGGGACGTGGAGTACACGCCGCTGGCGGAGCACGAGTATCCGGGCCTTCACACCCCGACGCTTGAGGGCATCAGCCTGGAGAACCAGTTGAGGGTGATCTACAGCCCGTTCGGCCTGGTGAACGGCTGGTCGGGGGCGCCGAACCCGTACGACCGCGGATACCAGCCCGACGACGCGCTGCGGATCGGGATCAACGTGCTCGTGTACGCGATGACGCACTGAAGCCAGTGCGGAATGCGGAGTGGGGAATGCGGAGTAAACGGCGCGCGGGGCGCGCCCTTTACATCGAACCGTTGGCGCCGCACCGTTTCGCCGCCCCGCCCGCCAGAGGCGGGTAACCTTGTGGGGCGCGATGTGGCGCGAGTGGCGCCCGACGCGAGGAGTCAACCTTTGCCCGATCACCTTGCCGCGCGAACCCCTGAGGAAATGAAGGTCATCGAGCAACTCGGAAACGCCCGCAGCCTTCTCTTGGGCGAGATCCACAAGGTCATCGTCGGCCAGGACCAGGTCATCGAGGAGTTGCTCCTGGCGATGTTCTCGCGGGGCCACTGCCTGATGGTCGGCGTGCCGGGCCTCGCGAAGACCCTGCTCGTCTCGACCATCGCCAACGTCCTGAAACTGAAGTTCAGCCGCATCCAGTTCACGCCCGACCTCATGCCTTCCGACATCACCGGCACGGACGTCATCGAGGAGAACCGGACGACGGGCGAACGCGAGTTCCGGTTCATCCGGGGCCCCGTCTTCGCCAACATCATCCTGGCCGACGAAATCAACCGCACGCCCCCCAAGACCCAGGCCGCCCTCCTCCAGGCCATGCAGGAATACCACGTGACGACGGGCGGCAACACGTATCCGCTGGACCTGCCGTTCTTCGTCCTGGCGACGCAGAACCCGATCGAGCAGGAAGGCACGTACCCCCTGCCCGAGGCCCAACTCGACCGCTTCATGTTCATGGTCAACGTCGGATACCCACCGCGAGAGGACGAACGCACCATCGTCAAGGCGACCACCGCCGACGCCGAGTACGACCTGCGGTACGTCCTGGGTGGCGCCGACATCCTGAAGATCCAGAAGATCGTCCGACGCGTGCCCGTCTCCGAGCACGTCGTGGACTATGCCGTGAACCTCGTCCGGGCCACCCGCCCGGGAACGCCCGACGCGCCGCAGTTCATCAACGAGTGGCTGACGTGGGGCGCGGGCCCGCGCGCCGCACAGTACCTGATCCTTGGGGCGAAGGCGGGGGCGATTTTCAGCGGCCGCCTCAACGTGACGTGCGACGACGTCCGCCGGATCGCCCACCCGGTCCTGCGGCACCGGCTGTTCACGAACTTCAACGCCGACGCCGAGGGCATCTCGCCCGAGAAGATCATTGACCGGCTCCTCTCGACCGTCCCGGAACCGACGCCCGAGCATTACCGGCAGGTGAAGTCGCCCGCTGTGCCGCCGGCCGCCGCCGAGGCCGGCCCGGCCTCCGACGTCCGCGTCCTCGAGCCCGAGTAGGAAAACAAGTAGGCGGACCTCGCGCACCGCGGGCACGAGCGCGACGCTCGCCGGGAGGCACGAGAAGGTCCAGGTCCTCGCCCGCGACGACGCCGCCACCCTCAGCAAGGCGCCGGCAGATCGGCGACCCCGTGCGCAGCCAGAAGGCCGTTCAGGATCGGCAGCAGCGGGATCAAGGCCACCGCCAGGACGGCCGCCATGCCGAGCGCGCAGCACCAGACGCCGAAGGCCTGGCGAAAGGTCGAGGCGAAGCCCGTCCGAAGGATCACGAGGCAGAAGACCATCGCCAGGAGCGCCGTCAGCGACTGGGTGTAAAGCGACATCTCCTTGCCCCCGGCCCAGTCCGTGATGATCAGGACCATCGCGACGACCGCCGCCGAGACGATCCCGCACAACAGGGCCGAGAGCATCGCGCGGCCGAAAAGGGCCGACGCCTCGACGTGCACGAGCCGCGCGGAGACCCAGAATAGAAAACCCGCGACGACCGCCGCCGCCACGGCCAGACCGGCCCAGACAAGCGCTTCGGGCATAAAGCACCTCCGTGCTTTCAAGGACACCCCTCGCGGATACCGTAGAAATCGGCGCGGAACGTCCGATAACTTTACCTGAATTGACATCGGCCGGCGCGGCGGCTGCGGGCGCCCGTGCGAAGGCGGCGGCGTGCCCACTCGCGAACAAGCCGCCCGTGGCGCCCGGCGCCAAGGGGGGGCTGCGATACTACTCGCCGCCGCGCTTCCCGAGCACGGCGTCCATCATGAACAGGCCCTGCGGCGAGTCCTTGACCTGTTCGAGTTTGGCGACGATCCGGCCGGCGTTCGCCTCTTCCTCGACCTGCTCCGAGACGAACCACTGGAGGAAGACGCCCGTGGCGTGGTCGTTCTCGGCCTTCGCCAGGTCCACCAGGTCGCCGATGAGGCCGGTGACCTTCTGCTCGTGCTTGTAGGCGGCCTGGAAGACGGCCAGGGGCGACGTGAAGTCCGCCGGGGGTGCGGCCACCGCACCGAGCGTCACGCGCCCGCCTCGCTCCAGCAGAAAATCGTGGATCTTCATCCCGTGGACCCACTCCTCGCGGGCCTGCACGGTCATCCACTTGGCCATGCCCGTCAGGTTCTGCGACGTGAACCACACCGACATTGACATGTACAGGTACGATGAATAGAACTCGGCGTTGATCTGGCCGCTCAGGGCCTTCTCCATCTTTTTCAAGAGCATGGCTTTCCCCTTTTCCTGACGTTTTCCGTCCGTCGGAGCAGCGCGCTCACTACCCCCATGCTAGAACCGGCCGCCCGAGAGTACAAGGGCCATGTCACATTCATCCGGTCCCGGCGCCGTGCCCTGCAGGCGCGGCGACGAAACGCGCCTTCCTCAGCCCATCGTCACGTCGCTCTTATGCGTCCCCCGCTTCGCCGGCGGGCGGATGAGGTTGTCCGGCCATAGACTTCGCCGTCGAGGCGGACCTCGGCCCGATGCCGGCCTGGACGGCGTACAGCCACCGCTGCGAGGCCACGTACAGCACCCCGTTCGCCACAACCGCCGTCGTGTAGACCGGGGCGCCCATGTTGATCTCGCCGAGGACCTTCTTCTCGCGGCCGGCCGCCAGCACCAGCAGCCGCCGCCCTTCCGTCCCGAGGTAAACCTTCCCGTCGGCCACCAGCGTCGAGCCCCAGACCCGCGACTCGCAGTCGTGGGTCCAGACCGTTTGGCCGGTCCTTGAGTCGAGGCAGTGAAGGACACCCGTGTAGTCCGCGGCGTACACCAGGCCGTCGGCCACCGAGACAGTCGAAAGCGACCGGTCAACCCCCGTAGCCCGCCAGATCAGGCCCGACCGGGTAACGTCGCCCGTCCCGCCTGCGCTCACGCACGAGAGGCATCCGGCGCCCGGCCCGTGGCGGGGGTCCTGGCCGACCGCGACGTACACGCGGCCGTCGTGGAACACCGGGGTGGCGATGATTTCGCTCGGGCCGCGGCCTGCGCCTTTGTCCTTGTCCTTTCCGCCCGCGCGGCTCTTGTACGGGATCGGTTTGCCGTTCTCGCCGACGCGGTACTCGGGCGGGTTGCAATCGAACCACCAGACTTTGCGGAGCCTCCCCGGCGCACCGCCCTTCCCCGGGACGGGCTCGGCGTCAAAGGCGTAGAGGCAGCCGTCGCCCCCGCCGTAGAAGACGAGCGTCCTTCCGCCGACGACCCCGAGCGACGGCGACGACCACTGGCCGTGAAGGATCCGCGGGCCGATGTCGGCGTCGTCGACGGCCACCAGTTCGCCGGTCCGCTTGTCCAGGACGATCAGGCTGGGCGCCTTCGGCGACGGGACGTGCGCGTGCGACTTGTCCACGCCGTTGCTCGTCGTGACATAGACATAGTTCTTCCAGATGAGGACCGAGCAGTTGGTGGCGTCCTGCGGCCAGACCTTGAGCCGGCCGAGCATGTCGAACCGCCAGAGGATGTCGGCGTCGGTCGGCCCGATCGCGACGGGATCGCCCGGCTCCGACCGGACGACCATCTCGCCCTGCTCCTCGGTCACGCTGAAGTCGCGCGGCTTGGCCACGCACGCCGCCTCGTCCTTGAACGGCCCGCCGTTGCCGTCAGCCATGCCCTTGACGTCGAGGCATAGGACCTCGCAGCGGCTCGTCGTGACGTAGACGCGGTCGCCGTCCACCGTGGGAGAGGAGCAGATGCCCAGGCCGGGCTCGTCGGCATTGAATTGGCCTCCCTGGGGCAGTTTCGGAACGACCAGTTGCCACAGAAACCGGCCGTCGGCCTCGTCGAAGCACATGAGGACGCCCCGGTCGCCGACGTACTTCGGGTCGCGCGGGGCGCCGTTGTTCGTGCCGACGAAGACACGCCCGCCCGAGACGGTCGGGTTGCCATAGGTCTGGGTCCCTAGCCGGGCGGCCCACTTGACGTTGGTCGTGGCCGGCGATGGCGGGTCTTGCGGCGGCCGTCTGGGATTGCCGCCGACCGGACGCGCGGTCGCTGCCAAGGCATCGAACCGGTCCGGCAGGCCCTTGGCGTCGGAAACCATGTTGCGGTCGGCCGTCCCGCCCCACTGGGGCCAGTCGCCGGCCCCGGCGGGACCGGCCAGACACCCCACTGCCGCGAGGGTCGCGACGATCCACCTGATTGGTTTCATCCGTGGCGTCCCCGGTCCCGATGAACGCCGCGCCGACGCGGCGCATCGGACCATTAACCTGAACCGTCGGTGCAGCCCGGGGATTCGGAAGAACCGTCCGGCCGAGGGGAGAACGTCGCGCCGGGCCCGACCGGCCTGGTCAATCGCCGCACCCCACCCGCGGGGTAGCGCCTTCCGCCCCCGCACCGCGGCCGCTACACTACCCCCATGACCGGCGAGAAGATACTCGTGGCGATGTCAGGCGGCGTTGATTCGTCCGTCGCGGCCTACCTCCTGAAACAGCAGGGCTACGAGCCGGTCGGCGTCTTCATGCGGTCGGGCGTTTCCATCCGCGAGGAGCCCGACGCGCCCGGCGGCGCAGCCGGCCCGCCGCGGTGCTGCTCCGCCCTCGACGCCGACGACGCCCGCCGCGTCGCCTCCGAACTCGGCATCCCCTTCTACGTCCTCAATTTCGCTCGCGACTTCGACAGGCTGATTGACCGATTCTGCCAGGAGTATGGGCGCGGCCGGACGCCCAACCCGTGCATCCTGTGCAACCGCGACCTCAAGTTCGGCCGCCTGTTCGAGTATGCCGACATGGTCGGCGCCCGGTGCATCGCGACGGGCCATTACGCCCGCGCCGAATGGGAAGCAGGCCGGTGGCGGCTGAAGCGCGGGCTCGATCGCGCCAAGGACCAGTCGTACGTCCTGTTTCCGATCCCGCCGGACCGGCTCGAGCGGGTGCGGCTGCCCTTGGGGGAACTCCAGAAGCCCGAGGTCCGCCGCATCGCCGGCGACCTCGGCCTCTCGGTCCGCGACAAGCCTGAGAGCCAGGAGATCTGTTTCGTCACGGGCACCGTGGGCGACCTCATTCGCGAGCGGCGGCCGGACCTGGTGCGGCCGGGGCCGATCCTCGACCTCGAAGGCCGCGTGGTCGGCCGGCACGAGGGCGTCGTCCATTTCACGATCGGCCAGCGGCGGGGTCTCGGCCTGGCCTTCGGCGAGCCGCGATACGTCGTCGAGATCCGCGCCGAGGATGCGGCGGTGGTCATCGGCCCGGCCGAGGCCGTCCGCTCCGGCGGCCTCGTGGCCGAAGAGGTCGTCTGGCACGAGTCCGTGCCCGCCGAGCCGGTCCGGGCCGACGTCCAGATCCGTTATCGCCACCAGGCGGCCCCGGCGTGGCTGGAGCGCCTGGAGGACGGCCGGGCCGGGGTCCGGTTCGACGAGCCGCAACTGGCCGTCACGCCCGGCCAGGCCGCCGTCTTCTACCACGACGATCGCGTTCTCGGCGGCGGTTGGATAACAGCAGCAAGTGACGTAGTGACGAAGTAAAGGCAACAGCCCATAGCAAGTTTAGCCGCGAGCCGGCAGGCGAGCGCGCTGCGAACGGCGCCACGCATGCAACACATCACGGTCATCCACTCGGGCGCCGTCGGCGACCTCCTGGCGGCCCTGCCGGCATTGCGGGCGGTCCGCGCGAGATGGCCGGCGGCCCGGATCACCGTCCTGGGGCGGCCGGAGCGCGCCGCCCTGGCCGTGATGGCCGGCGCGGCTGACGACGCCGCCGACATCGAAACGTCGGGCCTCTGGCGGCTCATGGGCCCGAAGCCCGCGCGCGGCTCGCCCCTCCCTGCCCCGCTGGCCGGCGCCGACCTGGTCCTCGACTTCTTCTCGAACGGCAGCGTTGCGGCGGCGATGCCAGGCCGACCTGTGATCTCGGTGCAACCGCTCCCGCCCGACGGCTGGACTGAATCCGCCGCGGCCTGGATCCTCAGCCAACTCAAGACTCGCTTGGCGCTGCCCGACCTGCCGCGCGAGCCGGAAATCGCCGTCCCGCCTGAGGCGATTGCGGCGGCGCGGGCGGGCCTCGGCGGCGCGGCCGACAAGCCGCTTGCCGCCATCCATCCCGGGAGCGGATCGCTGCGGAAAAACTGGCCGATGGACCGGTTTGAGGAGATCGCGCGGCGGCTGCGCGGCTCCGGCCTTTGCCTTGCCTGGGTCATCGGCCCGGCCGAGGTCGAGCGCGGCACGCGGCCGGCGGTTGCGCCCGGCGACGCGCTCCTCGAAGACGTGCCGCTCCCACGCCTCGCAGGCGTCCTTGCGGCCGCGGTGATCTACGTCGGCAACGACTCGGGCGTCGCGCACCTCGCCGCGGCGGTCCGCGGACACGCCGGCCGCCGCACGCCGACAGTCGTCCTCTTTGGACCGAGCGACCCGCGGGTCTGGGCCCCGCGCGGACCGCACGTTCACGTTGTCCGGTCGCCGACGGGCACGATGGGCGCAATCAGCGCGGACGACGTCTGGCACGAAGTCGCCCGCGCGATCAGCGGCTCTTGATCCAGTCAGCGGCGGTAACCTGGTAATCGCGGCCGCCCTGGAGGATGAGCATCGGCCGGGCCTTGCGCTTTTGCTTGACACCCCGGCGCAGGCAAATCTATACTGACCGCAAGTGCGAGCGAGGGCGGCATGAAAATCGGCGTCATCTCCGACACCCATGACAACGTTCCGGCCATCGGTGCGGCCCTCG